>ERZ795049.4731-NODE-4731-length-13220-cov-20.039195_pt1 | contig 13220 bp, 3 predicted proteins | sample MGYA00375133_ERZ795049 | MGnify/ENA primary metagenome ERZ795049 (study PRJEB30178, sample SAMN05720147) | activated sludge metagenome | isolation source: anaerobic digester from wastewater treatment plant | place: Japan | collected 2015-04-20 ...
CCATAACTAACCAACCCGTCCCCCCTGTCTCACGTTCGGGGTCCACCTCAAAGGGTAGATGAGCCGATCCGGTTGCACGAGGTTTGTGTTCACAGATAGCGAGATTAATGGTAAATATGAACGCACGCATGAAATTGCGATTGAAGACAGGTGGTTGGGCGCGATAAACGTGGATACTCCGACACCATACGCCAGTATCGATGTTCGGTTCATTTCGCTTATTCGCCCCTCGTAGCTCCAGATATACCTAATGCAACAAGTCTTTAGCTTTCGCGATACGCTAATTTCCGAGTACGCGAGCTTTTCCAGAAGCTTCACGAAAATCGCTGCGGCGGATATACAAGCGCATGTCGAGACGGAGTATGTGGAAGGCCGTTTTTGGCCGGAGCCGTTAGTGCAGATCAATCCGAACTACCAGCGGGCGCAGGATGTCGACGAGTTGGTTGCCGAGGGTGTTCTCCATCCGACTTGCGGGAAGATCTTCCGTGTTCCGCGCACGGGTGGCGGAACGCAGCCCGTGCGGCTTTTCCAGCACCAGCAGGAGGCGCTCACCAAGGCCAAATCGGGCGGCAGCTACGTCGTGACCACGGGCACCGGCTCCGGCAAGTCGCTCGCCTTTTTCCTGCCGATTTTCGATCGGATACTCCGGGAGAAGGCATTGGATCCGACCCCGCGCACCCGGGCGATTATCATCTACCCGATGAACGCCCTCGCCAACAGTCAGTTGGAGGAGGTCCGCAAGTTCCTCGATCACCTCGGCCCCGATCAGCGGCAGTTGACCGTCGAACGTTATACGGGGCAGGAGGACAAGGGTGTCCGCCAGGGAATCGCTGACAATCCGCCGGACATTCTGCTGACCAATTTCATGATGCTGGAGCTGATCCTCACTCGCTATGAGGACATCGACCGGCAGGTGGTGAGCCACTGTGCGGGTCTTCAGTTTCTGGTGCTGGACGAGCTGCACACCTACCGCGGGCGGCAGGGGGCGGATGTGGCCCTGCTTGTCCGACGGCTCCGCGAGCGTTTCAAAACGGAGAGCCTCATCTGCATCGGCACCTCGGCGACGATGTCGAGCACCGGATCCAGCGACGATCGCCAGCGGGTGGTCGCGGAGGTCGCCTCCACGCTTTTCGGGCAGACGATTCCGCGGGAGAACGTGATCGGGGAGACGCTGGAGCGTGCGACCAACCAGTGCCTCAGCAAAGAAGCGGTTCGCGGGCAGTTGGCGGCGAGCTTGGCTCGCGCCGAGTTCTCGTGGCCTTCGGTCGAGGTTTTTGCGAATGATCCGTTGGCGGTCTGGGTCGAACTCACCATGGGACTCCGCCTCCAGCCGGAAGGCCGGCCCGAGCGGGCGCGGCCGTTGTCGTTGACGGCCGCCGCCAAGTTGCTGGGCGAGGATGCAGGCGTCGAATGTGGTCTGGCGAAGGATGCGCTCGCCCGTTTCCTGACCGCCGCGCAGGAGATCAAGTCGAGCGATGGGAGGGCATTGTTCGCCTTCAAGCTCCACCAGTTCATCAGCGGCGCGGGCAAGGTGCTCTGTACGTTGGAACCCGAGGGCGAGCGGTTGGTGACGCTTGATTCGCAGCGGTTCGCTCCGGACCGGCAGGATGAGCAAGTGTTCTTGTTTCCGACCCACTTCTGCCGCGATTGCGGGCAGGAGTACCACCCGGTCTGGTTCGATGCGGAGAACTCGCCGCATTTCACGCCGCGCGAGATCGACGACACGGGAGTGGATACCGCGGGCGATCTCCGCCCCGGTTTTCTCGCCGCACGTTCGCCCGCCCTGGATTTTCAGGGCGAGGTGACCGAGTTGCCGGATCCCTGGCTGGATTCCAGCAAGGAGGAACCGGCGGTGAAGCAGAGCTACAAGGGGGCCATCCCGTATGCGGTGCGCGTCGATCCCGCCGGTGTGAAAGGACTGGGCGGCGAGTATTGGTTCATTCCGGGGAAGTTCCGTTTCTGTCTCAAATGCGGTGCGCTGCACGAGGCCCACGGCCGGGATATCAACCGCCTGGCGAGCCTCTCCGGCGAAGGCCGTTCCTCCGCCACGACGATTCTCACGCTCTCGATCCTGCGCCAGATGTTTGCGGAGCAGTCGGGCGACCTCGGTTCCAGCGATTTTCGGAAGCTGCTCGGTTTTACTGACAATCGGCAGGATGCGGCCCTGCAGGCCGGCCACTTCAACGATTTTGTGTTTCTGCTTCTGCTGCGCGCCGGTTTGGTCGGCGCGCTGCAGAGCAATGGTGGGAGCCTCACCGAGGAGGATCTGGCCGATGCCGTCTTCGCGGCACTCGGCTTCGACGGGAAGGACGTTGGCGTCCTCGCCGAGTATCTGCGCGACCCGGGCCTCCTGGGCTTGGCGCTGAAGGAGGCGCAGAAAGCGCTGCGCTTCGTCATCGGTTACCGGTTGCTTCGGGACCTTCGCAAGGGCTGGCGGTTCAACAACCCCAACCTCGACCAGTTGCAGCTCCTGCGGATGGATTACGAGGGGCTCGAAGACTTCTGCTCGCACGAGCCGTCTTTTGCCGCGCACCCGATTCTTTCGCGACTCACGCCGGGGGAGCGTGGCGAGGTGGCCCGGTTGCTCTTCGGCGAGCTGACCAAGAACCTCTGCATCGAGGCTCGCTACCTGGATGCGCAGGAACACGAGGCGGTGAAGGGCAAGATCTACAACTACCTCACCGAGCGCTGGTCGTTTGGCGATGACGAGCATCTTTCCACCACCCGCTATCTGATTCTCGAAAAGCGCCCCGACTCCAAGGGGCGCCAACGGCTCGATTTGGTCGGCGGCGGCCCGGGTTCGCGCCTGATCCGGCTGTTGAAACACTCCGAGATCTGGCGCACTTCGGCCTGCGAGGCTGCGACCAAGCACCTTTCCAACCTCGAGTGGGTCAACCTCTGTCGCGACTTCCTGAAGGCGGCGGAAAAACATGGTTACGTGCAGAGCCAGGGACTCGACAACCAGAAGCTGATTGGATGGACGCTGAAGTCATCCGCGTTGCGCTGGACCCTGACACCGGAGCCCGTGGAGCCTGCCAAACCGGCCAACCAGTTCTTCCGGCAGCTCTATCTCACCGTCGCGGGCGTTCTCGCGCAGAGGCCTCATCCGCTCTTCGATTTTGTCGCCCACGAGCACACCGCCCAGGTCGATGCCGAGCGGCGCAAGACGCTTGAGCAGCGGTTCCGGCGCAACGACCGCGATTTGGCCGAGTGGCAGGCGAGCCCCGACAACAAGGGCCCGATGCCGCGTCTGCCGGTCCTTTACTGCTCGCCCACGATGGAGCTGGGCGTGGACATCTCGTCGCTCAGCACCGTCTACCTGCGCAACATCCCGCCCACGCCGGCCAACTACGCGCAGCGCAGCGGCCGCGCCGGCCGTTCCGGTCAGGCGGCGCTGGTGGTGACCTACTGTGCGTCGATGAGTCCTCATGACCAGTGGTTCTTCAGCCACGCCAACGAGATGGTCCACGGCGTGGTGCGCGCACCGACCCTCGATCTCGCCAACGAAGAGTTGGTGGCGAGCCATCTCCATGCGGTGTGGCTGGCCCAGGTCGAATGCCAGCTGCCGACCAGCATCGCTCCGATTCTCGACCTCGAGAAGCCCGCCAAGCCGGTGCTCGATGAAATCCAGGCGCGCCTCCAGGATCCCTCCGTGCGCAGCCGTGCGCTGGCCGAGGCGAAGCGCGTCATCGCGCGAATTGCCTCCGAGCTCACGCCGGAGCGCGCCCCGTGGTTCACTCCGGAGTTTGTCGAGTTGGTCATCGGTGCCAGCGCGCAGCAGTTCGCGGATGCGTTCGAGCGTTGGCGTTCGCTCTACGATGGCGTCCAGCGGCAGTTGGATGTGGCCGACAAGCTCATCCGCAGCCCGGCCACCAGCGCGAAAGACCGCGAGAACGCGAACCGGCGCTACATGGACGCGAAGAACCAGCTCACGTTGCTGCTGAAGACCGGGAGCTCGCAGAACAACGATTTCTACACCTTCCGGTATCTGGCCAGCCAAGGGTTCCTCCCAGGCTACAACTTCCCGCGCCTGCCGTTGATGGCGTGGGTGCCCGCCACCGGCCGGAAGCGCAACGGCAACGCCGACCAGGGCAGCATGGTCAGCCGGCCGCGCTTCCTCGCCTTGTCCGAGTTCGGCCCGCGCAGCCTGATCTACCACGAGGGACGCATGTTCCGGGTGGACCGGGCCAAGCTCGATATCAGCAGCTCGGATTCGGTCGGAGCCGACTCGCAGCTGCCCACGATCAGTGCCCGCGTCTGCACGACCTGCGGCTACGGGCATCTCGGCGATGCGGCCAAGCCGGAACCGCTCGCGGATGTTTGCGAACATTGCGGCAACCCCCTCGGGGACGGTGGCCGGATCAATACCCTTTATCGCATCGAAAACGTCGAGACGGTCGCGCAGGAGCGGATCACGGTCAACGACGAGGAGCGCCAGCGCCAGGGCTACGAGCTGCAGACGACCTATCGTTTCGAGCCGGGTCCGGGTGGAATGATCGAGCGGCACGAGTGCGTCGCCACGGTGGGCGATGCGGCCGTCGCGCGCCTCACCTATTCGCCCTCGGCCCGCATCTGGCGCATCAACAAGGGCTGGCGGCGCCGCAAGGACAAGAAGCAGCTCGGCTTCATCATCAACCCGCTCAGCGGTCGTTGGAGCAAGGCCGACAATCCCGACGAGGCCGAGGAAGAGCTCACGCCCGAACAGATCGAGAAAAAAGAGCCGACCCAGCGCATCGTGCCCTACGTCGAGGACCATCGAAACATCCTCATCCTGACTCCGCGCCAGCCGCTCTCTGTGGGAGCCATGGCGACGCTGCAGGCCGCGCTCAAACGGGGTATCACGCAGACCTTCCAGATCGAGGAGTCCGAGCTCGTCGTTGAGGCGTTGCCCGATTCGAAGAACCGCAGCGCGTTGCTCTTCTACGAGGCCGCCGAGGGTGGGGCGGGTGTGCTTAGCCGGCTCGCCCGGAATCCGGACCAGTTGGCCGTGGTGGCGCGGGAGGCACTCAAGATCATCCATTTCGACGTCAGCAAACTTCCCGCTGCGTTCGGAGCCGCGGATCTGGCCGCCGTCGAGGAGCTTCGCGAAGGCAAACGCCTCTGCGAGGCCGGGTGCTACCAGTGTCTGCTTTCCTACTTCAACCAGCCCGACCACGAGCACATCAACCGGCGTGATCCCGGAGCGCAGACCCTGCTGGTGCAGTTGGCACAGTCGATCGTGGGCGCTGCGACCAAGTCGACTGCCGCCGCGGCCGATGCCGGGCCGCTCGCGGCATGGCTAGCCGCACTCGAGAAACACGGACTGCGCAAACCGGATAGCACCGCCACTCCGATTGCCGACGGTCTCGGTGTCGCCGATGCGGTCTACAAGAGCGCGCGGGCGTTGGTCTTTCTTTCGGCTCCGTCCCCCGAGCTTACCGCCTACGCGGCTGACCGTGGCTACAGTGTTCTTCTCTTCCCCGCATCATCGGAGGCTTGGCCGGAGTTCTTTGCCCAGCATCCTGAGGTATTCGGCGCCCCCACATCCGCATGACCACCGCTGCGCTTCCCTCCTTCAATCCCGGCACCCTTGTGCGCGCCCGCGGGCGCGAGTGGGTCGTTCAGCCCGGCTCCTCCGATTCCGTGCTCCGGCTGCGACCGCTCGGTGGCTCCGATGAGGATATCACCACGCTCCTGTCCGAACTCGAGGAGGAGATTCCGTCGTCGGCGACATTCACGGAGCCCGATCCGGATTCGCGGGGCAACCACACCGCTGCACTGCTCCTACGCGATGCGCTGCAGCTCAAGCTTCGCGCCGGTGCCGGTCCGTTCCGCTCTTTCGCCAACATCGCCGTCGAGCCGCGGGCGTATCAGCTCGTCCCGTTGCTGATGGCGCTCCGCCAGTCGACCATCCGCCTTCTGATCGCCGACGACGTCGGTATCGGCAAGACGATCGAGGCGGGCCTGATCGTGCGCGAGCTGCATGATCGCGGTGAGATTGCCCGCTTCGCGGTGCTCTGTCCGCCGCATCTGGTCGAGCAGTGGCAGGCCGAGCTCAACCGGCATTTCCACTTCCAGCCGGTCGCGCTCACCGCCTCCAGTGTCACCCGGTTGGAGCGCGAGCTGCCGCCGGGCGTTTCGCTTTTCCAGCACCACCCCGTCGTTGTGGTCAGTCTCGACTACATCAAGAGCGACCGCCACCGCGCCCATTTCCTCGCGATCGCCCCGGAGTGCATCGTCGTCGACGAAGCGCACAGCTGCTCCACCGGCGGTCAGTCGCGGCAGCTGCGCTTCGAGCTTCTCCGGCAGCTGGCCGATGATGCCGAGCGCCACCTGATCCTGCTTACGGCGACTCCGCACTCCGGCGACGACAGCGCTTTCCACAATCTCCTCTCGCTCCTGCGCAAGGACTTCGCCCAGCTCGCCGAGGCCGACGAGCCCACGCGCCGCCGACTCCGCGAGGAGCTCGCCGAGCACTTCGTCCAGCGCCGCCGCAAGGACATCGAGGAGTGGCAGGATACAAGCGTCTTCCCCCGCCGGCTCACGGCCGAAGTGACGTACCGCCTGTCCGGCGAATGGGGCGAGTTCTTCGACTCCGTGCAGGAGTATTGTGTGCGCCTTGCTGAGAGCACCGAGAGCCGCAACGGCGCCGGCCGGCACATGATCTGGTACGCCACGTTGGCCCTGCTGCGTTGCGTCGGTTCCTCTCCGGCGGCCGCCGAGCGGGCGCTCAACACCCGCCTCACCGGCACGCTCGAGGAGATGGAGGCCCTGGCCGACGACGAGCGACTGCAGGACGGCGAGGTCGACGATCTTGTCTCCAACGATCTCGAGCCGGCCGGTGCCCTCGACGAAACCAACCAGCTCAAGGCGCTCATCGAGCGCGCCCGCGAACTGAGCGGGCAGAAGGGCGATCCGAAGCTCCGCGCTCTCTGCGAACACGTGCGCGCCTTGCTGGCGGAGGGTTTTCGGCCGGTAGTCTTCTGCCGCTACCTCGCGACCGCTCATTATGTCGCCGCACATCTGAAGGCTCAGTTCAAGAATGCGACCGTCGAGGCGGTCACCGGCGAGCTCACGCCCGAGGAGCGCGAGGAGCGCGTCGCCGAGTTGGCCGAGGCCGAGCAGCCGATCCTCGTCGCGACCGACTGCCTCTCCGAGGGCATCAACCTCCAGCATGGCTTCACCGCGGTTGTCCACTACGACCTCGCGTGGAATCCCACCCGCCACGAGCAGCGCGAAGGCCGCGTCGATCGCTTCGGCCAGAAGGCGAAGGAAGTCCGCTGCACCATGCTCTACGGGCAGGACAACCCGGTCGACGGGTTCATCCTCAAGGTGATCCTCAAGAAGGCCGACCTCATCCGGAAGGATCTCGGGGTGATGGTGCCGCTCCCGCAGGACACCGAGCGGATCAACCACGCGATGATCAAGGCGGCGCTGCTCAAGCGCACCAGCGGACGCGAGGCCGGTGCGCAGCTCGATCTCGGTCTCGATGCGATCGTCGCGGAGGAGCTCAAGCCGCTCACCACCGCGTGGGAAGACGCCTTGGAGAAGGCGAAGGCCAACCGCACCGTCTTCGCGCAACGCCGCCTCAAGCCCGACGAAGTCCTCCCGGAATGGCGACGACAGCTCGACCTTATCGGCGACGAGTCCGCCATCGCCCGTTTCGTGCAGAACAGCTGTGCCCGCCTCGATGCGCCGCTGGAGCCGGCGCGGCAGGCCTGGCGTTTCCTGCCGAAGCACCTGCCCGCCGCGCTGCGCGAGCGCCTCGGTCAGGCGGACCTCGATCGCGAGCTGTTGGTCGACTTCCATTACCCGCCCGATCCGCGGGCGCAGTTCATCCATCGCACGCATCCGCTCGTCGGGCTGCTCGCCGACCATCTGCTTGAGGGCGCCTTGCAGGGCGATTCGCCGCTCGCGGCCCGCTGTGCCGCCACCGTCACGCCGGATGTGAACGTGGTCACCACGCTCTTCCTGCTGCGCCTGCGTCATCAACTCTCGGCGCAGCGTCGCGGCGTCACCCGTCTGCTCATGGCCGAGGAGACGGTGGCCGTCGCATTCGAAGGCCGCACCGAGCCTCGCTGGATCGAAAATCCCAACACCCTCCGCCTGCTGGAGGTGACGCCTTCCGGGAACCTCGATCCGGAGACCGCCGCCCGCGAAATCCGGCATGCGTTGACGCTCCTCCGCGCGAGCACCGCGCGCCTGGAAACGCTCGCGCGCACCCGGGCCGAGCTGCTCCTCCAGGACCATCGTCGCGTGCGCGATGCCGCCGGCGACAAGGGCACCTATACCGTTTCCCCCTGCCTGCCGGTGGACGTCATCGGCGTGTACGTGCTGCTGCCGGACTCGCTCTGAGCCTATCGCCAGTCTCTAGAACCTTCCTCGCCCATGCTCGAAGGCACCACACTCGACAAAAAGTCCCTCCGCGTCCTCGCCCTTGAGCCGGACCGGTGGGATTGGCGCGAACTCGCGCGCGATTGTGTGGGCTTCGCCAACGCCCGAGGTGGCGAGCTCCTTTTCGGCATTGAGGACACTGCCGACGCTCCGCCGCCGGAGCAGCGTGTCGCGCCGCATCTGCCCGATCGCCTCGTCAAGGGCATCTACCACCATACCATCAACGTCGCCGTATCCGCCGAAATCCGTGCGTTTCCCGGTGGTGGCGAGGTGCTCGTTCTTCGCGTCCATCCTTCCGCCAAGACCCTCGCCGCCACCACCGGCAACCACTACTTCGTCCGCATTGCCGACGAGACCCGCACGATCTCGCCCGACCAACTGGTGCGCATCCTCGCCGACAAGGATGCCTACCAGTGGGAGACCCAACTTTCCCTCCGGCTCCCTGCCGACCGCATCGATCCCGACAAGCTCGCCCGCTTCGTCCGCGATCTCGCCGCGTCCGACCGCGTGAAGGAGAGCGTGCGCCAGCTCCCCGTTCCCGAGTTGCTGGAGCGCTACTCCCTCGTTCGCGAGGGCCAGCTCACCAACCTCGGCGTCCTCTGGCTCGGCCGCCGGGAGGATCGCGCCCGCCTCCTCCACGCCCCCGTCATCCAGTTCCGCAAATTCGACGCCCGAGGGGAACGCATCTCCAAGCGCACGTGGGACGACTACACCCTCAATCCTGCCGAACTCATCGAGTCCGTCTGGGCGGATATCCCCGACTGGCGCGAATCCACCGAGCTGCCCGACGGCCTCTTTCGCAAAACCATCCCGCACTACGACGAGATCGTTGTCCGTGAGCTGCTCGCCAACGCCCTGGTCCACCGTCCGTACACCACGCGGGGCGATATCTTCATCAATCTCCATCCGGAGCACCTCGAGATCCACAACCCTGGCCCGCTCCCGCTCGGCGTCACCCCGCGCAACATCCTCCAGAAAACCGTCCGCCGAAACGACCTGCTCGCCCAGCTCTTCCACGACCTCCGTCTCATGGAGCGCGAGGGCAGCGGCTTTGACCGCATCTACGAGACTCTGCTCGGTCAGGCCAAGGCTCCGCCGCAGGTCATCGAGGAGGAGGACCGGGTGATCGTGCGCGTGGAGCGCCGCATTCTTCGCCCCGAGCTCATCGATTTCCTTGGGCGGGTGGATCAGCAGTACGAGTTGAGCCGACGCGAGCGGATCGCCCTCGGTCTCGTCGCCCAGCACGGCAGCCTCACCGCCCTTGAGTTCGGCCGCCTCCTCCAAGTCGAGGAGGACACCCGCCTCCGCTCCTGGCTCGGCCGCCTTCAGGACCTCGGCATCGTCCAAACCCTTGGACAGACCCGCGCCACCGAATACTCGGTCACACCGGAGATTCTGCGTGCGACCGACTTCAAGGGTCGAACCACCCTCAAGGGCATCGAACCCCACCGGCTTAAGCACCTCATTCTGGAAGACCTGGGCGTTCACGGCCCGGCTGCCGACAGGGTCACCACCTTGTCCCAAATCCATGCCCGCATCGGCCAAGAGATTCCGCTCTCCAAGTTGCGCTACATCTTGCGCAAGCTGATTACGCAGAACCTAATAAGCTCAACCGGGAAACGCGGGAAGGGCAGTGGCTACTATTTGGTACCAAAGACCGCCAAATCGCCTAATTCAATGGGCACTTTTATTCGTCAAAACGGCTAGGATTGCCCAGAAACTGATCTAAAAACCAATATACCAATTACTTCAATTAGCCAATTTTCCGCCAAATAACACCAGCTTATTGGCCCTCCCCGCCCTCCTTTCTCCCCGCTCCTCGCTCCCCGCTCCATGTCCCGCCGCTCCTCCCACCACCTGATCTTCGATTCCCTCCAACTCGAGGGTGGCCTCTTCGTGCCGGCCATCCTGGAGCAGGCGGCCCGGGGCGAGCTGGCAGGGCAGGGCGCTGCCGACTACCGCATCCCGCAGGGGCTCTCCCTCGCCGATGAGCAGGGCCGGGCCTTCCGCATCGCCTCTGCGCTCTGGAAGAACTTCGACGCCGTCCGCCCGCGCCGCGATGTGCCGGCCGCTCCGGCCACCCTCGGCTTTGCCCTCGATTTCTTCCGCGATGCCCTCGGCTTCGCCGACATCTCCCGTTGCACCGAGCCCGTCACGCTGGCCGACCGCGCCTATCCCATCACCGCCTTCGCGGCGGGGGGGCGGGTGCCGCTCATCGTCGCCCCGCATGATCTCGCGCTCGACGAGCCCGACGAGCGCTTCGTCGTCGTCGGCTCCGGCGCGCGCCGCCGCTCAGCCTACCAGCTCGCGCAGCAGTTCCTCAACGCCTCGCGCTGCGCCTGGGCCATCCTCACCAACGGCCGCCAGCTCCGCCTCGTGCGCGATGCCGACACCCTCACGCGCCCGGCCTACCTCGAGGCCGACCTCGAGCTCATCCTCCGCGATCAGCGCTATGCCGACTTCGCCGCCGTCTGGCGCCTCTTTCATGCCTCCCGCGCCGGCGACTCCGCCGCCACCTGCATTTGGGACGTCTGGCGGAAGGAAGGCCAGGAGCAGGGCGAGCCCGTGCGCGAAGGACTCCGCACCGGAGTGACCGACGCGCTCCTCGCGCTCGGCACCGGTTTCCTCGCGCATCCGGAAAACGAAGCCCTCCGCGCCCGCCTCGATTCCGGCGCGCTCACCAAGGACGCCTATTTCCAGCAACTCCTCCGCCTCGTCTACCGCTTCCTCTTCGTCTTCACCGTCGAGGAGCGGCGCAACGAGAAGGGCGTGAGCCTCCTCCACGTGGGCGACGATTCCCCCGCGGCCTACGCAGCCCGCGAGCTCTACCGCCAGGGCTACGCCTTCCACCGTTTCCGCGACCGCGCCCTGCGCCGCGCCGGCTTCGACCGCTTCGGCGATCTCTGGGCCGGCGTGCGCATCGTCTTCCGCGGCCTCGCCGCCGGCGAACCCCGCCTCGCGCTGCCCGCCCTCGGCGGACTCTTCGCCGCGAAACAGTGTCCCGATCTCGACGCCGCCCGGCTCGACAACCGCTCGCTGCTCACCGCCATGCGCCACCTGCGCTGGGCGCAGATCGCGAAAAAATTCGCCGCCATCGACTACCGCAACATGGGCCCCGAGGAGCTCGGCTCCGTGTACGAGAGCCTCCTCGAGCTCGTGCCCACCGTCGACCTCCCGGCCCGCCGCTTCGGCTTCGTGGGCCTCACCGAGGCCGGCCGCACCGATGGCAACGCCCGCAAGACCACCGGCAGCTACTACACGCCCGACAGCCTCGTGCAGGAGCTGCTCGACAGCGCGCTCGATCCCGTGATCGCGCAGAAACTCGCCGCCGCGCCCTCCCGGCCCGCCGAGGCGCTGCTCTCCGTCGCGGTGATAGATCCCGCCTGCGGTTCCGGCCACTTCCTCCTCGCCGCCGCCCGCCGCCTGGCCGAGCGCCTCGCCGAGGTGCGCGCCACCGAGGGCGCCGTCACGCCCGACGACTACCGCGCCGCCCTCCATGAGGTCGTCGCCCACTGCATCTACGGCGTCGACCGCAACCCCATGGCGCTGGAGCTGGCCCGCACCGCCCTCTGGCTCGAAGGCTATCGGCCCGGCCAACCGCTCTCCTTCCTCGACTCGCACCTCGTCTGCGGCGACGCCCTGCTTGGGCTCATCGACTTCAAGGCCCTGCAGCAGGGCATCCCGGCCGATGCGTTCAAGCCGCTCACCGGCGACGCCAAGGAGATCGCCAAGGCGCTCGCCACGGAAAACCGCACCGCGCTGAAGGAGTTCGGCAAACGTCTCCAGAACACCGAGCTCTTCTCGCCCGCCGGCACCACCGACCTGCTCGCCGAGTGCAACCGCCTGGAGGCGCTCCCCGAGGCCACGCCCGCCGAGGTCGAGGCCAAGGCCGCCGCCTACGAACGCTTCCTCGTCACCGCCCGCGAGAGCCCGCTCGCCAAGGCCGCCGATCTCTACGTCGCCGCCTTTCTAGCCCCGAAGGCGAACGCCGCTGACCTCGCCCTCTGCCCGACCACCCAGAAACTCGCCGACCTGCTCTTCCCGCGCCAGGGCTCTACAGTGCCGCCCGAGCTGCTCGCCGCGGCGGAAACCATCTGCCGCGAGGCCCGCGTGCTGCACTGGCCGCTCGCCTTTGCCGGCATCTTCGCCTGCGGCGGTTTCGACTGCGTGCTCGGCAACCCGCCATGGGAGCGCATCAAGCTCCAGGAGGAGGAGTTCTTCGCCAGCCGCGAGCCGCTCGTAGCCGAGGCCAAGAACAAGGCTGAGCGTGGTCAGCGTATTCAGTGGCTGGCGGAGGGCGTGCTCACCGACCGGATCCACGGTCGCACCGAGCCGCGCGAGCCCAACGCCGCCGAGCTGCGCCTCCACCGCGAGTTCGAGATGGCCCGCCGTACTGCCGAAGCGATGAGTCTCTTCGCCCACGTGCCCGGAAAGGAGGGTGGCCGTTATGCGCTCACCGGAGTTGGCGACGTGAACACCTATGCGCTATTCGCCGAAACGATCCTTCACCTGACAGCATCGGCTGGTCGCTCCGGCTTTATCGTGCCCACGGGTATTGCGACCGACGATTCGACCAAGGTCTATTTTGGGCATCTGGCCGAGCATGGTCGGCTTGCGAGCCTGTTCGATTTCGAGAACCGCGAAGGAGTGTTTCCGGGAGTTCACCGGAGTTACAAGTTCTGCCTCATGACACTCGGGCCGGCCGATGCGGCGGACTTGGCGTTCTTCCTCCTGCGCCCCGACATGCTGGCGGATTCTCGTCGGCGCTTTTCGCTGTCTCGCGACGACTTTGGGCTCATCAACCCAAACACGCTCACCTGCCCGGTCTTCCGTTCGCAGGCGGATGC
>ERZ795049.4735-NODE-4735-length-13211-cov-4.855351_pt1 | contig 13211 bp, 9 predicted proteins | sample MGYA00375133_ERZ795049 | MGnify/ENA primary metagenome ERZ795049 (study PRJEB30178, sample SAMN05720147) | activated sludge metagenome | isolation source: anaerobic digester from wastewater treatment plant | place: Japan | collected 2015-04-20 ...
ACCATGGTGGGTTCATCACTTGGGGGCATGGGCGGCATGCACGCACAGGGGGGCGTGATTTCAGGTGTTGAGCATATTGAACAACCCTATCATTATGGCTTGGCGCCTGATGAAGATCGGGATGCTTTTGGCCTGCGCGCGGCATCTTGGCTGGAAGAAAAGATTTTAGAAGTTGGTGCAGATAAGGTTGCGGCTTTTATTGGTGAACCTGTGCAGGGCGCGGGTGGCGTGATTATTCCCCCTCAAACCTATTGGCCAGAAATTCAGCGGATTTGTGACAAATACGGCATATTGCTCATTTGTGATGAAGTGATTTGTGGCTTTGGTCGCCTAGGCGCGTGGTTTGGCTCGCAACGCATGGGCGCAAAACCTGATTTAATGACCTTCGCCAAAGGTGTCAGCTCAGGCTATATTCCGCTAGGGGGTGTGGTGGTTGGTAAACGCGTTGCACAAGTGCTGATTGAGCAGGGTGGTGAGTTTAATCATGGCTACACGTATTCTGGGCACCCAACTGCATGTGCCGTGGCATTGGCGAATCTTGAAATCATCGAGCGTGAAGATTTGGTTAACCAAGTACGCTATGAAACAGGGCCGTATCTGGCTCAAAAATATGCTGAGTTAGCTAAACATCCATTGGTTGGTGGCGCTGAAACATTTGGCTTAGTCGCTGGGTTTGTTCTCATGAAAAACAAAGAAGAGCATGTTCACTTTGATGAGAGTTTAGAAGTAGGTATGATGTGTCGCGGGCATTGCTTTGCTAACGGTTTAATTATGCGCGCCGTGGGCGACCGCATGATTATTGCACCACCATTGGTCACGACCAAAGCGCAAATTGATGAAATGATAGGGCTCATTTATTTATGCTTAGACGCTACGCTGGCTGATTTGAAAAGGCTGGGTGTGATGTAATGAATTATATTAAGTTTAAGTTGAGGGTAGGGCACATAACTTGCTTTTAATAATACGGCCGGTGTATTTTTGATTACTAAAAGTTAAGGCAACTTAATCATTTGGTTAGTGCAACAAGTAAATTTGGCTGTTAAAATTGATTCAGATTTTTTACTTTTTCTTGGGAGACATTCGATGCAAATTTTATTGAACAAACGTCTTTTATGTACGATGGTGGGCTTGGCGATTGTTGGCTTTGGTTCAGTATCATGTACTGACAGTAATAAGGAAACCACCAGCGATGCAAAAGTTGCGCAATCAACGGTTGCCAGCGAGGAAGAAAAAATTCTTAACATTTACAACTGGTCTGATTACATTGCCCCCGATACCATAGAAAATTTTGAAAAAGAAACTGGCATCAAAGTACGTTACGACGTGTTTGACAGTAATGAAATTCTACATGCCAAATTAATTGCCAAAAACACAGGTTACGACATCGTTGTACCTTCATCCAATTGGGCCAAACAGCAAATTGAGGGCGGTTTGTTTCAAAAGTTAGATAAAACTAAACTCACTAACTGGAAAAATTTAGATGAGGGCATTTTAAAACAAATGGAAGGTGTTGACCCCGGTAACCAATACTTGGTGGACTGGATGTGGAGTTATAACACCGTGGGTATTAATGAAGATAAAGTAAAGGCCGCGTTGGGCGACACCCCGATGCCTGACAATGCATGGGATCTCGTGTTTAATCCAACTTATACCAGTAAGCTAAAATCATGTGGCATCACGTTTCTGGATACGCCAACGGACGTGTTTCAGGCGGCATTGCATTATTTAGGCAAGCCGGTATTCACCGCATCAAATGATGATTATCAGGCAGCATTTGATATGCTCATGAAAGTGCGCCCACACATTAAAAAGTTTAATTCAGGCGGCCAAATTGAAGATTTGGCAGGTGGTAACGTCTGTGTAACCTATGGATGGGCAGGTGATATCAACTTGGCACGCAAGCGTTCAATAGAAAATAAAGCCGAGCAAAATATTGTAGCCCTTGTACCAAAAACTGGTGGCTTGATTTTTATGGATACCATGGCGATTCCTGCGGATGCAAAACATCCTAATAACGCACATTTATTCATCAATTATGTCATGCGCCCTGAAGTGGCGGCATCTATTACCAATGAGGTGACCTATGCAAACCCCAATAAAGCAGCTACAGAGTTTGTTGATGAAGAAATTAAAAATAATAAGTCCATCTACTTATCTGATGAAGATATTGCAAAACTAGTGCCACCAGGTGTTGAAAGCCAAGAAGCCAAACGGACTTTAACGCGCTTTTACACCAAGTTTAAATCTGGCGTTTAGCTAACAAGTGTGGGCGTATCATACGCCCACACTTAGCTGATTACTCGTTTACACCATCATCATTTACTAAGGGTTTTTTATGGCAACCGCACCTAAAGAAATCAACCAGCCAGCGCCAGAAGTATTGTTGCGCGTTGAAAATGTCACCAAAATTTACGATGGCACGGTAAAGGCAGTGGATGATGTCTCATTGACCGTGAATAAAGGTGAAATTTTTGCTTTGCTGGGTGGTTCAGGCTGCGGAAAATCAACACTGTTGCGCATGATGGCAGGCTTTGAAATGCCCACAAAAGGCAAAATTTTCTTAGCAGGGCAAGATATAACCAATTTGCCTCCTTACCAGCGTCCTATCAATATGATGTTTCAGTCTTATGCGTTGTTTCCACACTTGAGTGTATGGGAAAACATAGCCTTTGGCTTAAAGCGCGATGGCATGCCAAAAGACCAAATCGCAGAGCGCGTAGAAAAAATGCTCAACCTTGCACAATTGGGTAAATTTGCACAACGCAAGCCACATCAGCTTTCTGGTGGGCAACAACAGCGCGTGGCTTTGGTGCGGAGCTTGGCTAAACGCCCACAATTGCTTTTACTTGATGAGCCACTTGGTGCGCTTGATAAAAAATTGCGCGAAACCACGCAACTGGAGTTGGTGAATATAATTGAAGAGGTTGGTGTAACCTGTGTGTTGGTAACGCATGACCAAGAAGAGGCGATGACGATGGCATCGCGTATTGCCGTGATGTCTGAAGGGTATTTCTTACAAGTGGGTGCGCCAGACGCCGTGTATGAAATGCCCAACAGCCGCAAAGTGGCTGACTTCATTGGCAATGTAAATTTATTTGATGGTGTGATTGAAGAAGACGAAGCAGATCATGTGACGGTACGTTGCCCAGAATGTGTGCATTATGTAGGGCACGGTGTAAGCGGGCATACAGGTATGGCGGTGGGCGTGGCGTTACGCCCTGAAAAAATCATGCTTTCAGATAAAAAACCTAAAGGTGAATATAACTGGTGTGAGGGTGAGGTCATCGAAATTGTTTATTTTGGCGCACATACGACATATCACCTCAAGCTTGATTCAGGCAAAGTGATTAAAGCCCAAGAGCTCAACAATACGCGTGATTTAAGCTGCGGTCTTACATGGGGTGATCGCGCTTATGCGCACTGGAATGATTTGGCGATGGTTGTATTAGCACAATAAAAGGAGCGAGAAATGGCGACTAAGCAAGGTTTTTTCACGCGCCTGTTAGATGGAAAGCATGCTGTTATTGGCATTCCATATCTATGGTTTATTTTGCTTGCGGCTGTGCCTATTCTGATTATATTAAAAATCAGCTTATCTGAAATGCAAGGCACTTCAGTTTCAAACATGATTGACTGGAGTAATGGCTGGCCAAAACTTACACTTAACTTTTCAAGTTATCAGTTTATTTTTAGCGACTCTCTCTACCTTAAAACCTATTTATCATCCATTAAGTATGCGCTACTCACCACGCTGATTTGCTTAGTGATTGGCTACCCATTTGCCTACTTTATGGCGCGCTCACCCAAGCACATGCAACCTACGCTGTTGATGCTCATCATGTTGCCTTTTTGGACATCATTTTTACTACGTATTTATGCGTGGAAAACTTTGCTTGAAAACAACGGCATTATCAACAATGTACTGATGAGTTTAGGCGTGATCGATGCGCCATTACAGATGATGAATACCCCATTTTCACTGATGATTGGCATGGTGTATTCATACCTGCCTTTTATGATTTTGCCTTTGTATGCAAATTTATCTAAGCTTGATATGCGTTACTTAGAAGCTGCCGCTGACCTTGGCACAAGCCCGTTTAAGGCGTTTTGGCTCATTACTGTGCCGCTTTCAAAAGCAGGCATCATTGCGGGTTCTATGCTGGTATTCATCCCAACGATTGGTGAATACGTGATTCCGGAGTTATTGGGCGGCTCAAGCACCTTGATGATAGGCCGCGTGTTATGGAATGAATTTTTCAGTAATAACGACTGGCCAATGGCCTCCGCTGTGGCGGTGGTGATGATATTGCTCATATTAGTGCCAATGGCAATATACAATAAATCTCAAGCAGAAGCGGAGATGAAATAATGAGCCAAGCGACCAATAACAAGATATTTTCTAACCTGTGGATGATTGCGGTTTATTTGTTTTTGTATTTGCCTATTTTTACGCTGGTAGTGTACTCGTTTAATGATTCAAAACTCATTTCAACATGGACGCACGCCAGTTTGCGCTGGTACGAAGCTTTAATTAAAGACGATGATTTAATTTCAGCCGTGTTGTTATCCCTTAAAATTGCTGGCATTTCTGCATTGATGTCGGTGTTTTTTGGCACATTTACTGCGTTCGCCCTGAACCGCTATAAACGTTTTAAAGGGCGTACATTGCTGTCGTCTATGTCGAGTATGCCATTGGTGATGCCTGATGTGATTGTGGGTTTATCGTTATTATTGATGATTATTTCAGTGCAACATTGGCTGGGTTTTCCTGAAAAAGGTTTATTTACCATTTTATTAGGCCATGCCTTGTTGGGCACCGCTTATGCAGCGGTGGTGGTCACTTCGCGTTTGCGCGAAATGGATAGTAAATTAGATGAAGCCGCCATGGATTTAGGCTGTAAACCTTGGCAAGTGTTTTATTTGGTCACCTTGCCATTGCTGTTACCAGCGTTAATTTCTGCCTTTTTATTAACGTTTACACTGTCTTTTGATGATGTGGTGCTGTCATCGTTCTTATCTGGCCCAGGATATTCCACCATGCCGATGGTGATTTTTTCACGCGCACGCTTAGGCTTGAACCCAACCATTAACGCGGTGGCGACGGTGACGATTGTGGTGGTGACTTTTGCGGTGATTGCTTCAAGCTTTTATACCTCGCACCAAGCGCGCAAACGTAAACGTGAAGAAGCGCAGGCGTATAGCGATAGTAATAAATAACTTTGGGGTGCAATGATTTGCGCCCCTACACCGCGAATTAGAGAGCATCATGACGCTTCAAATTAAACACAAGTCTTTAATCAAAAATAACCAAACCTTACTCGCTGGCAATTGGGTAGGTGCAGATTCTGGCGAAACCTTCACTGTGACTAATCCTGCTAATGGGCAAGCCATCGCCAATGTACCTCGCATGGGTAAAGCCGAAACTGAGCGTGCGATTATTGCCAGTCAAACCGCCCAAAAACAGTGGAAAATGCTTACAGCCAAAGCGCGCGCTGCTATTCTTAAACGCTGGTTTGATTTAATGGTGGAACATCATGAAGATTTAGCCCAAATTTTAACTGCCGAACAAGGTAAGCCGCTGGCAGAGGCGCGTGGCGAAATTACTTATGGCGCAAGCTTTGTGGAGTGGTTTGCTGAAGAAGCTAAGCGTGTATATGGTGAAGTGATTCCAGCACCCACAGCTGACCGTAAACTGCTTGTGATTAAGCAGCCTATCGGTGTAACCGCTGCGATTACACCGTGGAATTTTCCTGTGGCGATGATAACCCGTAAAGCCGCACCTGCTTTGGCCGCAGGCTGCAGCATGATTATCAAGCCCGCAGAAAATACGCCGTTATCTGCAATCGCATTAGCCGTGTTGGCAGAAGAAGCTGGCGTGCCTGCAGGCGTGTTGCAAGTGCTCACGGGTAAGGCGCGTGAAATTGGCGCAGTGCTGTGTGAAAGCCCGATTGTAACCAAGTTGTCATTCACAGGCTCAACCGAAGTTGGGCGCATTTTAATGCGTCAATGTGCGGATACGATTAAAAAATTATCACTCGAATTAGGCGGTAACGCACCTTTTATTGTGTTTGACGATGCTGATTTAGATGCGGCGGTTGAAGGCGCGATGGTGAGCAAGTTCAGAAACGCCGGGCAAACTTGCGTATGCGCTAACCGCTTGTTTGTACAAGATGGCGTGTTTGATGCGTTTGCAGCTAAGCTTGCGGCAAAGGTGGCCACATTAAAAGTAGGTGATGGCACGGCAGAAGGTGTGACGCAAGGCCCGCTGATTGATAATGCGGCAGTTGAAAAAGTGGAAAGTCATGTGGCAGATGCGGTGGCCAAGGGCGCAACTTTATTACAAGGCGGCAAACGTCATGCAAACGGGGGCACGTTTTATGAACCCACTGTACTTGCAGACGTGAGCCCGAATGCCTTAATTTTTAGTGAAGAAACCTTTGGCCCAGTTGCGCCATTATTCCGCTTTAAAACGGATGAAGATGTGATTGCAATGGCCAATAATACTGAATTTGGCTTGGCCTCATACTTTTATAGCCGCGATATTGGCCGCATTTGGCGCGTGGCAGAAGCGTTGGAATATGGCATGGTGGGTGTGAATACGGGCATGATTTCCAACGAAGTGGCGCCGTTTGGCGGCGTGAAGCAATCTGGCTTGGGGCGCGAAGGTTCGCACCACGGTATAGATGAATATTTAGAAATTAAATATATTGCAATGGCGGGGCTTTAAACAATATGGCTGATACAACAACAGACTGGCATGCACGTGCTAAATCCCTAAAAATTGACGGCCGTGCTTTTATTGGCGGTGTGCGTATGCCTGCGGCAGGCGGCCAAACATTTGAATGTTTTTCGCCGATTGATAATCGCAAATTAGCCGATGTAGCCAGTTGCCAAGAAATTGATGTGAATTTAGCTGTGGCCTGCGCGCGCACGGCGTTTAATGACCGCCGATGGGCTGGTTTGAGCCCGCGTGAACGTAAGCAAGCCATGATTCGCTTTGCAGATTTACTTATTACCAATAGAGAAGAATTGGCCTTGTTAGAAACACTCGATATGGGTAAACCCATTTCTGCCAGTTTGAGTGTGGATGTGAATTCAGCCGCGAATTCGCTACGCTGGTTTGGCGAGGCAATTGACAAAGTGTACGATGAAATTGCACCCACGGCAGATAACACGTTAGGCATGATTACGCGCGAACCGATGGGTGTGGTGGGGGCGATTGTGCCTTGGAATTACCCGATTTTAATGGCGTGTTGGAAAATTGCGCCTGCTTTAGCGTCAGGTAACAGCGTTGTGTTGAAACCTTCAGAAAAATCTCCGCTCACCGCGCTGAGGCTAGGAGATTTGGCATTAGAGGCAGGCATTCCCGCAGGCGTGTTGAATATCATCCCTGGCTTTGGCGAGCAAGCAGGCACACCGCTTGCAATGCACATGGATGTTGATTGCATTGCGTTTACGGGCTCTACAGGTGTGGGCAAAAAAATTCAAATCATGGCTGGGCAAAGCAACTTAAAGCGGGCTTGGTGCGAGCTTGGCGGTAAGTCACCCAATATTGTATTTGCCGATTGCAAAGATTTAGATAAGGCCGCAGCGGCTTCAATTGGCTCAATTTTTTACAACCAAGGTGAAAGCTGTAATGCGCCATCACGCTTATTGGTTGAGCGCGCTATTAAAGATGCGTTCGTTAAAAAGTTGCTTGCGCATTTGCCTGATTATCAGCCAGGTGACCCGCTGGATGAGAAAACGACTATGGGCGCAATTGTGGACTGTGGGCAGATGGAAAATGTACTGAAATACATTGCCAGTGGTAAAGCGCAGGGCGCAAAACTACTCGCAGGTGGTGCGCAAGTGCGCACTGAAACGGGCGGTTTTTATATTAGCCCGACCGTGTTTGATGCGGTGACGAATGACATGACGATTGCGGCAGAAGAAATTTTCGGCCCCGTATTGTCTATTATTGCCTTTGATAGCCAAGAAGAAGCCATCAAAATAGCCAACGACACACCCTATGGCTTAGCCGCCGCGATTTGGACGCAGGATATCTCGCGCGCGCATTTGGTGGCACAGCGGTTACGCGCAGGCACGGTGCATGTCAATAGTTACGATGAAGACGACATTACTGTGCCGTTTGGCGGCTACAAGCAAAGTGGAAATGGCCGCGATAAATCACTGCATGCGCTAGAAAAATACACAGAATTGAAGACCACATGGATACGGCTGAAATAAGTTGTTTTAAGTGGCAATTTAGCACCAACCTTTTTCGATGCTCTGGAAGCCTTATAAACAAAGGCTTCCAGAGCATATTTTTTCTCTCGTAGATTTTTAAGCCCGCATATTGCATTAAAACGGCAGATAAAAATGAGAAATTGCATTTATTGAGTGAAGGTTTTTTAATATGACAACGCAACCGCCCAGCAATCAAGATTTACATCAGCGCCGTCTAGCCGCCACACCGCGCGGCATTGGTGTGATGGCCAATTTTTTTATCGAACGCGCGCTAAATTCTGAAGTATGGGATGTTGAAGGTAGGCGCTATATTGATTTTGCAGGGGGGATTGCAGTGCTCAACACCGGGCATCGTCACCCTAAAATGGTCGCCGCCGTTGAAGCACAATTGCAGCAATTTACCCATACTTGTTATCAGGTGTTGCCCTATGAAAATTATGTGACATTGGCTGAACGCATCAATCAATTAACGCCTGGTAGTCATGCAAAAAAAACCTGCTTTTTTTCAAGCGGGGCAGAGGCAGTTGAAAATGCAATAAAAATTGCGCGTGCTGCCACCAATCGTTCAGGTGTTATTGCGTTTTCAGGTGCTTTTCATGGTCGCACCATGATGGGTTGCGCGCTCACAGGAAAGGTGGTGCCTTACAAAGTAGGGTTTGGGCCGTTTCCTGCTGAGATTTATCATGTGCCGTTTCCTACGGAGTTGCATGGCGTGAGCGTTGAAGATGCGCTACACGCAATACAAACACTTTTTAAGGCAGATGTTGACCCAAATCGTGTGGCCGCGATAATTATTGAGCCAATACAAGGCGAGGGCGGTTTTTATGTCACACCGCCTGCGCTCATGAATGCACTGCGTACCTTGTGTGATGAGCACGGTATTTTGCTAATTTTTGATGAAGTGCAAACCGGGTTTGGCCGCACAGGAAAATTATTTGCAGCCGAACATTTTAATGTGACCCCCGACATTATGGTAATGGCAAAAAGCTTGGCAGGCGGTATGACGCTCTCGGCTGTTTGTGGTAAGGCTGAAATCATGGATGGCCCAGCGCCCGGTGGTTTGGGCGGAACCTATGCAGGTAATCCGTTAGCTATTGCTGCAGCCCATGCTGTGATTGATATCATTGAAGAAGAGCAATTGGTTGCGCGTGCCAATGTTTTAGGCGCCAAGCTCACCAGCAGATTAAAGGCTATGCAAGTGAATACGCCGGCTCTTAAAGAAGTACGTGGCTTGGGTTCGATGATTGCAGCAGAATTTTTTGACCCAGTCACGCAACAGCCTTCACCAGAAATGACAAAACGCGTGCAACAGGCCGCGCTGGCAGAAGGCTTGGTACTATTAACCTGCGGCGTGTATATGAATGCGGTTCGATTTTTGTATCCACTCACCATTCAAGATGCAGTGTTTGAAGAAGCGCTCAGTATCATTGAGCGTGCAATCGCGACAATACGTGAATAACAGGCACAGACGAAAAAAATATTGGTCTGGCAAAAATTGACTAATATTGTGCATTCACGCATTATCAAACATTCTAATTGGCCATTACACTAAGCAATCAAACCATGCAATCGAACAACAATAATAGCAATGCGTCAGCACCGCCTTCATCTTCATTGTTTGAAAAGGTAAAACAGTCATTTTCTCACAGAAAAAAAACTTGGCTCATTGCTGGTTTTTTATTAGCGGGTGCCATTTTAGCCGGTATTTTTTTTAAAATTCCACTCGCAAAAAATAGCCAAAATGGCGTGGCGTTAGCGCAGCCTGATGTGTGGGTGCACAGCCAAAACCTATCATTATTACCCCGCGATTTACTGCAAGTGCCGTTGCTTAAAACATTGTTGACCGAAGATTTTGTATATTTTTATGCGGAAGATGAAGATTGGCTCAGTTTGCAAGGCGCCATGCGCCGCATTAGTTTTGAGCATGCACTGAACTGGTCAGACACCCTACTTAAAAATATTGCAGAAGCGCCAGCCGATATTTACATGTGGCACGATGATAGCCACGCCTTGCGCTATTGGGCGCTTAGTTTAGAGCGTGATCAATTAAGCGCAGTCGCACAAAAATTAGCGACACTAAAACTCACTGCGGATAAGCAATTGCAGCAAATTGGCAGTGTGCGTATTGCTGGGACGAGCGTTCCCGTACTGCAATTGTCGCTCTCATCACGCCGTCAAATGGTTTTGGCAGCACACCAAAATCGGCTGGTGCTGCTGTCAGACATCGACATGGTAAGCCATGCTGATAATGAACTTGACGACCAGACAGCGAAACTTATTTCGCGCCTGCTGTCTGAAGATTCCAAAGTGCGGGCAGAAGTCATTGCTGAATGGCAAGTTACCGCGAATGCACAGCCTGTGCATGAATCTAAGCAGACGATTTTAGTTTCTAACCGCTTGTTTGCGCAAGGATACGCGCCTTTTGTTCCCTATTTGGGCGCATTGCGCTTTGATTTTGACGGTAAACAATGGCAAACCCAAGCTAATATTGCTGACAATACATTTAATCCCAATATTTGGAGGCATTTGCCTGCCAATGCCGCGTTTTGCGTAGCTACACCAATTGATTGGGCGCAAGTACAAACTGCTCTGGCGGGTGCAAAAAATTTGAACACCCAATTGAATTTGCCTGCTGAATTTGCATCCAGTGGTGCAATTTGTTGGTATGCCGAAAAAAGTGATGACATTGCCCAGCCCTTATTTGTAGCGCTACGCCAGCCGAGCCAGAACAAACAAGAAATGCTGACAGCGCTTTTTGACTGGGGCGTTGCAACCAATCAAGACCATCTGAAAGCGTTAATAGCGCTCAATCGCCAAAAACGTCATTTAAAAAACCAGCTGGAATATGCAGCATCCAATCTTGAAGCAGCTAAGCAAGAAAAAATTGACAGCAAGCTAGACCGCGAGCAGAAAGTAGCACGACAAGCGCAAAAAGAAGCTGCTATTGAATCCTCAAAGGCGGAGGTTAAAGCGGCCGAAACAGCCCTAGCCGAACTTGCGCCCGCCATCACTGCGGCAAAACAGGCTGCCGAAGCGCCAGCACTGATTGCAAAAGAAAACGCAATCGTTCAACAGGGTGGTTTTACCGTGGTGTCACGCAAACTTGCCATAGAGGCTACTTCAGAAAAAAATCCTGTACTTGCTTTTGATAATGAAGTCGTCTATTTCTCGACTAACCCTGCATTAATTCAGCGTGCAGTCAGTGTTGGCGAGAAAAAATACCCAAATTTGCAGGAGTCAGCAGTTGTGTTGCAACAATCAACACAGCAATTTCTTTATGTGAATCCAATAAAACTTTCCACACTGCTCACCGCGACGGGCCATGCCGCATTACCGCAAGAAACAAAAAGCAATTTAAGAGCAGCGTTTGATTACCATATGCCTGCTCGCTTTGCTGCACTATCCCAGCAGCGTCCGTTTAGCTTGGTTTTGGAGTCAAAGGCTTCTAAAACCAAACAGGCTGACAGCAGTGCGCATGACATTGCGCAATGGCAACCACTTGTCTGGCGTACTGCCCCTGAGCGGTAAAATAATATGCAGCAGCAGACGGTTAAATCAGATTTGATGATTGCAAAACACCAGCCTAGCCATGGTCGTCGCGGTGTATTGAGTGGATTTGCTGCGCTGTTGTTAGCGCTGGCATCGCCAAAACAAGTTTTTGCATTGATGTCAAAGGATGAGCGACCAAGTTTGGGTTATCCGTCTAATCAGCGTAATAGCAATCAAGTGCGCCTCAATACAAGCCAAATGCAGGCTTTTCGTAGTTGGCTACAACTCATTGTGCGTCAGCAATTAAATCTTGGCCCCACACCGCGCTGGCAACAACGCGACTGTGCTGGCTTAGTACGCTTTGCAAGTGCAGAGGCGCTACGCCAGCATGATGCTACTTGGTTAAAAGCCAATGGTTTTTTGGGGAAAAAAATTCCGCCAGAACTCAACTTAACGGTAGAGCAACGCGCAGCTCTGCGTCATGCCTGGCTGAGAGCAGATGGTAGCCAAGGGGCATTTGTCAGCGCACTAGAGCTTGTGCAAAACAACACACAGCCTATTGGCCGTGATATGGCGCATGCGGAAGTAGCCGACTTGCTTTTGTTTGACCAAGGTCAAGAGCAGCATTTAATGATTTGGATGGGGCGCTATGTGGCTTATCACACTGGCAAGGTTGCACCTAATGATAATGGGTTACGTGCCTACCCACTTGCAAAGCTGATGTCATGGAAAGATAACCGCTGGCAGCCTCAAGCAGGGAACCCTAATTTTATAGGCATATTTCGTTTGTTTTTTTTGAGTACATCATGAATTTTAATTTAATAAAAATAATGACATCAGCATTTATGCTGTTCAACATCGGGCTCGCTATGTGTGTCGCACATGCAAGTGAGAGCAGTGAAAATGCAGGTTTTTTTATACTTTCAGATAGAAGTTATGGCAGCCAAGAGATCGCGCAAATTCGATTAGAAGTGCAAGATGTGCAGGCGGTAAATCAAAATGCGGGTATTGATATAGCTGTATATAAAGTACCAAATCCCATTGCATTTTTGCAAAAACAAAGCAATTTGCACCGTATTAACACGCAGGCGCAGCCCGCCCAGCCAGGTGTTTGGAATGCAATAGTCGCTGTTTGGGACTATGTGGCACGTAGCGCGCGACAACTTGCCAGAAAGTTGTTTTCAGAAGAAGCGCGTCAAACGACCGTAGAAGCCGCACCTGATCTACATATTGAAAAGATTCAGCACCCAGCAACGCGTCATTCAGCATACAAGCCGCTTAAGGGTTATACGTTGACCGCTCGATTTCGATATCCTTTGCAATATGGTAAAGATGTTAAATCTGCAGATGCATTATTAAGTGGCGCAAACGTTGAGGGCAACATTAATTTTGATGATGCGGCGCCAGCCGAGCAAAACGCTCAAGCAGTTGCTGAGCCTGCACAGCAGCCAGCATTTCAAACATTGAGCAATGGCAATGTATACATTCCGATTGGT
>ERZ795049.4755-NODE-4755-length-13165-cov-5.938215_pt1 | contig 13165 bp, 12 predicted proteins | sample MGYA00375133_ERZ795049 | MGnify/ENA primary metagenome ERZ795049 (study PRJEB30178, sample SAMN05720147) | activated sludge metagenome | isolation source: anaerobic digester from wastewater treatment plant | place: Japan | collected 2015-04-20 ...
TACCTGCAGCCATTAGTGCCATATTTTGTTCGTAAATTCCAACATTAATGGCGCGTTCAGGATATTTATTGTGGAATAGCGTACCACCCACTGATTTTAGGGTATCAGCAGCTATATACATTATTGTTTTATCTTTTTCGGCCAGGCGAAAAAGTGCTTTACCGAACGCATCCCTGGTTGAAATAGCGTCAAATGCCCTGTTCATTTTGCTTCCTCCAATTCTTTTATGGCCTGCTCATACTGTTCGCGGGTAACCACCTTCTGGTGCCAGCTGTTGTCATGCTCCATAAAGCTTACCCCCTTGCCCTTGACGGTGTTGGCGACAATACAAACCGGGGCGCCATGATAATTAGTTGCAACCTCCAATGCGCTGACAATTTCTCGCATATCGTGACCGTTGATCTCAAGTACTTTCCAGCCGAATACCTCCCAGCGTTCTTTCATGTTCCGCATGGGACAGATGCTTTGGACCGGGCCGCAGCTTTGAAAGTAATTCTGATCTACAATGGCGATTAAGTTATCCAGGCCCAATACCGGTGCGATATTTACTCCTTCCCATACAGTGCCCTCGTTCATCTCGCCATCACCTAAAATTACATATGTCTTTTTGCAGCTTCCCTGCAATCTGGTGTAGTATGCCATGCCCAGCCCAATTCCCAGGCCATTGCCCAGGGAGCCGCTTGTCATGTCTATGCCCGGCGTTTTTCCGAGCACCGGGTGCCCTTGCAATCTGCTGTTCACATGGCGCAGTGTCTTTCCCCACTCCCTTGGGAAGTATCCTAAGTCAGACAGGATAGCGTATAGCACCAGGCAGGCATGCCCCTTTGAAAGGACCAGCCTGTCCCGGTCTTGCCGGTAGGGATCATCGGGGTTAACATCCATGAATCGGTAATATAGCGCCGTGCATAGATCCGCACAAGAGAGCGCAGGGCCTGGATGCGCTAGACGCCCGCTCTCATAGGCTATCTGCAGGATTCCTTTTCTGGTTTCCACAGCCTGAGCTTCCAGATTTCGTATAATCTCATCTCTCATGATTTTCTCCTTTAAATTCACTCTTATACCTTGTCCGCATGCAGGATAATTTTAATAACATTATCTTTTTTTTCACTTAGCACTTCCATAGCTTCCTGCACATTCTCCAGAGGAAACTGATGGGTGACAAACATATCCATCGGTATTCCGCTGTTTATGATCTCCAGTGCCTTTTCAAAATCCTCAGGTGTATATAGCATAGCACCACGGAGAGTCTGCTCACGGAATACCAGTGAGTATGTGTTAACCGGAATTGGCTCTGTAATCATAGACACTAAGATGATTTCGCCACCCATGCGCGTCATAGCCGATGCTTGGGTTACGATGCCGGGTGCACCCGCTGCAATGATACACACATCCACGCCCTGGCCACCGGTCAAAGCATAAGCTGCCTGCACGGGATCATCCTCAATAGGGTTAATTGCACTTTTTGCACCCAACTTCATCGCCATCTCGCGATTATAGGAGGCAGGGTCACAGCATAGCACGTCCCCATATCCCTGCTGTCTGGCAAGAAAAAGCGTTAAAATGCCGATAGTGCCGCATCCGATAATTGCCAGGGATTTCCTCCCTGTGCTCTTGACCTGTCTAAGAACGTGCATAGCAACTGCCAGGGGTTCTGTCAGAGTAGCGACCGGATATGTAATCCCGCTGGATATCGGATATACAACGCTTTCAGGAGCCGGAAAATACTCTGCAAATGTACCTATCCAGCTTGCGGTACCGGGTACGCGCCTATGCTCGCAAAGGTTAATCAGACCATTCTTGCATTGTTTGCATGAATAACACATCACAGATGGATTAAGAGTAACGCGGTCACCTACCTTGAATTTCTTGACATTCTCGCCGATTTTGAAAACCTCGCCTGCCACCTCATGCCCTAAGATTACAGGAGGTTTACGAAATGCATGAGTGCCTAGGAACACATGCAGGTCTGAACCGCAAATACCAACAGTCTTTACCCGGAGCAGAACCTCGTCTTTTTTTATCTCAGGCATGGGGATTTCGCGGACTTGAGTTTCTTTAAGGCCTGTAACAAAAGCTGCTTTCATAATTTTCACTGTTCTCCATTTTCTATATAATAGTTTTGTATTACTTCAATAGCAGGTTGGGCAGCCATGTGGATAATGCAGGAATAAACGTTACCAGTATTAACGTGATAAATAGCGGCAAATAGAACGGTGCAGTGCCTCTAATAACACGTTCCAACGAAATATGGGCCACCTTTGATACGGCGTATAAGCACATGCCTACAGGCGGCGTCAGCAGTCCGATCATCAGGTTGAGAACCATCATTAAGCCGAAATGGACCGGGTCAATGCCCACCTTCAGTATCAAAGGCATAAGCGCCGGCGTCAAGATTAGTATGGCTGCATTTGCGTCCATAAAGCAACCCACAATCAATAGAAGCACGTTGATCAGCAGAAGGATTATATACTTATTCGTGGTCAGTCCTAACATTACATCAATTAGCGTTTGCGGTATCTGTGCCCGCACTAAAAGATACCCATATAAAGCTGAGGAAACGATAATGAACAAGACACACGCTGAATCCCGCGCCACACGTATTATTATCTTGTATAGGTCACTAAGGCTGATCTCCCTATACACAACTACGGTAAGCATAAATGCATAAACTACGCTGACCACGGCTGCCTCAGTCGGGGTAAAAATGCCGCTTAGCATACCGCCAATCAGGATAGTGGGCGTAAGCAGCGGGAAGAATGCATCTTTAAAATCGTGCCAAAGTTCAGACCATTTAGGAAAACTGCTGCGAGGATACTTCCTTTTCAGGGACATAAAGATTACCATTATGGAAAGTGTAATGCCCATAAGCAGGCCGGGGACGATACCGGCTATCAGAAGCTTGGAAATTGCCACACCTGAGGCGCTGACGCCAAATACAACCATTGGTATGCTCGGAGGAATTATAGGGCCGATAGTAGAAGAAGCTGCAGTAATACCCGCCGAGAAATCCGTATCAAAGCCCTGATCTTCCATGGCACGAATCTCAATAGTTCCCAGACCTGCCGCATCGGCCACAGCAGAGCCGCTCATGCCGGCAAATATTATGCTGGCCAGGATATTGGCATGCCCCAGGCCGCCTGGGATCCAGCCTACCAGCGTATTGCAGAATTTGAATATTTTCCTGGTTATGCTGCCGGTGTTCATCAATTCCCCCGCCAGCAAAAAGAATGGAATAGCTAATAACACGAAGCTATTGCCTGAATTTACAATTTTTTGGGCAACTGTATGGGTTGGAAAGTTAGCCAATCCGTTATCTATAATCAGCACTATGCTGCTGATAAGTCCGATTGCGTAGGGTGCGCCGAAACCCAGGCAGAATAATGCTATAAGACCTGTAATAAATATAATCAGCTTAATCACTTGGCTACCTCCTTATTGTGCTGGAAATAATACAAAGCCAGCATTCGGTTGAGCAGAAACCAAATAATGCACGGTGCTGCAATCAGTACGGGGGCGTATAAAATCCGATAATCAAGGTTAGGGATTGTGCCAAGATTAATCAGAGAAACAGTCTTGAGAGACTTGATACTGCCCACGAACAGAACAGCCACAAAAACAGACTCTAAGAGCAAAACAAAGGATTTCCAGATACGGTATACCTTTGGGGGTAGTTTCTGAATAAACATGTCAACAGCAATTTGCCCGTCTTCCTCTTCTACCAAAGCTACACCAATGAAGATTATCCATACGAAAAAGACACGTGCAATCTCTTCCGTCCACGGGACGGACCACTTCAGCACATAGCGAAAAAGCACCTGTGACGCCACTAGCAGGATCATGGACAGCATACATGAAAACAGCAGTATATTGATTAACTTAGTAATTAGTCCTGATATTTTTTTATTCACAGCACCAGCCTCCTTTCATTAAGATGAGCGCAGAAAATATTCCTTGCCGTGAAGGATATCTAACTGAAGATTCGGGCCTGATATGAAACAACTTGAGACAACCTTAGTCAATCATAACAGGCTCGAATCTTTCAGAAGCAGAAAAAATTGTCGATATATCAGTCTCTTTTACTTCATATACTGTTTTATAGCAGTTTTTGCAGCATCATTCAGGCCTTCCATAGCCTCCAGGATGCCATTTTTGGCAGCTGCCTGCCATTCTTCTATGTCTACATCTACGAATGTATGACCTTCATTAATAAGCTTCTGCTTATAATCAGCCTCGCGTGCAGCCACATCAGCTTTGGCAAATTCTACAGAATTCGTGATTGCGTCAAGAACGATCTGCTGATAATCTGCAGGCAGGCTTTCGAAAAATTTGTTGTTGAACACCCAAGCAAAGTGCTGATTAATATGGTTGGTAACCATAGTAAATTTCTGCACCTCCTGGATCTTAGCAGTGTAATAGGTTGCAATCGGGTTCTCTTGAGCATCAACTACGCCGGTCTGCAAAGAGGTATAGACCTCGTTCCAGTTCACGGGGGTAGGATTGGTGCCCAAACTTTTCCATACGGCAATCCACTGTGCGTTCTCAGGCAGGCGTAGTTTTAGGCCAGCCAGGTCTGATGGGTGCGCAATCTTTTTGTTGGCCGTCAGAAGACGTGGGCCGCGGCGAATCAGGCCGGCAAGCTTAATATTTGACTTGCTTATAGAAACTTGTCTCATTTCTTCGCCTACGGGGCCGTTCCAATAATCTTCCACAGCTTCCACATCAGGGAAGGCGAAAGGGATTCCGGAGGCATTGTATTCTGAAAGAATCTGCTGGGGATAAAGGCTGCCTAAAAGCGCGCAGTTAAGCTCACCGGAACTAACCTGAGAAATGTTCTCAGCTTCCGTTCCCAAGGTACCGTTCTCAAAGATTAAAACCGAGATGTTGCCATTTGTTTTTGATTCCACTTCTTTCTTGAACATAGCACAAGCTTCTTCGGAGGTGCCGTCTTTGGTATGCAGAGCAATGCTGATCTCGAACTTCTCACCGGAAGCGGCAGGGGCGCCAGGCGCTGCTGGATCTGCCGGTGTAGCAGGTGAGGCTGGAGTGGGCGCTGTGCATGCAACTGCTGACACCATCATTAGGGTTGCCAGGATAAGTACCAAAACTCTTTTCATTTCTGTTCTCCCTTCATATTTTTTTTGGTTCGAAAATATAAAAATTTATATTTCGACACAAAATTTTAACAGCTATAAATGCTACTATATATGTTATATATGTCGTGAAAAAGATTTATCATTACAAAATTAGTTGATGCGTCTAATTTTGTACTATCAAATATGTATTTTTCACGACATATGAATGGCGGAAAATGTTTCGTGCCATTTGAATTCAATGTAATTTGTTTGGCACGAAACATATAATTATATCAATTAAACGTCTGACATTTCGGAGGTTTATTCTCTAAATATTATTATATTCATTCATTTATATGTTGATTTTAGCATAAATGTCCGACATTGTCAATCTGTCATAGCTGAGGTGTCGATATTCAAAGCAAAAAAATGTGACAACGTCACATTTTTCAGATACGAGACACTATATACTATAAATGCCTAGGTATTCCTTATGGGTAAAGCGGCGAATAACACGGAACCTCGTAACCCTTTACCTGAGCACATTAGTGCGCATTTTACTTTCCTTTCATCTCACCGTTTACCAGTTCCGGCTCAACCCTTTCAAATACTAAGTTTATAGGCCGGTCCTTCGTAGGCAGAATGGAAAATACCACTTCATTCTTCCCGCTAATAATTGACAGTTCCTCCGATATTTCAATGTCGGCAACTCTAAAGACCTGCCCAACCTTAAACTTTGATGCATCAACTTTAATTACAGGAGGTATCTTTTCAACCTCTCCCTCTATTTTCAGTTCTGTCATCTGCTTGTTTATTACCCATCCGTTCTTCTCAACTCGCTCTCCGTTTGCTACCAATATCGGTACATCAGTATTGATTATTTCATGCATTGTTATAGGCTGAAAGTCCACATGAATAAGTCGTTCATTCAGATGATCCCTTTGCACTTCCTTTATTACCGCTGGTACAACCATACCGTTCGCCTTAAGGTTCACTATTACATTCTCCCCATTCTTAGCAATCGCATTGTTCAACTCTCTCTCATTGACTTTGAGCAGTCTTCCCCTGGTGCCTTTTCCATAAAGTATTGCAGGAACACAATTCTCGTTTCTTAGCTTTCTTGTTTGCTTGTTACCTGATTTAGTCCTATAATCAACGTTTAACTCTATATTCTTCATAAAAAAACCTCCATAAATGATGTTCATTTATGGAGTATTCCCGATTATTCCTGTGATTAGTCAGTAAGTATCCCCTTATCCTAACAATTTCATATTATATACCAATACGTTCGCTTCTTTATATCTTTTGCTTAAAAATTGAAAGTTACTGAGTTCAAGCACATTGATCAGCCTTTCATCCATCGGTGCCATTATTTCGCAGCATGTCATTCCCGACTTTAATGTTTGCGCTTCGGCAAAATTCACTAATTCTTTCATAGATGCCATATCCCCGTCTATAAACCTATATTAAGACTTCCGTTTTTATGGGAGTTCTCCGTCAAAATCATTACTGAAGAAATTTTGCCGTCCCGAAGTACCCCGAAAACGCACTTATCCTTAACAAGCCTTTCTATTAACTCATAGGAGGCCTTTCTAAATGTCCAGCCGTAGCTTATATATCCGTTTGACATATAGTAGGTATTACCTCTGGTTATAATGTCCCATGCAGTCGCGGTACTCATAATGTTAATGACTGTCTTTGATTCGGAAAGTTGTTTTGCTGTTTCGTCAATATCCTTATATCCAAATGTAAAATATCCGTCCTTCTTAAAACCCAGACTCTCTGCTATTTTCATGCTTTCCTTGCAATCTTCAAAGATACTTAGCCCTACCGTTTCCGCGCCTTCCGCCTTTGCCCTGCTTATATGATACTGTGTGATTGCTTTGCCGAAGCCCTGGTTGCCAAAGTTCTCATCTGTCCGAATACCTTCCAGCCAGGCTCTCTCGTCACTATGCTTTGTATACTTTGCAAAACCTATGACAGCGCCACCCTTTTCTCCGAGGGTGAATTCCCCTTCTGTATCCTCTACCCAGTCATCAAAAATATATTGTATAAAATCATGTCCTTCCCAGATTTTTGATGAAATCTCCAGCACCCTTTCTTTATCATGCTGTGTAACCCTTCTGAACCTAAACATTTCATCCCTCCTTACAATATTAAGTTAAAAATCTGCTTCCCAGGTATCTTTTTATAAGCTCAGGATCACTTTCCGGATTAAGCAAGATAGCCTTTCTATCAGAATCCTCAAATATTACCTCAATAGTAGCATCACCCTTGATAAAATGATCTACAACAGTCCTTTCGTCCACCTCCCTATACTGCGTCTTCTTACGTGCATTTCCATGTTTTTCAAACTCCCGGGCAAAATAGCCCCCGGAAATCCTTATTATCTTTACGTATTTCATATTTTCCTCCAAACACTACATGAGTCTAATAATTCCATTCTTAAGGCAGGTTTTTAAGTCAAGCTCCTTCTCTCTGCCGTCAAAATCCACTTTTATTCTTATGTCTTTTATGTTTTTCTCCACTTCCTTAATAATCCCGGTATAATAAATCCTATGATAAATCCTTTGTCCTATATGGACCTGGCTGCTGTAGTCAATTCCATTCTGCAATTCCTCTACAAAACGTGACGGTTTTACCGTCTTGCCATATCTGTGCCTGGGAACAGCTATATATAATTCTCTTTTAGCCCTGGTCATAGCTACATAGAATAATCTTCTTTCCTCTTCAAAATCAGTGTTTACCTCTGAATCATCCTTTATGTAAGGCGCAAGTCCCTCTACTGAGCCGCAGATAAAGACTGTATCAAATTCAAGTCCCTTTGCCTTATGCATCGTCAGGAGCTTTACATTATTGCGCCTATAATTGGCATAATCCTTTTCTCCCAGCTTCTCAGCAACCTCTTCCACATGCTGCATGTAAAGCAGTATGCTTCTAAAACCCGCGGTGGAGCTTTCAATTTCTTCAATAGTTTCCATAAGCCCCTTTATGCTTATACCCCTTGAACCTGAATATTCCATGAGGTATTCATCATAGCCTATTACATGTCTTATATACTTTACTGCATTCTTGGGTTCCATATTCCCGAGCCTTTTCAAGTCGCTTTTAAGTTCACGTATCCCATTTACCTGAAGCCTGTTCAGGTTGCTTTGATTCATTATACATTGCAGCAAATCATCACCTCGATTTACTGCTTTTTCTATGGTATCCCTGCTTATATATCTCACAGGCTTATTTATTATCCTTATTATATCCCTGCTGCTCCCTGTATCTGTTCCAAGCTTAAGATAACTCATTATATCCTTAAATATCCAATGATTATATATGGACACCATGCCATCCAGTGTAATAAACGGAATCCCCGCGTCAATAAACGCGTCAATAATTGCCCTGGACTGTATATTTGTTCTATAAATAACCGCAAAGCCTGAAAACATCCCGTTGTCACTGCTCATTTTTGCTATCTTTGAAGCTATGGCCCTAGCTTCCGACTCAAAATCTTCGGTTTCAAAGGTTACAGGCAGGCTTCCTTTTTTATTGACTGCTTCAAGATTTTTGGAATACCTGTTGCAATTGTTATTAATCACTGACAAAGCAGAAGTTAATATATTTCCTGTAGTCCTGTAATTGTTCTTAAGATAAACCTTTCTGCACCCCGGATAAAGCTCTTCAAAACCGACAAGAATATTCGGGGCTGCTCCCCTGAAGCCATATATGGATTGGTCGTCATCTCCCACTATAAAAATATTGTTGAGGGGACAGGCAATGAGTTTTATAGTCTCAAACTGCAATGCATTTATATCCTGAAACTCATCTACTAAAATATATTTAAACTCCTCTCTTGTTTCTTGAAGAGTCTTGGGGTTTTCTCTTAACATGCACAAACAATCATATATAATATCATCATAATCAAATTTATCGGATTGCTTCTTAAGTGCTTTATATTCCTCCATAATACGTGCAAGCTGAGCGCCGTTGCAGGAAGCCGGCTTGCTGCCCGATGCATCGGACATTGTACTGATTAAATACTCCATATCGCTTATTATATCTTTTATATGCCCCTCATCCTCCGCAGAATCCGGCAGCAGTCTTCTAACTATATTTCTTAATAAATTAAATTTCTGGTTTTCATCGATCAGGTCTTCAAGCTTATAACTCTTATACTGTCTTAAAAGCTTGTAAAAAATTGAATGGAAGGTCCCAAAACTCACTCCCCCTGTTCCCTGAGCCCCTGAAAACTGGGTATATCTATCCTTCATTTCATTGGCTGCTGCCCTGGAAAAAGTGACAACAAGTATATTTTCAGGAGGCACTATCTTATTTCTTATAAGGCTTATTACTCTGGAAACAATAACGGTGGTCTTCCCCGTACCTGGGCCTGCAAGCACCATGCAAGGACCCGCTTCATGCCTGACTGCTTCCAATTGTTCTTTGTTAAGCCCTTCCAAATAGCTTCCCATAAAAACTACCTTGCCTTCTCTGTAATACCCCGCTTACCAAATTGAGTATTATATGTATTATTTACTATATGTATTATATCATAAGTAAAAAGGAAACCGCATGATGTGCGGTTTCCTTTCACCTATATATCTCTTCCCTTGTTATAAGCTTTGATATTGATATCCACCAACTTAGGCTTGATGGTCTCTCTGATAATTTTTACCCAATCAATTTCATCCAACCCTAATGCTTTCACCAAAGCTCCGAAAAGTACTATGTTCTGGGTTTTTATATTCCCAAGCTCCTCTGCTATAGTGCCCGCATCAACTACTACCGTCTTGAACGAACCCTGCAGTGCTTCAATAAGTCCCTGTGGATACTCTTCCTTGCCGCTTGCTATAGGCAGTGAAGGTATCTCATAATTGTTTACTACAACAATTCCATCCGGCTTAAGGTATTCTATCCATCTTACCGCTTCCATTTTCTCAAATGAAACAAGTATATCGGCCTGACCCTTTCCAATTATCGGAGAATATACCTTCTTGCCGTATCTTACCTGCGTGGTTACACTTCCGCCTCTTTGGGCCATTCCATGAACCTCGGACATCTTCACATCAAAGCCGGCCTGTATCAGCCCTTCTGTCAAAATCCTGCTGACAAGAATTGTTCCCTGGCCGCCGACGCCAACCAATAATATGTTCTTAACATCACTCATATTATTCACCAACCTTTTCTATAGCATCGAATTTGCAAACCTGCATGCAGACTTCGCAGCCTAAGCACATTGACTGATCTATATATGAGGTACCGTCTTTAAAGTATATTGCAGGGCACCCAACCTTCAGGCACATTTTGCACTTCTTGCACTTATCCTTATTGACAATGCACTTTGTTTTGAAAGGAGGCAGCCCTTTGATAAGAACGCAGGGTCTCCTGGTTACTATTGCATAGGGTTCTGCACTGTTTTCCGCTTCCAAAACCACCTCATCCATCGCTTTAAGGTCGCAGGGGTCCACTACCTTAACAGTCTTATAACCTACCGCCTTCAGTACATCAACCGGGTCTATCTGTATTGCATCCTCGCCCATCAAGGTCTTTCCTGTTCCGGGATTCTCCTGATGCCCGGTCATTCCTGTAATCCTGTTGTCAAGCACTACAGGCACCATTTTACCTTTATTATACACTATATCTATGGCTCCGGTTATTCCTGAATGGAAGAATGTTGAATCACCTACAACACCAAACACCTTTGTATCGCGGCCGGATACTTCAAAGGCCTTTGCCATTCCCATACCGGCACTGAAGCCTGCACCCATGCAGATACAGGTATCTATCGCGTTGATGGGCGGCAAGCCGCCTAAGGTATAACAACCGATATCGCTTGTAACAACCGTATTTTTCCTTTTGGACATTGTATAGAAAAATCCCCTATGGGGGCATCCCGGGCAAAGCACCGGAGGCCTTCCTACAACCTTTGCATCAACTGTCTTTGTCTCAGCTTCCTTATTAAGCAGGGCCTTTGCAATTATGTCGGGATTAAGCTCATACATATTGGGGATAAGTTCCTTGCCTATGCAGCTTACTCCTGCCGCTTTCATCTGTTCTTCCATAAAAGGTTCAAGCTCTTCAACCACATATACGGTCTCAAATTTTGAAGCAAATTCTTTTATCAGCTTCATCGGAAGGGGATAAGTGAAGCCAAGCTTCAAGTATGAAGCATTGTCGCCAAATACTTCCCTTGCATATTGATACGCAATGCTTGCCGTGACTATCCCTACCTTTGTGTTCTTGTTATACTCGACCTTGTTCAGGGGTGAAGTGTTTGCATATTCTTCAAGGTCTTTAAGTCTTTTTTCCACCCTTACATGAGCAACCTTTGCATTAGCGGGGGTTGCAACATACTTGGGTATATTTCTCTCATATTTTTTGAACCCGACTTCTTTTCTTTCTCCCAGTTCCACCATGCTCTTACTATGGCATACTCTTGTTGTCACTCTGTAGAGTACGGGAGTATCATACTGTTCACTGATTCTAAATGCTTCATCCAGGAATTCCTTGGATTCCTGACTATCTGAAGGTTCAATCATAGGAATCTTGGCAAACTTGGCATAATACCTGTTATCCTGCTCATTCTGCGAACTGTGCATGCTTGGGTCATCAGCAGTAATCAAAACATATCCGGCATTGACCCCCAGATATGAATATGTGAATATCGGGTCAGCCGCTACATTAAGGCCAACATGCTTCATTGCAGACAAGCTTCTTACTCCTGCAATGGAAGCACCAATTGCAACTTCTGTTGCTACCTTCTCATTCGGCGCCCATTCACAATAAATATCATCCTTGTATTCGACAATATTTTCCAGTATTTCAGTGCTTGGCGTGCCCGGATAAGCTGCGGCAACTTTTACTCCGGCTTCATACGCGCCTCTTGCAATTGCTTCGTTACCTGACATCAATTGCTTCATTTTTTTACCCCCTTATTTAATTAATTTAATATTTGCGTGAACTATAACTATTCATTGCATCAGGCAGGCAGCCCTGCGACTACGCTCCCAAGAGCTATAGATAAAAGCTTGTTTTCTGCATTATCCGCCCTTGAAACAAGTACTATGGGAACCTTTGCACCCATTATGATCCCTGCAGATTTTGCTCCCGCGAAATAGTTCATTGATTTGCCAAGAGCATTTCCAACTTCATAATATGGAACCAGCAATATGTCAGCATTACCCCCGCCTTCTTCCTTATATCCCTTATGGGCGCATGCCTCCTTGCTGATTGCAAGGTCCAGAGCTACCGGGCCCTGAACTACAACACCTTGAGCTTCCCATCTATCTTTCATGTCTGCTATTGCTTTTGCATCCACCGTAGCCTGTATTTTGGGGTTGACAGTTTCGGCACCTGCTATGCAAGAAGCATATATCTTGTCCATTTTCATTGCTTTACATACTTTTATTGCATTTTCCAATATCTGAACCTTCTGCGAAAGGTCGGGAGCTACGTTTATACCGCCGTCAGTCAAAAATATGAGCTTCTTGTAGGCAGGTACCCCATATACCATAACATGGCTGATAATACTATCTGTTCTAAGTCCTATTTCCTTGTCCAGCACAGCTCTCATTAAATCCGCAGTCTGGAGCAGTCCCTTCATCAGGAAATCACCCTTTCCATTTCTGACCAGCTCTACGGATTTTCTTGCTGCCTTTATCAAATCAGATTCATCAATTATCTCATAGCCGTTGCTGGAAATCTTCAAGCTGTTCATGATTCCTTCTATTTTAGCCTTATCGCCTACCAGCACCGGTTCAGCAAGGCCCATCTCTTTTGCCTTGCTTACTGCCATTATTACATCTTCATCCTGAGCTGCGGCTACAACTATTCTCATTTTTTTCTGTTTCCTTGCCGCTTCCAACAATCCTTCAAAATCTTTAATCATTAAACCACCTCGGATTAAAAATATTTTGTATATCTTAAAAAATTTGTTGAATACACTTTCATTTTACAACACTTCCAAAATTCCTTCAATATAATACTCAAATTTTTTAAAAAGCAATAGGGGCGGTTCTTTCTGCTTTTTCACACTATTGCGCATCAAGAGAATAATGCGACATAGTTTGTGAATTACTCCGGCTGTAGGGGAAGTATGTTCT
>ERZ795049.4761-NODE-4761-length-13149-cov-6.823201_pt1 | contig 13149 bp, 10 predicted proteins | sample MGYA00375133_ERZ795049 | MGnify/ENA primary metagenome ERZ795049 (study PRJEB30178, sample SAMN05720147) | activated sludge metagenome | isolation source: anaerobic digester from wastewater treatment plant | place: Japan | collected 2015-04-20 ...
TCTATCTTTGTGATGTGTTAATCAAGCGATCATTGATATTATGAAGTATTCAGAAATTGAACGTAAACTTGCAAAGGCGGGTTGCTACTGGGTGCGGGACGGCAAGAAACACCCGCAATGGTATAGCCCGATAACAGATAGCTATTTTGATTTGAGTTATCACAAAAGCGAAGAAGCCAAATACGGCACAATGAAATCAATCAGTAAAATATCAGGGGTTAAACTGTAACCCCTGACAAAGAAGAAAGGAGAAAAAACATGAAAGTAGATGTATTAATAGAAAAAGGATTAGACGGAACGTTTGATGTGCACTTTGATCCGGACAAAGAATATAATCTGGGCTTTGGGTTACTGGGGCAAGGTAATACGATAGATGAAGCCATAGAAGATTTTTATTTAAGTCTGAGTGAAATGAAAGAATTGTACAAAGAAAGAAATAAAGAATTTCCCGAAAACATTGAATTTGGTTTCAAGTATGACGTACCTTCATTTTTGGCGCATTACAAAAGCATTATCACACTTACCGGATTAGGTAAGCTAACCGGTATTAATCCGAAACAGCTAAATCATTACGTAACCGGTGTACGTAAGCCAAGTGCGAAAACTGTAGAGAAAATCGAAAAATCTTTACAAACTTTTGGCAAAGAATTAAGTCAATTAGAGTTTGCTTGATTAATACACTCGTAAAATCTTTTAATACCACCGCTCGATTTTTAACCCGGGCGGTGTTTTTTTGCTCCTTTCAAAGCTTCTTGTGAATTGCTTTCAAAAAATTGTATCTTTGATATTCTGAGCAACGAAGTGGTTTGATGAATGAAAATGAATGACTATTTTTGAATGAATTAAAAAATTACAGATTATGAAGACAAGATTACTAATATTAATTCTTATGGTTTCAGTTTGCACTTTTTATGCACAAAGAAACGGATACACAAATCTTGAACAGAACCTCGACGGCGTGAGTGGATTGCAAATCGGTTGGCATGTTGTGCAGACTGAATGTCTATGAAGTGCACACAGGAACTTAACAGGTGGATTTGAGAAAAAGTCTATCTGACCCCAGTCATGGTCAACGTATTTTAGCGTTGGGACATTTGCTGTCAATCTGTTTTGAATTTGTTGGATAATTTCTTTCATTTTCCAAAATTTTTAAATTTGTTATTGATAAAGTTCTTTAAGTCTTTGTTAAACCAATCGTCGGCAATTTTTTTGACAGCTTGATGTACAGCCTGATGTTCGCGATAAATTGGCGTTACAGTGATAGTTCCATTGGTGTTGTGGATATTTGCATAAGGAATCGATGATTGTCATTTGATGGCATTGTCGTGGATGATTTGAGATTGCAACGATTTACGCAATGCACCGGTACGCATCATAAGAAAACCGATGGAATTAAATTTAGCCGGTTTCCATGCTGTATTGAAAAAGACTTTTCGCTCAAAGTTACGATCAAATTCATCACCCAATTCAACTTTGATATCTTTTAATAACTGATTGAAAAGTTGCCGATATGTTTTCACTTAAATAGCTATTAATTACGAATATTACAACTATGGACTTAACTAATTTGCGAAATAAAACCATTTTCGACTTTACGGATGATCTTGAGATTCTTGAGGAGTTGGTGAGTACCACTGATGAAGAAACGTTTTTAAAAGGGTTGACACCCATCGGACGTGCTTTCTCTATGATTTATTACGCTGAATATATTCAGAACGATGAAATGGTCAAAGCTGTAAAAAAAGCCTTTGAGCCTGAATTTTCAAACTTCATTACAGAATAATATCGTTCAAAAAATCTTTGAAATATGGCATTGTTATTTCTTATTTGTCTTTTATTAATTGCCGAAATAATTGTTGAAAAGTTTGCATCACCCAAAAATGTTTTTGTACATTTACACCGGATGGGGGGAACACCACCCCTCGACCCTGACCTTGGGATTAGCTTGAAAAAGTTAGTCCCATTGTATTTTATTGTATCATTGGCGTTTCGAATAGCTACAAAGAAAAGGAAAATTTAATCGTATGCAAACAATACAAATAGTTATAGAAAAAAGTGCCGACTCATACGGTGCATATGCCGAAAATGTGCCCGGTATTTATGGAGCCGGAAACACAGTGAAAGAATGCAAAGAGTCTATATTAGATGCCATAAAAACAGTAAAAACCTTTGATAGCGACCAAATACCGGAAGCATTAAAAGGAGAATACACGATTGCATATAAATATGATACCGAAAGACTTTTGAAGTACTATAAGTGAATTCTATCAAATCTGGCAATTGAATGCATTGCCGAAATCAGAAATTAATACATCATACTCTACCGAACTAAAGAAACTGCTATCGGCAGCATTTAAAAACCCGGATAGTCCGGAAAACCGTTGGTATGCCGTGGTGTGTCAGCCGGTGAAGCTGAAATAGCAGCAGCACTCCGTCAAAATGTGGTAGATGCCGGTAAAGATGCGTACAAAAGTTTCTCAGCTGAAAATCGCCTAAAAGCGATTAACCGGAGCCTCTCCAAAAATTTTGGATTAGATGTAGAAAATTAAATTTGTAAAATTGGAATATGTTTTATAGATTTGTGTTACTAAATAATTGCTAATTATGGAGACGATAATGTTTCTTTTTATTTCGTACGCTGTTATTTGTCTGTTGGTATCAACTACCGGCAGAGAGCTTATTGGATTTACACGAAGGACAACCTTTTTTGTTAAGTTTTTGAGTAATATTTTTTTAACTCCTCTCTTTGGATGGATAATTATAAGGATTTTAAACCTACCAGTAGTAGACGATAGTGTAAACGAAGAAATGATGAAAAAAATTAAGCGAATGGATTAGCTTAAAACAATATTTTTAAGAGCCGGTGCAAATTTATACCGGCTTTTTTTGTCCTTTCACGACGTTGTGAATTGCTTTCAAAAAATTGTATCTTTGATATTCTGAACAACGGGTATTGTTTCTCGAAAGTGAAGTTGAGTGTTGTGAATTGCTTTCAAAAAATTGTATCTTTGATATTCTGAACAACTGAAGCAAGAAGATCGCACCGTGCAGGTAAGTTGTGAATTGCTTTCAAAAAATTGTATCTTTGATATTCTGAACAACCGTGGCCAGATATTAAAGAGGAAGAGATGTGTTGTGAATTGCTTTCAAAAAATTGTATCTTTGATATTCTGAACAACACTATTGGCCTGAATTCGCGCGCCTTGGAGGTTGTGAATTGCTTTCAAAAAATTGTATCTTTGATATTCTGAACAACCCATGCGGCAAATGTGCCGCATGCAGAGCGGTTGTGAATTGCTTTCAAAAAATTGTATCTTTGATATTCTGAACAACAGATAGGACGGTTACGAATAGGCACTAATTGTTGTGAATTGCTTTCAAAAAATTGTATCTTTGATATTCTGAACAACTGAGGAAATGCCAGACGAACATATGGATGTGTTGTGAATTGCTTTCAAAAAATTGTATCTTTGATATTCTGAACAACAATTGAATTTAACCCTCCAAATCTGTGATGGTTGTGAATTGCTTTCAAAAAATTGTATCTTTGATATTCTGAACAACTAATTTCTGAAAGAGAAATTGTTTTGGATAGTTGTGAATTGCTTTCAAAAAATTGTATCTTTGATATTCTGAACAACAGTTCCACCGGTGTTGTGAATGCTTGCATAGTTGTGAATTGCTTTCAAAAAATTGTATCTTTGATATTCTGAACAACATTGATTATGAACTGGTTAGACCCACACAAGTTGTGAATTGCTTTCAAAAAATTGTATCTTTGATATTCTGAACAACAAAGGAAACAGGATTCAAATAATCTTTGATGTTGTGAATTGCTTTCAAAAAATTGTATCTTTGATATTCTGAACAACATTAAACGCAGAAATGATGAAAAGAGTACAAGTTGTGAATTGCTTTCAAAAAATTGTATCTTTGATATTCTGAACAACAGCGCAAAGTAAAGGCAATGCTTTTACATAGTTGTGAATTGCTTTCAAAAAATTGTATCTTTGATATTCTGAACAACATATTTATGTTCGTTTGCCAAAATGCCGCAGTTGTGAATTGCTTTCAAAAAATTGTATCTTTGATATTCTGAACAACCCACACACGACGTACACAGTACGGACAGGGGTTGTGAATTGCTTTCAAAAAATTGTATCTTTGATATTCTGAACAACTTGTCAAAGCCATAGTAAAGTAAGAATGATGTTGTGAATTGCTTTCAAAAAATTGTATCTTTGATATTCTGAACAACTGCTGCTGAAAAGGTAGGTGCTGTACCTCCGTTGTGAATTGCTTTCAAAAAATTGTATCTTTGATATTCTGAACAACGGAGAGAAAAAGACAGGATTAAAAACTGTCGTTGTGAATTGCTTTCAAAAAATTGTATCTTTGATATTCTGAACAACAATAAAGGCTTAAACCTCTTATGTAATTAGGTTGTGAATTGCTTTCAAAAAATTGTATCTTTGATATTCTGAACAACCATCCTGTGTCCGACCAATTGTTCCGGTTAGTTGTGAATTGCTTTCAAAAAATTGTATCTTTGATATTCTGAACAACAGGATGTCAATATTTCACTCAAATACAGTAAGTTGTAGAGAATATTAGAATTAAAAAATCGTTGTTCAGATCTTATAAATCCCGCTCAAAAGGCGGGATTTATTTATGCTAAAACAACTCTAATTGTTGATAGGGAGTTTTTACTTCTTTTTCTTTTTTACCGACAAACAATTCCATATTTCCAAATTGCTTGTCGGTAATACAAAGGATACCGACTTGTCCGGCGGGTGGAAGAAAGCTTTTTACCCGTTTGATATGCACTTCTGCGTTTTCTCTACTGGCACAATGGCGCAAATAAATGGAAAACTGAAACATAGTAAAACCGTCCTGAATCAGTTTCTTTCGAAAGTCCGCATATATCTTTCGGTCTTTCTTGGTTTCGGTTGGCAAATCGAAAAATACAAGTATCCACATAATTCTATATTCGCTAAACCGTTCCATAATTGTTTTACATTGTTAGTCTAACTAACCGAATGAAGGATATTTTATCTTTCGGATTTCACCCGAAAAACATTTGTAGAGTGATGCGGTTGTTTGTCCAACAGCAATCATTAACGGACTGCGTTGGTTGTTGATAACCACGTCAAGAACCGGAATATTAAGCAATTGAGCTTTTATCTCTTGCGATAATTCAGAAATATCTATTCCGCTCTCCATCATCTCGAACACCAATTTATCCACGAATGGACGATAAGGTTCCATAATATCATCGGCAAGACAATAAGCGTTATATTTATTACGATGATGAATCCCTAACGTGGGTAGAAGTCCGCTGGCTACCAACGAGCGAGCCACTACCGCACGAAGAATGGCATAACCGTAATTCAGCAAATTATTAGGTGGTTCGCCCTCTCTGCCACGTGTAAAACCCGGGATATTGGGAAATAAATTATTCCAATAATAGACCGCCGCACGTGCTTCGTAATTGTCTGGATCGCCGCTTTTTACATCATTTGCCCATATAAGCATATTTTTTACCACAACTTCTGATTTGTTTTCCAAAACATAAGCCTGGTTTTGGATTTTCGCCTGAACGGTTTGTTGCCAAAGTTGCTTTTTAAGCGGAACAGATGCATCTATTTGGTCTCTAAACCTTTCGGTTTGTGTGGTGTTTCCTGCAAGCGGCAACATTAATCCGACAGGCATTCGGGAACTATTGCAAGTGATCAAAGCACAATTGTTTTCAAGCAAAGCTTCCATTAATCCATGTGTAATAGTTATCTGCTTATTGTCCAGAATAACTATACCAATATCTTCTACCGGAATGGTTTTTACGGCATCTGCTTTAAAACTTTCAGGTAATGTATCGTTTTTCACTACTTCGGGTAATTGGATAACTAATTGTTTGTTTCGCAAACTGAGATATGCGGGATTGCCAAAGTAGAGTGTTTTTTTAATCATTTTTTATCAGTAATTTCTCCTAAACGATTAATGTTTAATTTAGTGCAAATATTTTTGATTTGTTTGCCATTGAAACTTGTTGTTTCATTTACCTGAGAACCTCCTAATTTTCCTGTATCTTTATCAATTCTCAAATCTACTTCATATTTGTATATTTCGTAGGCATGGTTTATAGGTCTAAAATACACGTCTCCTTTTGAATATCGATTAAATGCAAAAATTATATCACTATTGTCGTAATTAATCTTCACAGTATCATTTTGAGTTAAAGTAAATAAGAAATTGTACTTTTCTCCCTCATCATTAAATATGAATTTTTCAATAGGCAAGTTATTTGAATTTGTTGCTGTTTGAAATTCAATTATATCAAAAATACTTATTTCTCTGAATAGCCTTATTGAATTTTTCCTTGATATTTTTGTTTTATCATCTATTTCATAGACAGCAAGATAAATATTTGTACCTGCATCGTTTACTACAAATTGCTTTGATTTGATAGACATTGTATCCTTACTTATAGCTCTTTGGTTGCCAAACCCTTCAAATGTCTTGACTTTATATATGGGTTTATGGTCTTTCCCTCCATTTAACCTTTTTAGCTCATCTTTTTCATTCATTTTTTCAATCGCTTGCGGAGTAAAAGCAATTTCTGGATGTTCTTTGATTTTGTCTTGAAATTGCAATTCTTGTCTGAAATTACGTGATTTAACCTTATCTATAAAAACATTCAGTTTAGAATAATCTACTTTATTGTAATTGAACTTATTGTTTCTTAGATAATTAAAAAGTTCAGTGTTTGTTTTAATGTTTACATCATTATTGTTAATAATTACTTCAAATTCATCTTTTTCTAACAATGCGTTATAATAGATAATAGCTTCCTCAAAAGGCAATTCAATTGTATCAAACTGCATCAAGTGATTGAATAAGATTTTTTTAGTGTTCCCTTCAAGATCAACTATTTTTTTTATCTTATCACTGTTGAAGGTAGAATCTAACTCGTTATTAAATCGTCCTGCAATCTTGTATGAAATACACTCAACCTTAATATTTTTGAAGTTGTTCTTAAGATTTTGTTTAAAATCATCTTCGGAAACAGATATATCTTTTACCTTTTTTATTTGATTTCTTAAATCAGGATTTACAATTGCATCTATATTGTTGAAAAAGAAATTAGACTTTGTAATCAATTTTTTGTTTTCCCGTTCTCCTATATCAATTTTACTGTAATAAGTCTCTTTACCAAGACTTCTTCTAATTCCCCAATTGTATTTATTGCTTGATTTGTTAATGTCTTTTTGTGTTTTTGGTTCTTGTGCTACTCTCTTTTTTGTGTTTGGTTCGGCTTGATAATAGTTAACTCTATTGTTTATTACTCTAAGATTTTGCTTAAATGTTGAGATTGTTTGTTGCAGTGCAGTCAAAATCATTTTTCTGTAATCGCTATGGAAAGTATCAAAATCCTTATAATGATATAACATCTCAATTACTGAATTTCTATTCGAATTTTCAGCATTATCCATCCGTTTTTCGCCTGGTAACATGTAGTACCAATTGTTCTCATTGTCTGTTTCATCTTTTTTGGTAAACATTATTTTGCGTTTTAGTGTCTGTCGATACTTTTCAATTTGCTTTTGTTTACCGAAATCATCTGATTTTGCATCGGCATTAATGTTGTTGATGTAGTTCACATGTTCCTCAGTACATAAAGCTATGATTAGGGCATCTAAAGCATGATGACGGTGGTCAATACGCTTAATATCATAAGCCTCATTTTTGTCTCGTATTGTTTTGTCTAAATTACAATCAAAATACTTGTGCCCTTTAGAATCTCGTTCCTCTCCAAATAGGTTTGATTGAGTTAGTTCATTTAATCTAATAAAACGCGGTGCGACTAATTCGGTCCAAACTTCGTTTAACCTCCATGCTCGCTTTAATTCATTTGTAACCGCTCCTGTAACAGGGAGTACATTTTTGGAACGAAACTCAACTTCGCCTTCTTCTCTAACTATATGGCTCAGTAGTTCCATTGCTTTTCTGGCAATATGTCTAGCTGTATTCAATTGGCTGCTAATAAATCCTTTTGGAATTTCTTTGGATAATAAGATATAGCGTTTTTTATCATAAAAATGCTGCTTTACGAGTGCGACATATTTTTGATCGTCTAAAATCTCTGTTAATCCTTCCTTATCACCTGTTGTTTTATGTGCAGCGCAAGAAACAATTCTTTTTTTAGGGTTGTTGACAAACTCTCTACCTGTTTGGTTGCCTTTCAATTCATTGATTTCTAATTCACATACAACTTTATTACTTAAAGAATTATTTGTAACAGAGGCTCGTGGGAAAATATGGTCGATGTTGTATTTTGTGCCATCAAATAAATCCGTTAGTTTTATAATTTTTCCTGAATAGGGTGAACGATAGCCTTGCTCTATCCACAGCTTGTATTTAATAAAGTCTGTTTGGGAAATCCGTGTTTTTTTTAGAATTTCATCAATGTCTTTTTTGGTTATTTTTTCGGTTCTTAGCTTTTCATTTTCTTCAAAAAACTTTTTATCAATATTGCTTTTGTGTTCTGCTCCCTCTTCTGCAATTTTCAATCTTTCAAAGTGGTCTGAATTATTCGGATTAGCATTATAGGGTTGGTTTTTTAAGAAATTTTCAAGAATGTAACGTAAACGCTTGTTTTGCGCTCTGTTACTTGACATTCGTTTGGTTTCAGCTTTTTTCTCTTTCGCAGATTTCTTTAAATCTCTTCCAACCTCTACATGAATACGTGAAAAGAATTTTTGTTCACCTTTTCCATAATATTCCCAAATATCGGCAACTATCTGCATCATTTCAAGAAGTACTTTCTCTGCAACAGGATTGTTTAAAGAGTGTTGTTTTAATTCTTGATGCAATTCTTTTCTAATTTGATCAGGTGAGTTCCAATATTTTGCGAATGCTAATTCAGAATGTCTGCCATAAATAAGATACGATGCTTTTGTTAGATTGAGTTCTTTGAATTCTTCTTGTGAATTGAAGTCTCTAAACACATTAAACAAGCCTTTCGGAAACAGTAGCTCACCTATAGAATAATCTACATTTGTTTGTTCTACTTTAGAATAATCGGGTTTGTCCGTATTGAAATCAATTTTCTTTAATCTTTCAAGTATTTCGAGTTTACGTACTTCAAGCACAGCTTGCCAGTTTTTATACCATTTTTCAGACAACCATGAATACTCCTTGTACTCTCCTAAGTTGATTATTGGAATAAACTTTTTAAGAGCTTTTTCTGAATACGCACAGTAGTTTGATTTAAATTTTGGATAATTTGAAAAATCATTAATGATTTTTTCTTTAACTTTCTCTTCAATCTCGAAATCGTTAAAATAATTATTGAAAAAAGTTGTTATGCTTTTTTTGTTATTTGCTATTCTGTCTTTGTAACTAACTGAATATAAGTAGTGCCAAAGTTCTAATTCCTTTTTCTGGGTTAGAAAATCCTTGTAATTTGAAAAGCCACATCGCTTAAATCGTGTAGCAAAGCTAACCCTTGTTTCATTTCCTTTAATCTCATCTTCTGCTGGAAAATTCCAAACAAAATTATTGTCATTACTCTTAGACTTATAGCCAATATTGAATTTTTTATTGCAATAAGTTAGAAACTGATCTTGATTTAGTGATTTTCTGTTGTTTAATTCGTCAAATAGTTCCTGATATTCTTTGCTGCTTTTGAAGTAATCTTTTGTAACATCCTGATTGGTTGATGATTTGCCATTTACCTTTTTGTCTAATTGAATTAACTTTAAATTGTGCAGTTTGTCCCAAATTCTAAACTCCTGAAAGTACGGATGGGATGTGGAAACTGCCTTTACATAGACAGGCTGTTTCTTTGGGTGTATTTCGCCTGTTTCTGTATCAACAATATCTCTCCAATATCTTATTTCATATTTACAGTCGGATATTTCTGACTTTTTGCTTCTGAGTGGTCTTTGATACAATAAAATATCTTCTACCAATAAATGTTGTATGGCATCTTTATTTTCTAACAATGACTTTTGATGGTTTTCATTTTTTGGATAAAGGGTTTTTACACACTGTTCAAATATGTCTCTGTCGGCTAAATTTGTGTGAAATTGTTTTTGAGTAGAGATAATTTGGTTTAACTCTTCACGATAAAAGTCCCTGTCTACAACTTGGAACATTCCACCAATTATTTTAGTTTGTGCTCCATTTTTAGCATCATTTTTTAGTACATTGTAAATTTTTGGTGAAATGTATTTTTTCACTTCTCCATTTTTATGAACTAAACCAAGCTCTGAATTAAAAGCTAGTGCTTCTTTCTCGGTTTTCTTTTTTAATAGTGTCCAATCAGACGAATTGTCTCCAAAATCAGGTTCTCTGAGCTTTCTTTCTTTACCTTGCTGAGTCTTAAACTTTCCATGATTGTCATAAACAGTTTCTACAATATAATCGTAAGGTTTATTGAGAGCATTTTTATATTTAAAGTTAAAATAGTTTGCCGTTAATTTAGTTTCAATCCAACCATTTTGATATGTCAGTGTATATTTGTTTTTTGCATCTATTCTTTCGTAATCAAACTTTTGAATTTTCAAAGAATAGATATCAGTAATTTTATATTCTGTTCTTGATTTATCTATATTACCTTCATCGTCAACTTTTGATATTTTTACAACTTCTTTTAAATCATCTTTAAATGTCATTTGAATGTCAGAATATTCATTATATGTAAATTTATCATTCCCATCTAAATGTATTTCAAAATATTTTTTTCCTTCTTTTTCCTTTTCAAACACATCTAAAACACGCAAATCCAATTCTTCAACAAACTCTGAATCATTAGTTGACTTATCCTCTACTTCTGTTTTCTCATATCCTCTTTTTTGATTGTAACTTAATAAGACCCAGGCTAATTCTTCCAAACTTATCTTTTTTGACAGAGCCTTTTGTCGTAAATAGTACAATGTCCAATCATAAGGAATTCTTTTCCTTTTTTCATTTTTAACGTTATCACTATTTATGTCATCCAACATCTCTTTATAGGAATTCATAAAAAGAAATTTTGCTTTTTCGCCTTTTTGTTTTGGAAAGTAGGCCAACTTAGGCTCCTTATTTGTTTTAAATTGACCACATTTCTCTCCTTTTGAATTTGTGAAATCAATTTCAAGTTTGTAATGTGCAGGTAAAGCATTAAGCAAATCAAGAACCAAGTGCAATCTATCTCGACGCAGTAAATATCTTTCATTTAATCGTCTAGGTCCTCTTTTTTCAGTACGTTGTGCTGTGGTACTTTTTATTTTTCCGCTGCGTTCGAAATCTCCAATCTCTCCGGCGTCCATCGGTAAAATACGTGAACCAAGTCCAATTATCTTTACAATTTTTTTTTCATGGTCAATTTCTACTAACGCCCAACCAATGCTATTTGTACCTAAATCCAATCCCAATATTCTTTTCATGATATTTTGATATTAATCAGTTTGTTTTTTAATGTTAAATTTCAGGCTTTGAAATTAAATGTTTTATTTTATTTCCCCAAATATTTGGAGAATTAAACAAACATACTTATATTTGTCACACAATTTTTTAAAGCAATTCACAATAAGGATTATTCCGTTGTGAAAACATTAAAGTAGAGCCCTCGTCTTAGTGCGGGGGTTCCTTTTTCCCCCACAACCCCTTCAACCAATCTCCCAATTTCTTTTCGGCTGTGTTTTCCTGCACTTTCCAGATGCGGTGGTCGATCAATTCATCGGGCATGAATTGCTGTTTAACGAAATGGTTGGGGTAGTCGTGGGAGTATTTGTAGTCAGCACCGTAGTTCAGGTCTTTCATCAATTTGGTGGGGGCATTTCGTAAATGTAGAGGTACAGGCAGGTTGCCGGTCTCTTCTACCAAAGCCAGGGCATCGTCGATGGCCAGGTAGGCTGAATTGCTTTTTGGGGATGCGGCTAAATAAATGGTGGTTTCTGCTAAGATGATCCTGCCTTCGGGCCAACCGATTTTTTGAAGGGCATCGAAGCAGGCATTGGCTAACAGTAAGGCATTGGGGTTGGCCAATCCTATATCTTCGGCTGCGGAAATAACCAGCCTGCGTGCTATGAATTTGGGGTCTTCGCCGCCGGCGATCATGCGTGCCAGCCAATAGATGGCTGCGTCGGGGTCGCTGCCGCGGATAGACTTGATATAAGCGGAAATGATGTCGTAGTGTATTTCCCCATCTTTGTCATAAGCCATGGGATTTTGCTGCAGCTTCTTTGTGACAACGGCATTGGTCAGGTGGATGGTTTCGCCCCGGTTGGAGGAACTGACAAGCTCAATGATGTTTAATAATTTGCGGGCATCACCCCCTGCAAAACGTAAAATGGCTTCGGTTTCATCAACCTGGATGTCTAAATTTTTTAACCGTTCATCTGTTTTGATAACGCGGTGCAGCAGTTCCAACAAATCCTCATCATCCAATGGCTTCAACACATATATCTGACAACGGGAGAGTAGGGGAGTGATAACTTCAAAAGACGGATTTTCAGTAGTGGCACCGATCAAGGTAATGGTACCGTTCTCAACGGCTCCTAACAGAGAGTCCTGCTGCGATTTGCTGAAACGATGTATTTCATCTATGAACAATATCGGTCTTTTGCCTTGAGTAAATAAGCGGTTGGATTTTGCTTTTTCTATGACTTCTCTAACATCTTTTACACCGGAAGTAACGGCACTCAAAACGTAGAAGGGACAATCCAGTTGCTTGGCAATGATCTTTGCCAAAGTTGTTTTTCCTACGCCTGGCGGTCCCCACATGATAAAGGATGCAATATGTCCGGATTCTATCATCTGGCGCAAAATGGCTCCCTCACCGACCAAATGTTTCTGACCGACAAATCCGTCCAATGTTTGGGGACGCATACGTTCTGCTAAAGGTTGCATGTCTTTTTTCGTTTCTTGCAAATGTACTTGATTTTTTTGAAAGTAAGGTAACGCTTCATTGTTTCCCGAAAAAGCTTTTTACATTCAGAATATTTAACTATTTTTGTGGGGATTATTTTCGGAGAGAATATAATCTGTATTATAATACGTATTTAAGTCAATATCAACTAAAAATCATTTAACATTGAAAACATTATTGATTACCGGAGGTGCCGGCTTTATTGGTTCGCATGTGGTGCGACTTTTTGTGACTAA
>ERZ795049.4765-NODE-4765-length-13141-cov-5.906083_pt1 | contig 13141 bp, 12 predicted proteins | sample MGYA00375133_ERZ795049 | MGnify/ENA primary metagenome ERZ795049 (study PRJEB30178, sample SAMN05720147) | activated sludge metagenome | isolation source: anaerobic digester from wastewater treatment plant | place: Japan | collected 2015-04-20 ...
CCATTAAAATTAATAGTCTTTTTTTTTAATTGCCTACTTTTTTTGAGTAGTTACATGTTTATAATATGAGTTTTTATTCTCACATAATTTTATTATTGACAAATTTTGCTTTAAAATTCAAATTTATATACTCTATGTTGTATCAATCTCATGATGATTAACCATCGTTGAAACAAGCTATCAGCTATAAAATTTATTACTTGCATTATAGCTTTTTTTAAACAATGATTACATACCATGAACTATCGTCTAAGAAAATACCATTGGAGATCGCTATGGGCAAGAAATTTCTTATTGCAATTGATTTAGGCACTACAGGGAACCGTGTATTCTGCTTTGATGAACATGGGCTTCCCATCTCCAGCAGTTATGCTGAATTTACGCAATATTTTCCAAAACCAGGCTGGGTTGAACACAATGCCATGGAGATATGGGAATCGGTTGCACAACTTATCCCTGATGCTATTGCAAAAGGAAATTTAAATCCAAACGATGCTATCGCTATTGGAATAACAAATCAACGGGAAACTTCCGTTTTGTGGAATGAAGAAACCGGCAAACCAATCTACAATGCTATCGTATGGCAGTGCCGCAGAACTACCGATATATGCAATCAGCTTAAAGAAGCTGGCTACGAAGAACTATTCAGAGAAAAGACAGGGCTTGTCATTGATGCATATTTCTCCGGCACCAAAGTTAAGTGGATGCTTGATAATGTCAGGGGGGCTCGTGATTTAGCAAAAAGTGGCAAATTGTTATTTGGAACTATCGACACATGGATTTTATGGAAACTTACCGGTGGAAAATCACACAAAACCGATTATACCAATGCATCACGAACATTGATGTTTAATATCAAAAACAAAAGCTGGGACCTGGAGCTCCTTGAAATACTCAACGTACCGCGCACAATTTTGCCTGAAGTGAGGGAATCTGCCTCATATTTTGGCGAAACACAGGGAGTGCCCGGATTGCCTGATGCAATTACCATAGGTGGCATAGCCGGTGATCAGCAGGCAGCAATGGTAGGACAAAACTGCGTATTTGAAGGAACTTCAAAAAATACCTATGGTACCGGCTGTTTTATGCTTCTCAACATGGGGAATGAATGGATACTGTCAAAACACGGCCTGGTTACCACATTAACCTGTGACAACAAGGGCCAGCCAGTTTTTGCATTTGAGGGCTCGGTATTTATTGGCGGTGCTGTAGTCCAATGGCTTCGTGATTACATGAAATTCATTGAAAAAAGCTCCGATGCTGAGAAGGTTTCACTTTCAGTAAATAAAGAAGATGAGGTTGTATTTGTCCCGGCATTTGTGGGATTGGGTGCACCTTATTGGAAAATGGATGCACGCGGTGCAATCTTTGGCTTAACCCGTGATACAACACCCGAGCAGATTGTTCGTGCTGCGGTTAAGTCCACTGCTTTGCAATCGTATGAACTCCTTGAAGCTATGCAAAGCGATTCAGGAAAAAACATCCATGAACTCAGAGTGGATGGAGGTGCAACCCGTGACACATATCTGATGCAATATCAGTCTGACATACTGGGTATACCGCTCTTGCTACCCGAAATTACCGAATCAACAGCATTGGGAGCAGCATATTTAGCAGGAATTACCGGCAATGTTTATAATACCATCGACGAAGTAGCAAAATTTAATAAAATTGCAAAACGATATAATCCATCAATGAATGAAACAGCCAGACAGCGTGAAATTAATTTATGGAAGAATGCTGTCAGGCGATTATTATAATTTACTTATCGGTATAACATTGAATATAATGTACATCAACATTTACTCTTGCAAGGAGGCACTATGGCTAAACCACTATTGGGTGAAATACTTGTAGAAGATTCTGTTATAACCAAGGAGCAGCTCAATGAAGCTCTTGCTATCCAGAAACGTGATGGAGGGCTTATTGGTATAATACTTATGAATTTAGGATATATCAACGAACCAACATTGGTCAAATATTTAGCATTGCAGGCAGAACGAGTTATCAAGTCAGAGTAAGGGCAGGCTTTATTCCTGTAAAGTGTTGTATCTGCGTGCCATAATCTCATTGGTAAGTTTAATAATTGTATCTATCTTGAACGGTTTTCGGAGAACACCCTCTAAGCCCATCATCAATAGTTTGTCGATATCAGGTATTGAATCAACTCCTGTAATAAATACAACATCAGTGGCAGGACTGACATCGTGTATTGATTTAAATACTGTATCACCTTTATGACCCGGCATAAGATAATCTAAAAACACAATATCAATATTCTCAAATGTGCAAATATCAATAGCTTCCTGTCCATTATCAGTTGTTAAAACATGGTATCCCATACGTTCAAAAGCTGATGACAAAAATTGTCGAATTGGCTCCTCATCATCCACTATCAATATCCTGATTTCGCCTAAATACAGCATCTCTTTTTCTTCTTTTTTTTCAGCATCAGCAAATGAAGGATTAAATTTTTTAAAATATATGGTTACCTCATTACATCTTGACGGATCATGACATAGTGTCATATCCCCGCCATGGCTTTTCATAATTCCAAAAGCAATAGCTAAACTTATTCCATTACCTACGCTATCAACCCCATTGGTAGCTTTGATTTTATCAGGATCTCCATTGTCCCAGAATACCGGAACACCGTCATTGACAAACTTCAATATAACTGCATCACGGTTAAACGATGTTTCAATAGTGACAGTTCCTTTTTTATTTGGTTTGATTGCTGAACGTGCATGAGTAATCAAATTGAGCAATACCTCTTTAATCTGTCGTGCATCTACAAATACTTCCGGAACTTTACCTAATTTTAATTTACATTCAATTGATTCTTTTTCCAGTGTAAATCGTTGTACATCCACTATCTCTTTGATTAAATCATTTATTGAACAATACTCAAAAGAAATTTCTTTGCCGGTAACAAATACACTAAGCCTGTCAATGAGTGAAGAGCCACGGATGGTTTGCTTATCAATGATAGCAACTGCTTCCTTTACGGATTCGTCAACAGCTTCATTCATCAGCAAAAGTTCAGCATATCCTTTAATAACCGCCAGTATATTATTAAATTCATGTGCCACACCCTGCGCCAAAACCCTTAAGCTTGTTATCTTTTGCTCAAACTCCTCTTCAGCAGTATCAGCTTTAGCTACTTTAAGCCCTGTTTGATAATATCGTATTGTGCCTGCTATTTTACCTATGAGTGTGAAAAATGGTGTGCTATTTTGTATATGCTGCAATTCCTCCAATGGGAACACCAGACATATCATCCCCACCACTATATCAGAATGCAAAAGAGGAATAATTGCAACGGATATGTTTATGTCATCGTTCTGGAATGGTTTTGATGTTGGTAAAAATAATACGCTCTTTTTTTTAATTGCTTTACGGACAATAAGCGAAAAATTATAAATATTAACAACCAGTTCATCAAAATTCTTACCAGCTTCATGATGCAATACCAAACGTTCATCGCCAACCAGCGTATATACAGAAACAGAAATGGGTTTTAATTCATTATAAAGTAAATCAACAATATCTGAAAGAAAAGCATCACTGTTTTTTGCATTTTGGGCTGATTTAAAAGTGTCAAGCAATAAGGCATATTGCTGTTTACTTAGCATATATAATTCCGGGTACAATTATTTCTATTAGAATCTATTAGAGACTATAGCACACAATCTATTTTTATTCAATAAATGTAGGAAAATTGCGGGTATGGTTTTATTTCTTTTTGTAAAATACTTTACCAACTCTTTTGATATGATCCAGCACATCATGATCATTAATATATCGTAATAATGATATATCAAATGTATAGGGTAAAAAAAGATCATCAATTTCTTCTATAATAATAAACATGACATCAACCGTAAGATCTTCTCCACCAATAAGGGCAATATCAATATCTGAACCATTTTTATAATTACCCTTTGCCCTGGAACCATATATAATAACTTTTTCCACACTGGGATGTTTAGAAAAAACAGAACAAATTTGTTCTATTATAGTATTGCTTAATCCAAAATTCATGATATCTGGTTGTTATATAGTAATTTAATTTTTTCTATAAAACGTTTCAACTCCTCAAAATAACTTTCTTTGATCCTCTTTATTATCTCCTGAGCAAGTTCACTATGATAGGTATGTGATGTCAGATTTCTACTTTTTATCATATCCATCCAGATTTCACCATTCTCAATTAGTCCTCGCCTGAAGGCTTCTCTGGTTGTATCTTTTGAACCATATAAATTCTGAATACCCTGCTCTTCAAGGAAATCTTTAAACACATTCCATGCCAGCTCATGCGTATATTCAAAACTTTGTATCAAGCCTTGCTCCTCCAATTCTGTTAATGAACGCTGATTAGCAAGATGAATTGCTTTTTCTAATTGAAGAAACGCTTGCATGAGATGTTTAAACCTTTGTATCCAGCGGATATCTTGATTATTCATGCTATCTATGCTCCAAAATGAATAAAAAACACTTTACTCAACTACAATCTCATGCAACCAGCCAAAGGTATCTTTTATTTCACCCGTCTGCAATTTAGTTAGATATTCATAAAGCCTTGTTAATACCGGGCCAGCTTTATCAGGGTCGCAAAATGTAAATATCTTATCACGATAATGAATACTGCATACCGGTGATACCACCGCTGCTGTTCCAACAGCGCCAACTTCATCAAAATGCTCTACCTCATCAATCGCAATTGGTCTTTTTTCAACATCCATCCCTAACAGCGCAGCAATATCCATTAAACTTTTATTGGTTATACTGGGTAGTATTGAACTTGATTCAGGAGTAAGATAGGTATTACCTTTGATAGCAATGAAGTTTGATGTTCCAAATTCATCTACATATTTCTTTTCTTTGGGGTCAAGATACAGCGGAACAGGAAATCCTAATTTTTTAGCATATTCATCGCCACGCAAACCAGCAGCATAGTTTCCTCCAACCTTACAATCACCAACACCATTGGGAGCAGCTCTGTCAAATTGTTCCACTACCAATGCTTTCACTGGCTTAAAACCGCCTTTATAATAAGGTCCAACAGGTGTAGCAAATACTATAAAAACATACTCACTTGCCGGGCCAAGCCCTACCCTTGCACCGGCACCATATATAACCGGGCGTACATACAAACTGGCACCTGTCCCATACGGCGGAATATATTTTGTATTAGTAGCAACTACCTTTTCCACTGCTTCCATAAACAATCCCATCGGCAGTTCCGGAATGCATATACGTTCGCAGCTAACCTTCATACGTCTGGCATTTTCCTCGGGTCTAAATGCCACAATACGCTTATCAACTGTTTCAAATACTTTTAACCCCTCAAAAGCCTGTTGCCCATAGTGAAGTCCTGGAGCAGCAATATGAATTGGTATAGTTTCCTCTGATGACAACTCGCCTGCAGACCATTTACCATCCTGATAATAATATCTGATATTATAGTCTGTTTTAGTATATCCAAAGGGGAGATTCTTCCAGTCAAGATCAGATTTTGTACGTTCAGTTTGCATTTTTTTGACCCCCATAAAAAAATAAAAACCATACATAATGATATGGCTAAAAATATAATACGCCATTGTTATTCAATGTAGCAATTAATGAGCAAGCTGTCAAATATATTTTGTTCATAAATCTAACTATCAATGACTTCCATTCATTGTTTCATAGTTCATCAAACAACAGTTGAAGAGCTTATTACATCAAAAATTACATTATTGCGACGATGTGCATTCATAGTATAGTATCACCAGGCTGTTTATATAATTTCTATTGGTCCTTCGCTATCGCCATCTATAAATTGTTTTGCATATGGATTTGTTTTAGTAAAAAATTCATCTGCACTGCAATCAACAATAATCATGCCATTATGTAATAAACCTATCCTGTGAGCTGTTTTTTCCGCAACTGCAAGATCCTGGGTAACTAAAATAGATGTCATTGTATATTTATTCTGTGTGGCAACAATAAGTTCGGATATGGAATCTGTTAGCACCGGATCAAGACCAGCAGTTGGATCATCATACAATATAATTGCAGGCGACAAACACAATGCTCGTGCAAGCCCTACCCTTTTTTGCATACCACCGCTAAGCTGTGAAGGAAGCTTATTCTCTGAACCGGCCAATCCAACCCATTCCAATGCTGACAGCACTTTATTTTTTATTTCATCTTCAGTGCCCGCTCGTCTTTTCAAACCAAATGCAACATTATCATAAACCGTCATTGAGTCAAACAACCCGCCTTTCTGGAATACATATCCCATGGTGATATTTTTATGAATCTTTTCATTGATAGGCAACTGTGTATATTCATGAATTGATATTCCATTGATGGCGATAGTTCCTGAAAATTGGGGGAACAGCCCGGCAATTGTTTTTAACAACACAGTTTTACCACTGCCATTTTTACCAAGGATAACATAAGTGCTCCCCTGTTGAACAAACAGATTTACATCCTGAAGGACAGGCTGATTATTGAACAATAGTTGTACATGCTCTAATGCTATCATGAGTACATCGTTGCATAATAATCTTTTAATGAATAGAGAATATTACGATACGAAATATATCGTTCTTCAAATATAATACCCTTTTGTACCAAACGTTTAATTTCACAATCAGGTTCATGGTCATGGGTGCACGGTTTAAAAGAACATTTATGCGCATAGTTATCAAATTCATAGAAGTATTTGCCCAATACATGCGGCTCAATATCCATAATACCAAATTCACGCAATCCCGGAGTATCAATAATTCGTGTTGTTTCGTCAATGATAATCATTGAAACATTAGTCGTTGTATGCTTCCCCTTGCCGGTGCTTCCAGAAACTTCACCTACTACCAGTGATAATTGTGGGTACATAGCATTCAGGATGCTTGTTTTACCAACACCTGAATATCCAACTATTACCGAAGTTTTTTGATGCAAAATATCTTGTAGTGCTTTTATATTATAGCCAGTATTGACACTGGAAATGATTACGGTAACATCAGTATTTTTATAGTAGCCAGCAACATATTCATAATCCCCTTTTTTTGCCAGATCACATTTATTAATACATATCACCAGCGGAATATTCTGCTCAACACATCGTACTGCAATCCTATCCACAAACCGTAAATTTAATCTTGGCAATGCAAACGATTGCATTGCCACCACACAATCGCAGTTAGCAGCAATCATATCTATTTTTTTGTGTTTCCCTTTTTCCTTCCGTGAAAAGTAATTCCTCCGTGGTAAAATTTCTTCTATTACACCGCTGCTATCATCAAGTTTCGTTATTACAACCTCATCACCAACTGCAATGATATTTGAAAATTTTTTACTTCCTGCTTCAATTAATTGTCGCAATTTACCGCGCATAACACAATTTATATATATTGAATCACAGTATACTGTACAATAAAGCCCCATCACTTTGGAAACAACACCTTTCATGAACTATCATACCGGAATTATATTATATAAACAAATAGAGCCAGTATAAAACTGGCTCTCTATTTTTTAATAATTTATAAACACATAAATGGTTAAAACTTTATTTCTTTGGAACAACCTTAAAGGTAACACGTCTGTTAGCGCCATCACGCGGGTCAACGCCGGGTAATAGTTCTGATGAACCAACACCTTTGTAGGTCATCCTGGGTGAATCAATACCTTTAGCTTTTAGAGCATTATACACAGCCTTTGCTCTATCGGTTGAAATCTTTATATTTCCTGGTTTATTCCCCACTGCTTCTTCTGGTCCTGAACCATCAGTATGACCTGTTACCTGTAGCACATACCCTTCTGGTAATTTATTTATCACCTCTTTTACAACCGGAGCAGCAGCTTCAACCCATTTATCCCAATCCTGTTTTGGTACTACTGAACTTTTATAGGCAAAACCAGTTACCGGTAATCTTTCAAGCTGCTTATTCTGTGCATTAACCAATGCTACATTTGGATCACCAGCAGGTTGTTGTACAGCAGGAGTACTGCTACACGCCACCATGAATGCAAATGCAAATACACTCATTACTGCCAATACATTTTTCATTGTAACACTCCTTCTTATAATTTTTTTATTAACAAAAATGCAAACCTCTTTTTCTTTATAAAAGATACATGTTTTATACATATTGTGTCAAGTAGTTTTTTTAATAGCTAAAATATTTTTTATTTAAGATTTTATTAAATCTTACCGATAATAACCAATGATAAGGGCACAAGAGTAAATCCCTCCCGATCATTACTTTTTGTGCTCAAGGCACTGCGCATATGTTTACCCATTCAGGGGAAGGCAGGATAGCCGCCCAGCTATCTTGCCTTTCGTTTTTTTTAGTAAATAGGCCTATCTAATTGTCTTTGCATCAGCGTATTCTCAGGGAATTTTTTGTAAAATCACTGGTTCAAAATATTGTAACTGAGCAATGATTTCTTTCATGTTGCCCAGACCTTTTACAGTGAATGTAACATTATATTCCATACCGGGATGCAAATTATTTTTTTGCTGTAAAAACCAGGGCTGCTTCATTACATCAATACAATCAAATGATATATCATGATTTTTTGCATCATAAAAAGTAATAACTTGAAATAATGTATCATAGTATTTTAATTTCATAATCATAGTTATATTTTTATTTTTATAATTATCAATATTTTCTGAAAGTTCATACAAAAAACTTTGAGCATAGCTATTTGTTAGTAGAAGCAAAAAAATACCAATTACTATCTTCTTCATAAGACTATTCTCCAATAACTTATTATAAAAAAAACACCCATTTGTATAGATAGTATAATCTAAACAATGTATTAAATCATTCGTCAATAACAATATATCTATAATATGTATACAATGAAGATTAACCTACCCCTCCCAAAAAAAATAGAATTATTCCTCATGGTCATTCCCTGCTTGATCATGAATCTCCTTTTCCACCTTCTGTCATTCTGGACATGTTCCAGAATCCACATATAATTGATATCCTGAATCGCGGATCAGGATGACGCACACACCGCATTTTCATCCCATGATTGGTGGCCAGCCAAACCATGAGTTGTACAAACGGGATACAGGCAACACCTTTAAAAAAAAACTGCAGCTACTAAAGCTGCAGTCAAAAATAAAAACTGGGATTGATTGTTATGAATAAACGGATTGTATCCTATCGGATATGCTTTGATTAATGCCCTCTCTTATGACTACGATAAGCAATATATTCAATAATAACCCAAAGAAGCACACATACCCAGAAAAGAGCAAAAAACTGTAAAATTGGTATATTCATCATGGTTATGCTCCTCCAACGTCTTATTTATTATATAAGCAATTATCATGCCAACTTAAAATATTTTTTTACAAAGGAAAATGCTGGAAAATTCAGGGTTTTCGTTTTTGGCGATAGTAACTGGTAATAGATTTTTTTTGATTATTGCCACACCGTGTCAAATTTGCAACATCAATGACCAACTATTGATTTAGCCCACACTCAGTATTTACAGTATTTCTACCATGATGACTGTGATATCATCGGTAAGATGTTGATGGGAACCAACATATGATATGACATCATCATATATTACCTCAATCGCTTTATCCAGAGGAAGGTTTATGGTTTGTTGTATCATATTTTTTAATCGCTCTTCACCATATATATCCTTACTATTTCCCGGTAACGATGCTTCAACCAGACCATCAGTATAAATAATTAATCTGTCCCCTTTCTCCATTGTTAATTCAACAGTTTTAAATCGCGTTTGTGTTTGTATACCTAATGCTCTCCCTGATGGCATATACATAGAAATATTCCCATCATTGCTGCACTTTATCATAGGAGGATGTCCGGCACGCGCTATGCGCACAAAATTTTGCGATCGGTTACAATAAACACAAACCGCAGTTACAAATGTTTGAGGGAGCATGGTGTATATATTTACGTTTAAGCTTCTTAGCAAAAGACCAGGATCTATAGCCAGCATCTGGAACATTTTAAGCAACACATTAACCATTGCCGAGATCAATGCCGCTGGGATGCCGTGTCCAACAACATCGGCAACAAAGAGCACTACACCACCCTTTATCTTAAATATATTATAAATATCTCCTCCAATTTTCATAGCCGGTTGGAACTTAACAGCAATATCAACACCTTCTATGTCTGGAATTTTTGATGGTAACAATTGACTTTGTATAGCTTTTGCTATCTCCAGCTCCTTTTCCAGATATGCCAATCGTTTTGCATCAAGTAATAGCTTCTGTAATTGTATATTTAACTCTTGTGTTTCTTTTAAGGCTTTTACAAATATATTTACTAAATAAATTGAAATGATAAATATCAAAAATGGCAATCCGTAAACATATAAAACTATGTACGAAGGTATAATGTGTATTCCAAATGATAGAATATCATGCATTCCAAGAACTACCATGGGGACTAAACCAATGAAGATGAGCATTCCCGCCTTCTTTTTATGCAACACCTGCCATCCTGATAATATAAACAAATCCATCATATAAACAATGGATACTATGATCGATAGATTTCTATAAAATAATATTCCTGCCCTTGTTTGTTGCAGCACCATAATAGTGCTGAATACTATCGGCACAGCAATATAAACTATAGTTAACCATTTTTTTTGTTTCCCGATGTGATACCGGTAAAACAGATTAAGGAAAGCCGGGAATAATATCAATCCAGGCTGTGTTAGCTTAAGAATTGTATCAGACGTTAAACCAATATCAGGATACAAATTTTCTAAAAAATGAAGTGACTGGGGCATAGCAATGGTAAAACACGCTATGCCAAATAATAAATATTCCATGTACTCCCGCTGGAAGTAAAACATCATGAGAAAAAAAAACGATAATAGTATTAACAAAATGAAAATATTTTCCATCAATTGTATTCTTAAAAAATCCAACAAGCTGGCAATTTTACTCCCTTCAACATTGTCAATCAACCTGACAGGAGGGGTGATCCAGAATTCTGAATCATAGTAAACTTTTAGTACAATTACATTAGCGCCTTTGTTTATAATGTCTCTGGGTATAGTATAATGACGAAATTTACCCCATGCTGATTTAAAATCCGGCGGGAAACGTCCCGACGCCCCTATTTGCTTCCCATTAAAGTAAGCAACATCTGCATTCATTATTTCACCAAACTGTAATGCTAAATCACAGGTTGGCAAAGATTCAATGAAGATTTCTTTTTGAATCCATACATATCCTTTAACAGGCAACTGCATATTGTTATTTTCAAATGTATGGGGCACTTTTATTGAGCAGGGAATATTAATTTCCACATATTCTGGCAACCTTTTATTGGAATAATCATACTCTATATTTTGAGCAGCAAGCTTCCATGTTCCTTCCAGAGACTGGAAAACATGTGAGGAATTTGCTGAACACGATACCAATACTATAATGCAATTGAGCACTATAATTTTTTTAGTATTTATATGAATGGAATACATATCATTATTGTCCTAATAAAAACGTGTTAATAGTACTATATCACCAACGTTATGTCAAAGACTTTTCATATTCATATCATACATATATGCGATAGTTTTTTTGAATATACATTTATTATAATAAATACACTTGACTAAATAGAATGCAAAAGTTACCATTAATAGTAACTATCGAACATACAGCATTAAAAAAATTGCAGTGCATTCACAATGGAAGGAACAGTTATGAAAACAAAAGAATTTATAAATTTGAAATGGTCGTTGTATGAAAACAATCCAATCATAAAATATCCTTTCCCATCGCCAATTATCGCTGACCCAACATTTATTACTTCAGATGAATCAAAGGATAATAAATGGCATCTTTTTGCTCACTCTTTGCTTGGTATTCACCACTATATTTCTATGGATGGAATTAACTATACAAGATTAAACAAACAAACCCTTCGCAGGGCTATGCGTCCGTTTTTGCTTTATACTAATGGCATGTACTATTTATACTATGAAAAAACCAAACCTTTTATTTTATGGTACTCATGGCTTCCCCATCAATGGTATTCATATATAGCAATGCGCTCTTCAAAAGACTGTTATACATGGAGTGATGAAAAAATTATTTTAAAACCATCATTACCATGGCATCACAACAATCGTGGATATTCAATAAGCAATCCCTGTGTTGTTAAAACTAATAATACCTATTACCTTTATTACAGTGCTGCATTAGCATATATAATGGACTGTGGCTTTAATGAACCGTTGTATATTGGATTGGCAAAAGCACAAAGCCCGGAAGGTCCCTTTGAATGTTGCAGCGAACCCATTTTAGCACCTTCTCAATATAATCGATGGTGCAATCTGGGATGCGGATCATTTAAAGTTTTACCATTTGATGATGGATTTATAGGATTGCAAAATGGCATATACTGGGATTATACTATTAATCACTCGGGTTCGGCTATACTTGTCTATTCTTCAAAGGATGGCATAACATTTAACGCTCTATGGAAAGACCCGTTACTAAAACCCAACAACATCGATGGCTCATTTATGAAAAGCCATGTGTACGCCTTTGATGCAAAGCCTATGGATAAAGAACGATGGTTTTTGTATTTCAATGCCCGCAGTGATTGGCACTGGAGCAAAGGCAGAGAGCATATCGGACTCTTAATTGGTAAAAAAAGCAAACATTAAATACCACCACCATGTTCAAACATCATCTCTGATGGCTTATGTTGTACTACATTGGTTTGGGGTGGAACGCTTTCGGTAAGCCATACATTACCTCCAATGACCGATCCTCTTCCAATGGTAACCCTTCCCAATATCGTTGCTCCTGAATAAATAATGACATCATCTTCAACGATTGGATGGCGGGGAATACCTTTCATTGGGTTACCATTTTCATCAAGCGGAAAACTTTTTGCCCCCAATGTAACACCCTGATAAATTCTAACATTATTACCAATGATAGTTGTTTCACCAATAACAACACCGGTACCGTGATCTATAAAGAAATTTTCGCTGATTGTTGCACCAGGATGTATGTCTATCCCGGTATGCGAGTGAGCCATCTCGGTGATTATGCGCGGAATAAGCGGGACATCCAGTATATAGAGTGCATGGGCTATCCTGTAATGTATCATAGCGG
>ERZ795049.4771-NODE-4771-length-13133-cov-7.656369_pt1 | contig 13133 bp, 11 predicted proteins | sample MGYA00375133_ERZ795049 | MGnify/ENA primary metagenome ERZ795049 (study PRJEB30178, sample SAMN05720147) | activated sludge metagenome | isolation source: anaerobic digester from wastewater treatment plant | place: Japan | collected 2015-04-20 ...
TCTCTTTCATGATCTTCACACTCTCCGGGTAGTTTTCTACAAACCAAACAAGAAAAGCGGTTACATCTATTTTATCTTGCAACATTTTATTTCTTTTTTTCAGCCATTCGTTTTGTAAATCCGTTTTATCTCTTTTCAGCAATTCCACTCCTTTCGTTATGGCTTTTTCTTGGTCTACTATGCTTTCGGTATAATTGAACAATAAGCCATAATCTTCTTCAAGATGGGTAGTATAATAAGTACCTTTATCATTATGAAATAAAGAGGGAACTCCCAGCATGGCTGCCTCTTCCGACATAGTACTACTCTCACCCCACAATAAACTTGCAAAAGCGATAGCATGATGCATGCGTTCGGGAAGTATTGGCATTTGATAAGACTTTAATTCTTCCGACAATTCCGCTTCCGAAGAAATAAACACTTTAGCATAATTGGAAAATGCTTTGATAGCTTTTAGCTTATTATCATAACTTATGCCTTTATGACCAATATCATGGCTGGCATTCCAAGAGACAAAACGCAAAATAACATATTTTTCTTCCGGCGACACGCATAGTTCTTGCAAAACCGATGTGTCTGCACTGAAACGATTGGGATGCAAATACGCCAATTCATGATAACCTGCATAAGGTATAACTTTCTTTGACTGTAAAGGATGTTTATAATTTCCTGTTAATACAACTTTTGTAAAAGGCAAATACAGACGAATTTGTTCGAAATTGAATGTATCCTCAACTGAAATGTGAGGCTTTTTTGTCATCCACGCTGCATGAGCTGCATATATAGAACCGTGACTCAACAAAATATCGGGTTTGAATTTCAGGCAGGTAATAAATTCTTTAATATCAAACTCCACCATACCCCACAACTTACCCAGAACTGATCTATACCTCTTGCCAAATGGAATATATTGAAAATTATTTTCTTCCAAAAGATGGATTTCAAACTCTTTTTCCCTGCAAGTAAATATAATATGATATCCCTTGCGCTGCATTTCACAAGCAAAGTTTTTAAATAAATGCACATGAGCCGGATGTCCTATGTCAATGAGGATATTCATACTACTTAAACCTATATTGATAATCGGGATTTTCTCTCATTATCTTTTTGCTTTTGGGATAATTTTCAATAAACCACGTAAAGAAAGCCGTAACATCTATTTTATCCTTTAACATACGTTGACGCCTGGCTTGAAATTCGTGTTTTAAATCCGGCATCATCAACAATTCCTCGATTTTTTTATATAAAGATTGCGGATTGCTTGTTTTTATTCCAAAAGTAAGTCCATAAGTATGTTCCAATTCTTCTAAAACGCTGATTTTGCCTACAAAATCATTAAAACGTATATTAGGTACACCTAACATAGCAGCTTCGACTGCCATACTTTGGCTATCACCAATATATAAAGATGCAAAATACAATGCATGGTGTATGTTTTCAATAGAAATTGGAATGACATATTTTTGTAATTCACAAGGAAGAATCTTTTCAGATGTTAAATAAACAGTCCCTCTTTTTTCTAATAATTGAATAACTTTATGTAATACATTAATTTTAAACCCGGTAATATTTACATCATGATGTGCCGAAAGATTCACCAATCTGATAATAAAATATGGATTTGATGTGTTAATTTCCTTTAACATATTCATATCAGGAATAAATGTATTTGGATGTAAATATGCTAATTTTTGATAACTGTTATATGCAATTTTTTTATAACTAAATAAACCTACATTAGTTACTTTCGGAGCACACACATCTGTAACAAATGGACCTGTTATTATATATTGCATGTAAGTATAATTAATGTCATCTTCTCCACAAAACACAGATGGAATGCCTCTTAAAAAAGTTACATACCCCATTTGAGTCATACAACCAATCATTAAATCAGGTTTAAATATATCTGCTATTTTTAAAAATTCTTTTGTGGAATTTCTAATTTTCTTTAATTTGTCAAAATAATTTTCTTGTTTTTTTCTATTTGCCAAAACTGAATATTGAAAATTAGTATTTTTTAATAAATTCTCTAATATATCTTTTTGTGTTATGACAACTTTAACTTCAATTTTTTTGTTTAATAATTCTTTGACAACATTTTTAAATAAATGAAAATGTGCCGGATGCCCCATTGTAATTATTATTTTCTTAACTTCCATATACTATAGTTTTAATAATTTTAGCAGGAACACCACCTACAACAGTACATGGAGGAACGTTTTTTGTAACAACTGCCCCTGAAGCAATTACAGATTTTTCACCTATAGTTACACCTGGCAAAATAATCACTCCCGCACCAATCCAAGAATCCTTTTTTATAGAAACAGTTCCTCTTATTGGTGGATATCTTTTGTTTAATTCTGACCAGTTAGCATCAGACGACAATAAAATTGTAACACGAGGACCAATAGCAACTCTGTCTTCAAGGATTAATCTACATCTTTCATCTCCTAGAATGCTTGCAACAATTAAAGAATCTCCTATATAAACTTTTTCTCCTATTTTATATCCACATTTTTTAAGCGACCAGCATCGCAAAGCATTTAAGGGAAACCGAAGACCTACACTTAAAAAAAATTTATTCTTAATCCTTTTATAAAAAGACACTTTACTTTTTTCGATGGAATATGCCATGTTTTATAATTTTATAAAATTTCAAACCAATTATACCCATATAATACAAAAAAGGCTTATGTATATGAAGATATCTTCCATACTCAACTAGTTCACCTCCAAATTTCATCTTATGGTCCCTAACTCCGTATGGAACACCCGGTTTGCCAGCACCCCCAAAATCAAAAGTCTTATATCCGTTATTATGCCCCCAAACTAATATTTGAAAAGGAATAACGTCATTAGGATAAAAATTTTTATATTTATTATCTGCACCTGCCCACCAATCATAAACAGTGTCCTTATAACATAGTTCAAGGCGTGTTCCAACTAATTTTTTATCAACTTCAAGCGCAAAAGACTTTAAGATATTCTTAGGATGTAGCTCATCGTAAAACTTTAAAAAATAGTCTTCACCTGGGCAAGGTAATCCAATTCTTTTATAAGTTTTATTAATTAAGTTTACACACTCTAAATATTTAGGTTTATCTTTAATTTCAATAAAACAAGCTCCTTTATTTAGTGATTTTGATATATTTCCACGTCTATTTTTAGAAATATTGGATTTTAGTTTTTCGGGTGCTTGTGTTAAATCAATCAATATATTTAAATGTTTATCATATATAAAACCATTTTTAGCGTAAATAGAATGAGCAAATTCAATATCAAACAAATTTCTAAATTGGGTATAAATAGCCCTTCTGCCAATGTTTTTTTTATATTCTTTTAGTAAAAGATCAATAACTTTCAAATCATTATCAATTGCTAAAGGACCGCCCATTATTATTGAACGAGATGATAAAACACTCAAAATACCCTTTCCCTCTTTCTGAATGACGTAAAGCAAAATTCCTATAATCACATTTTGTTTTACTACACAGATAACTTCGGCTTTAAAATTATTAATTCCTTTATATGCTTGTAGCATCTCCGGTGATTGAAATACATTACCCAATGGATGATTGAAAACAAACTCTCTCCAATTATCTAAATTTATCTTACTAATATCCGTAATTAATTTATACTCACCCATAATTCAATAAAGTATTTACAATCACTTTCATAGATTTTACAATTTTATTTACCACACATTCACTATTCAACCCCATTTTCAATATTTTTTCGCGTCAATTGGTTCTTTCACCACTATAACACCCTTTTTAGCTTATCTGCCATATCTTGTTCTTCATAATCAGCCAGATAACAATTTTCAAACCCCTCAACAACCTCTTTCACATCCCATACATCCACCGAAACAATTGGACAATTACATACCATGGTTTATGATTTTATAAAATTTCAAGCCAATTATTCCCATATAATACAATACATATGATTGAAAAACATTCCCCTTAGGATATTTGTCAATAAAATCAACCCAAGTAATTTTGTCAATAAAATTAATGTAAAATTTTTATTATAATAAAATTCATTAAAAAATATATAATATATTTAAAATTCTTTCTGCTGTTTTCCCATCCCAGTATTTAGGAATACTTCCTTTTTTTCCTTTTCCTTGAAGTATTAAATCCACCTCGGAAACAATGTCATTTACTTTGATAAGTTTATTACTTCCTTCCCAAATGGTAATGGGACGTTCCGTTGTTGGACGAACCGTTAGGCAAGGAATGTTTAAATAAGTGGTTTCTTCCTGTATGCCCCCCGAATCGGTTAAGACAAAAGCCGCATGTTGTACTAGATTGATAAATTGCAAATACCCCAAAGGGGCTATAAAATACAAATGAGGAAAAGCATTAATTTTATCTTGCAAACCAAATGTTTGGATGTTTTTATAGGTACGGGGATGAACCGGAAATACCAAGGGAATGACTTGTGACACTTTCCCCCATACATCAATTAATCGTGCTAAACTTTCTTTCTCATCCACATTGTTGGGACGGTGAAAGGTCATAACACCATATTGTTTTTTTATAAATTGTAGCCCGAAAACAATTTGCTGTGTTCTATTAAGTGAAGTAAAACATAGTTCGGTTTTAGTAGCTTTCCCCAAATTTGCCACCAAGGAATCAATCATTAAATTACCCACCATAAAAATCTTTTCCTTAGGCTGTCCTTCCTGTATTAAATTATCATCCGCATCTCGACTGGTAGTAAAAAAATAATCGCTGATGGCATCGGTTACCAAACGATTGATTTCTTCGGGCATGCTTCTGTCACGGCTACGCAAACCGGCTTCATAATGCATGGTTGTAATCCCTAATTTAGCTGCCACCAAAGTACAAGCAGCCGTACTGTTTACATCCCCTACTACCATTACGGCGTCCGGTTTTTCCTGTAAACAAACCGCTTCAAAACGCTCCATGATACGAGCCGTTTGAATTGCCTGAGAAGCGGAACCTACTTCTAAATTAATATGGGGTGAAGGAATGTTTAGCTCTTCAAAAAACTGTCCCGACATGCTGAGGTCATAATGCTGTCCGGTATGAATTAATAAAACTTCTATGTTTTTATTTCCCTCTAAGGCATGCATTAAAGGAGCAATTTTCATAAAGTTGGGTCGGGCACCAGCGATAAGAAATAGTTTCATATTTTATTTTTATTAATTAAGTTCAAACAAGCTTCAACATGTTTGTAAACCATGTTTTCCAAACTTGCTTTTTGCTGAATGATTTGTTTGCTTTTTTCTGACATTTTTTGTTTCTCTTCTTGAGAAAGATGCATAAAACTTTTCAAATATTTGTATTGCAAATGTGTATCACCGAATGCATCCATATAGTAGCCATTACCTTTAATTAAATCACAAGCTGTTCCATCTGCATTCGTAGATATAATGGGCAACCCATAAGCCATGGCTTCATTAATAGCTAATCCTCCCGTTCCTGCCAATAAAAAAACATCGGATGTTCGAAAACATTCTTTGACTTCATCCTTAAATTTTGGACCTACAATTTTAATTTTATCTTGCAGTTGCAATGAAGTTACATATCTTTGTAACTCATCCAACATTTCACCGCCTCCAACTATTGTAAAACTAATAGCATAACCCTCTTCTATTATTTTTTTCACTGCATCAATGGAAGAATAAAGCAATTTGCCTTTAATTAATGCTCCTACAAACAATACGCGAGTTTTATCTGTAAATTTTTTATCGTAATTTCTATTTTCTTCAATAATTGACTCTATATTAATCGTATTCTGTGCAATAATGACTTTTTTTTCTGAAATACCTTTTTTAATTAATTCCTGTTGATAAAAGCTTCCATAAGTAATATTATAAGCTGCTTTCTTTTCAACAAATGTAATAATCGCATTTCTTATTTTCTCTTGTAAACTTGAATAATCCGGTCTATTATATCCACATCTCCAGGTAGCATAAGGAATTTTATGTCGTAAACAATACAGAACAACATTAAGCATACTCAGATTGGTTGAAACATAAGAAATGACACACGCTTGTGGTGGACTTTTTTTAATATAATTCAACAGACCACCCATCTTAACGAAATTAAAAAATAATAATCTGTGAAACTTAGAAAGAAAAATCTTTTTACAAAAAGAACTCTTATCAATTTGAGGTATTACTTTATTGTCAATCTTCGTCCCATATAAAACTTCTAACTTAATATTATCTTCTCCTAACTTTTCCGACAATTTTTTAAAAAAATCATTGCGATAAGAAGGGAGATTAGTATAAATATAGTATATTTTTTTATCCATTTTTATAAAAAAAAGAACTTTATCTTTAACGTTGCAAAATTATTCATTTTTTTAATACTTTCGATAATTTTATACGTTTTTTTTTATAGTCTTACAGATACTTAATTATCAATTGATTGATGTTTTCTTTTACAATTATAAAAGTTAAAACATTGCTCAAACCCTTGATTTAATTGAGTTCCATTGGTACTATCCCAAAAAGTGTGTAATTTTTTTGCAAAGACAAGAAATTCTTAAGCATTTTTTTTTCAAAGTTTCGGATAGTTGTGAATCATTATAATTGTTTTGATTGTCTGTTTACCAAATATTTTAGAAATCCCATAAATACGAGAAGTCTTTTTCTTTATACCATAGGAAGGATAATAATAAACTTCTTGAACATTAACGTCTATTGAATCTTCAAATAAGATAGTTGCCCATTTATTCTTCTCTCTATATAAATCAAAAGACCATTCGGATATTTTTTGTATTTGAATAAAAGGGGAAAGTAAAAAATTAATTGATACATCATCATTTGTTGTATTATTAATATTATCTATAATAAGCATTCGTTTATTTTCAAATATGATATGACGTATATGTTCAATATTGTTATAAAGACATTTCCCACTAAATGTAAAAGAAGAAGGGAATGTTTTGATATTTTCTGTTATCAATTCAGATTCTGGATAAGTAGCATACATCCATTTAGCAGCAAAAGCAGCTTGTTCTGTTTTGCCGATTGAAATTGTATTATGATTAGCCGTAGAACGATTACTATTAATAATATCCAAGCCTGAATTATAAAAATAAGTACCTTGATCAATAAATAATTCTTCCCCTTGTATAGAAAGTATTAATGAAAGAATGTCGTTATGTGCATGCGAACCACTCCCTATGGGTAAAAAACTATGTTTACCGGAACGGATAAAAACATAAAGATTTGTATCATCATTTGATTTCCAAATAAACTGACCGGATTCTTTGCACAGTAAAGTATGAGATATTTTATATCCATCTAAAAAACTATAATACTTCAATATATGTGATACCGAATAATTTTTTTCATAAAAAGGAAGTAAGACTTTAGCTCCATCATTATCGCCAAAATTAGGTAAATGATTATTAAAGGATAAGACCTGTAAGTAATGTAAGATTTTCTTAAGATAACTATCCTTATAAAATTGTTTTGCCTTTTTATCTGGTATATCTTTGATAAAAATATCTAAAATAATTAAAAATTCAGCTACCAATTTAGAATAGTGCGCCGATTGTTCCAAATATACACCTTCTTTTGTTATTATATTCTTTAAGCTACGGTATAAATAATAAAATTGTTTTGAATAAAATCTTTCATAATTTTTTAATGTAAATTGTTTTAAAAACATCTGTATTACCAATAATCCTATCATTTCACCTATTGTATGATTCGCCCCGCTCGAATATTTACACCAACGTGGAGTAGAAAATTTTCTGATTTGTTGTTCAGAAAAGTATATTATAGAAAGAATGAGTGGAAATACTTTTTTTTGAAACAATTCACTCCTACAACATAACAAAGAAATATGTATTAAATTAATAGCCCGAAAGGCAATGTCTAACATGCTTTTATTAACCACACTTTTCATGTAGGGGACACAATCTTTCCAAGCTTTGAGATATGTTTCGATCTTTTCAATATACTTCTCATTGGAATTCATATAATAAGCTTGCGCCAGTGTTACAATAAAGCCCATTTTATTTAATTCCATTACATATTTCACATCACCATATCCGCTTTCTTCTACTTTAGCATCTGTAAAAAAAACGGTAGCGTCCCACATCTTTCCTGTTAGGGAATCTTTTAACCAATCGCTTTCCTCTATAATAAAATCCCTCTCAAATATCTTTATTTTATTTTCAATTATTTGATCAGCTTCCAAAATCACTAATTTATTATTACTGATATGTTCAAAATATGTTTGAAACAAACTAACGGAATTGGTACTCACAAGGAATTGCTCTTTAAATATATTATTTTCCTTATTTCTTCTTTTCTCTAAGGTAACAAACAACTTATATTGCAATTTATAAAAAATTATTTTTATTAATTGCTTAAAACTAACAGACTTTATTTTTTTGAATAACAGTGTTTTATTCATTAACTTGCTGATTGAATAAGTAAAAAAACGAAGAAGAAACTACCTGTAAAGAATGCTTTTCCGATACTATACGAAAGGCGTTTTCTGTAATTTCTTTTATTTTTGTATCATCGGTCAACAAAGTATCAATATAAGTAGATAACAAATGAATGTTTCTTTTCGTAAGGCATACAGCAACCTTATGTTTTATCACATATTCACTGATTGCTATGTCTTTCGGTGCATAAACCAAAATAGGAGTTTTGGATGCCATGTATTCAGATAATTTAGTAGATATGGAAAGTCGCGTATATTTTTTGCTTTTTTCATGAAATGAAAGAGGCAAAATCAATAAATCACTATTTACTAATACAGAAGGTATTTTATTATGTGAAATAGGCAAATGAACAATCAAACTTGACCTCTTTTTTAAATGCTGTTTGAGATAAATAGGATTATCGGGTGTATAAACATGAAATGAAAGTTTATCTTTTACTGAATTAATTTGATTAACTGCCAATATAATATCATTTATTACATCGTAATTATCTTTGTTTATTTTACCTATATAAACAATTTTTTTAATTTTTTTCTCACCTAAATCCTTTGACAGTTGTATATATTGGTCAACATTTACCGGATTATGAAATACTGAAAAGGAAAAACCATATTGAATTTTATATTCTTTTGCCATTTTTTCAGAAATAGCAATACGAATTGAGCTTTTATTTATTAATGCATTAAACGATTGATGTAATTGTTTTTTATAATGAGTTGAAAATAATGTTTGTTCAGACTGTGTTGACAACCAATCATCCATCATGTGTATCGCTAATTTTGCTTGAGGATATTTTTTATGTATTCCCTGTATAAATTGAGTCATACTTAAACTCCCTAAGGCTGAATAAATTATATCTGGTTGAATGCTTATTATCCATTGCATTAACTCATTTGAAACGACAAATGAGCTTCTATAATTATAAATTTTCAAAAAGATTATTATAGGACGAACAAATCCCATATAGAGTTTTCTTTTGAAAGACGTTTTTTTTGATTTATTAATCTCACTAACATTATTTGTTTTATTTAAAATACAAGAATTATGTACTTTTTCGAATAAATTAAAAGGAAAACTTATTTTTATTTCCTTATTACCCAACAAATAAAACTCCTTAAAAACAGCATCATTCTTTGAAAAAGTACTTGATGCACAATATAAAGTATCTTTGGGAAATTTAGAAAAAAGATTCTGTAATGTTATCCCTATACCGGTCTCCTGAAACGAATGTCCTATAACTAAAACTTTTTGCATACTAACTATTGGTTTCTTTATCTTCCTTATTTTTTTTATTTAATAAAGGCAAATAATACATGCCAGGTATTATTACAAAAAACAACATCCAAGCCTGTCTTACAATAATAACTTTAATTAAACCGTATAAAATGATGCCCAATAAAACTAAAATAAAAACAAACTTAAAATCTTTTTTAAAATCCCTACTAATCGCTTTATAGCAAAACCAAAAAGGCAAAAGCCATAATAAAAAGCCAACCAACCCTGTAACAGTCAGTTTATTCATTAAAAACAAATGACCTTCACCTAAAGAAGAATTATAAGTTGAATCTTGATTAAAATAGGTACCAAACAAGGGATTATCTATAAAATATTCCCAGGCAGAGGTATAACGGACATCCACTCTCCCGGATACAGCATTACCCACTATTTCACCTCCGCCCATTGATATGTAGGATCCAATGTCATCAAAATAACGTTTTAGGACTTCCTGGTTCTCAAAATAATGACTTATGCGAAAGAAAAATGAAGCAAAGATTTCTGACGGAACGATTATAAACAGTACCATCAAGAAGAATAAAACTGCAAAAGTTAATTTTCTGTTTTTGGGCTTTATAGATGCTAGAAAAAGAAGTATAAAACCAAAAATCAGTAGAGTGGCAAATTGCATTCGTATAAGGGCAAGTATCAAAATAATGATTAACATCCAGATCCAACGCTCAGTTAGAAATATTCTTTTTTTACTTTTTAAATAATATAACAGCAGGGGCGGTAATGCAATAAATCCAAAACCATCTCCTCTGCTTCCAGCCCCCCATCTTTGAAAACCACGGATTCTATTTATATAGCTATCAGAGAATATTTGTTCCATTTCAAATGCGACTATATTACGGGAATACATAGGATCAAAAATAGAAACAATAATGGTCATTAAAGCTGTTATTCCTATGAAAATCACAGAGAATTTCGTTAGAATGGCTAAATCAATGTAATTCTTTGTATAAGTAAAATAAGTGATAATAGAAACTGCCAAAAACATTGCATAATAATCCCCCCAAAAAGTTCTATTTTGCCATGGATCCATCTCCATCCAAACAGTATTCAGCATCAACCATAAATAAACCCCTAACAAATAAACGAATAACATGGTCTTTTGAATAAAGACTTTAGGTGCAAAAACAACCAACGAGATGCCCCAAACAAATACCCACGAATGATAACTTCGAATAAAGGGAGGCAAATTGGCATGTAGTAAAGGCATAAATACAAGCCCTGCCAATATTATAGATAGTACTAACAAATGCTTCCTAACAGACCACATAGAGGTGAATCAATTAAAGTCCCTAATAATTTTTAAATACTCCTCCCATGTCCCCACATCTATCCACGAACCTTCGCTAATAGGGAAAACACCCACTTTGCGATTTTCGTCAAGCAATTTTTCTATTAAAAATGTAATATCGTAAAACTCATTGTCAGGGATTTCATTCAGCAAATGGGGTTCTAAAATATAAAATCCTGTATTTATTTTAAAGGTAACGTCCGGTTTTTCTTGCAATAAGGCAAGTAAACCGTCCTTTTTGGTTTCAAGCGTGCCATAAGGGATGCTTATCTTTTTCACAGCGGCTACCATAGTTATCTCGTTTTTGTTTTCATGATGATATTTAACTATCTCTGCATAGTCATCATCTACGATGATATCGCAATTGGAGACAAAGAAAGTATTAGTTATCTTATCTTTCAGCAAACGCAAACTGCCGGCTGTACCTAAAGGTTTAGTCTCTTCAAGATATTCTATCTGGTAATCATTTCCCGAAATTGATTCGAAATAGAGTTTTATAAATGCAGCTTTGTAATTTAACGAAAGAAAGAATTTGTGGCAACCATACTCCACAAAGTTGTCCATGATATCTTCAACAATGGTTTGCCCGCCGATAGGTAACAATGGTTTTGGAAAAACATTGGTGAGGGGGCGTAAACGCGTGCCTTGTCCACCTGCCATTATTACCACAGGCATATTGAGAACCTTCGGGGTTTTTCGTTCATCTTTCATGAACAAGTCCTCCCAAAAAACGACATCTACCACTTCACCGGATGTGTTCACAATCGGCATATATTCATTGCGCCTCTCTTTAATATTTTTTTTAATTTCCTCTTTATCATCAGTAACCGATGCCACTTTAACCTCATGCCGCAAAATATGCTCTATGGATGTAGCGGTGCTGATATTGGCAATAATAGCACGCTGTATATCTCCGATGCTCAGCAGGCTGTGGTATTTACCCTCCTTGGTAACTATCAGCAGCTTGCGTTTGATGCTGTCCATTTGTTGCAATGCTGCAATAATGGTAGCCTTGCCATCTATAAATAGCTCTTTAATTCTGTCGTTATTCATTGTCTCTATGTTTTTTAGCAGGATTACCAACCCAGATTTCTCCGGCAGGAATGCGTTTTTGTGTTATAACTGCACCCATACCTATAACCGCATTTTTTTCTATATGGCATTGTTCCCTAATAATTACTTTAGAATAAATCGTTACATTCTCTTCTACATGAGTCGAACCGGCTAACATACTACTACCGGTTATCCACACATTCCTTCCCAAAAAACAATTGTGAGCGATAAAACACAAGCCATTGATTTTACAACCGTCGCTGATAACGGTATCCGATAATGCTCCTCTTGCAATCTGACAATTAGATCCAATTTCTACCATATTCCCAATAATCACTCCTCCCAAATGAGGAAATTTCACCAAACTGCCATCGGCTTCTCGTTGACACCCCAAGCCATCGGTACCAATTACGCTTCCGGATTGGATTAAACAATCTTCTCCAATAATTGTTCCATCACCAATAACGGTATTGGCTCTAATTATGCTGTTTTTTCCAATGGTTGCTTTCCCTATAACACATCCCGCTTCAATACTTGCACTTTTATCAATAATCGCCATTTTGTCAATGATTGCCGAAGGATGTATATCTCCTCTTTTTTGATGAACAAAAAAATAATTTGCTATTTTTGCGAAGGTTTTGCGGGGGTTATCAACTACGATTAAAACCTTTTGTTTTTTTTGCAAAATTTCCGAATAAACCACTTCCTTATCCACCAATATACATTGCGCCGATGAATTATCTGCTATTGCTTGTTTATCCGTGCGAATTACATTAATCCAATCCAAGGTATGTTTATTAACCTTATCCGGCGAGGCAACATTATCTATCCAACAATCCTTATAATTACCATATATTTGGATTATTTCATGCCCTAAAAAGACGACAATATCTTTAATGGCTATTTTATCTGATCGTATCATATTTTAATAAATGGGAAATTCATTAGTATCAAACAATAGTTCTTTGGGTATGGGTGTGCCGTGATGATAATGGGCTAAGACGGCATAATAATCGGCTAAAAGACGTTTGGCAGAGGTGGTATTATCAAA
>ERZ795049.4776-NODE-4776-length-13124-cov-4.862882_pt1 | contig 13124 bp, 8 predicted proteins | sample MGYA00375133_ERZ795049 | MGnify/ENA primary metagenome ERZ795049 (study PRJEB30178, sample SAMN05720147) | activated sludge metagenome | isolation source: anaerobic digester from wastewater treatment plant | place: Japan | collected 2015-04-20 ...
CTGGGCAGCCTGCAAGGTATTTTTCATAAGCATCATATTGGTAACCGGTCCTACCCCACCCGGAACAGGGGTAATTCTAGAGGCAAGAGGTGAAACTTCTTCAAAATCAACATCTCCCACCAATTTTCCCCCTTCTTCATTGGTACCTACATCAATTACCACTGCACCCTGTTTAACCATATTGCCCTTGACCAGTCTTGCTACCCCTACCGCTGCCACCACCACATCTCCCTGGCGACATAGTGAAGCCAGATCTTTAGTCCGTGAATGACATACGGTTACTGAGGCATTGGCATCAGGCTGTTTTAAAAGCAGGATGAGTGCCAGTGGTTTGCCCACCACACTGCTTCTTCCCACAATAACTACATGTTTACCCTCTACGGCAATCTTTTCTCTTTTCAATATCTCAAAAACGGCATTGGGAGTACAGGGTAAAAAATCAGGATTCCCCATCGCTAATTTACCCATATTGACGGGATTAAAACAGTCTACATCTTTTCCCGGATGTACCGCTTCCCGGATATGGTCCTCATTAATCTGTTTGGGAAGAGGTGTTTGCACTATTATGCCATGAATGGCTTCATCTTCATTCAAATCTTTTAGTAAAGACAATAATCCTTCCTCAGTGGTCTCCTCAGGAAGCGCGTGCTTGGTAAACTCAAAATCAACCTTTTGACAGGTCCTCTCTATCATCCGGACATAAAATAAAGCAGCTGGGTCATTACCAACAATTATTACAGATAGATGTGGCTTTATCTTCTTTTTTTGAAAAAAAAGGGCAGACTCTGCTTTTAATTCATTTCCAATAATATCAGCAATAGCTTTACCATCAATGATATTGGTTTTTGTATTCATTAATCCTTCTCCTTTTATTTATCTGATTATTTTTTTATTCCCGTTCTTTTCCTTATCATAATATTATCATTGAAAAATAATTATTTTAATAGATAGGGTGGAAATATTTTTATATGATAAAACGGAAATACAGAAAGAGTATCAACTAACAAAAACAGGTATTAAATAAATAGATATAAAAATCAGGGTAAGTAATTAAGCGGGTTATCAGGTTTTCCATTTACTCTGACTTCGAAGTGCAGATGAGGGCCGGTGGCATTACCGGTTGTACCAACCCGGGCAATAATATCTCCTTTATTTACATTGTCACCCTTATTCATTAAATTTGTGGAGTTGTGGGAATAGACGGTGGAATATCCACCAGCATGATCAATAATAATAGTTTTGCCATATCCGCTTAGGGTACCTACAAAGCTCACCTTTCCGCTCTCTGCGGCTCTTATCGAGGTTCCGGTACAACAGCCAATATCAATACCAGTATGGTAGTCGCTACGGCCACCCAGAGTCCTGAGCCCGTAGTGAGAGGTAATCAGTCCATTTAGAGGCCAGATAAAAGAGGGTGAGCCACTGGCACCGGGAATAGTTCGCGCATTGGGTATAACCAGCTTTTGTCCCACAAGTATTTTGCTATTCTCAGAAATACGGTTGGCATTGGTGATAGACTGTAAAGTAACCTGATATCTGTGAGCAATTTGCCAGAGAGTTTCCCCTTTCTGCACAATATGTATAATATCTTTGGTTTCAATTTTCTGTGTTACAACTGAGGTGCCAGTACTTTCTTGTGCAACTACCTCGGATGAAGGTATGTTCAATTTTTGTCCAATAGAAAGTTGTGTCACATTCTGAAGCTGGTTCAAATTAATAATTTCATGCATCTTTACATTAAATTTTTGAGAAATATTCCACAAGGAATCACCCTTAACTACAGTGTATTCAATAATCTGTTTTTTTATACTGTCTCCGCCAATAGCAGGAATTTGCAATCTTTGACCTACCGATAATTTATCTTTACTGGTTAAGTAATTAACTGCGACAATTCCTTCTATGGACACACAATGCCGTTGAGCAATATCCCATAAAGTATCACCTGGCTGAACTGTATAATAAACCGTTTCTAATTCTGTTTTTTGTTCATTTGCCTTTGTAGTGTTTTGGTTATTTCCTAAATCTTCCTGCAAAGCAATTTCAGGCAAAACCTGTTCACTCACTTTTATTTTAAGTCTTTGCCCTGGGTAAATGTAATCCTTCAGGGAAATCTGATTAAGCTGGCAGAGAGCTTCTGCTGGAAGGTGATACTTCTGCGCAATAATGGAAATATTCTCTCCATAAACTACAATATGTTCTATACAATTAGAAACAGGTTCCTCTTCATCATCGGTCTTTACTGCCTTAGTTTCAACTTCCTTTCCCCTTAAAGGAATTTTAATAATTTGACCAATGGAAAGCCTTTCTTCATTTTCTAAACTATTGGCAGCGGAAAGTTCGTTTAAGGAAACCTGGTATTGTTGAGCAATTATCCACAAATTTTCGCCTGGCTTAACCACATAAGGGATTTCATTGAACGTTTCTCTAAATCCCTGATTTAAGCTGCTGGTAATGTCCTTTAAATCAGCTTTTTCCTCCTGGAAAGATAGTACTGTTTGTCGGTCACATGCAGTACTGGCAAGTTCTTCTTGCTCGCTCTCACCGCTTAAAGGAATCTTAATCTCTTGGCCAATATATAATGCATTTGGTTTTTGTAATTCATTAACTCTGGACAAGTATTCCAGGGACAAATGGTATTGTTGAGCAATATCCCAGAGGTTTTCACCTTTTTTTACTTTATGAATTATATTGGTATCTGATTTTCCAGAAGTGGGGTTATTGGACTCATTTTGAGGTATTTTTAAAAGAAAGCCCGGTTGTAAGGTTTCCCCTATATCCAAACTATTAGTATTGGCAATTTCCTGAATGGACAATTGAAATTGCTTGGCAATGGTCCACAAGCAATCGCCTTGTTGTATTTTATAATCTATATAATCCTGTTGGGCTAATACCACCGAAGAAAGGGTGATCAGAAAAAAGATTGTAAGTAATGGATATGCTATTAGCCAGGCTTTATAGGTAAGAGTATGTTTTTGGAAATACATTCTTCTATAACACCTAACAATTTTATTAAATTTTCAAGTATCACCAACTGGGTTAAAAGAAGAGTTATTCCTAATTGCACATACCAAGTGAAAAAGGAATGGTTATCACATTTACAACATTATAATGCACTTATTTAAAAAAAAGCAAGGTTTTTTTAAAAAAATATTATTCTAATTTTAGTGAACAACGTCAGTAAAAAACTATAACAGAAAAATTGTCTGCTCTGTTTTGCTATATCTTAGAATTCTTTCCGCTCTGTTGTTCTTCTAAAAAACTATCGATTACCTCTTTTTTAAAACGCCAGATTCGGCCAATTTTTATAGCCGGGATCTTTTCTTCCCTTGCCCACTGATAGATAGTAAGGGGTTTAACCTGCAGATATCCTGCGACCTGTTTTGCAGTTAAATACTCTTCCATTTCTATCTCCTCCCATATTTCTATTATCTTTCATCAAACTAACTTACCTGATTTTAAGCCAAGTAAATTTTTATTTATAATCTATTTTATGGTTTTTTTATTACAATGTCAATTTTCTGTTCTATTTTGAAATATATTTAAGTTAATTTTTATAGATCAGATGATAGATTAAGTAAGAACGCATTACCTTCTTAATATGCTCGGAGGTCTCTTGATAAGGAATATTCTCCACAAAAACATCCTTATCCTTCATATCCATACTATCAATCCATTGCTGGGTGATGCATGGCCCTGCATTATATCCTGAAATGACCAGAAATTCATTTTTAGAAAACCGTTCCTGTAAATATTGTAAATACCAGCAGCCAAAATTGATATTGAGCTCTGGCTCAAAAAGAAAATCATATTCAAATTCCTGATAAGAAAGCTTTTCGGCAATCCATTCACCGGTAGAAGGGATAATCTGCATTAACCCTTTGGCGCCAGCTCTGGACTCACTGTCAGGATTATAGTGACTCTCCTCCCTTATGATTGACCAAACCAGAAAAGGATCTAAATGGAAATTAGCTGCACTTTTCCTAACCTGTTCCCGGTAATAAAGGGGGAAACTGTATTCCCATATTGCTATAGGAATTTTCTTCGCATCAATACTTAAAAAATAATTGAGCAGGGTCTGAGCGTAGCTATTTGATAGATAGTATTCCCCGGCTTGGGCATAGGCTTGGATAAGTAAAAATTGCAGATAGGCATTGTTCGGTTCGTGTTTAAGGGCAGCATGGATTTCCAAGGCAGCTTCCTCATATAGCTCAAGCAAATTCAATATCTCTATTTTATAGACCGATAACTGTGCTGATTTATTCAGGGGAAAATAATCTTCCTTAAATTGTGAGAGAGAAATCTCTCTGTTTTCTGCCAGTAGATTTTCCAGATTATAAGAAAAATCTCTAACCTCAGGTAGGACTTGAAAAGAATAATAACTATCAGGAAATTGATTTAATAGCTTCTCATACCATTTGAGCCCCTCTGCTCTATTGTCTGCATAGGTCAACTTTCCCATCCAGTATAAGGCATTATCAGCTTGATTGCCCTGCGGAAAGTGTTGATAGATAAACTGATAATAGAATAATGCCTCATTAGTAAAACCATTATTGGTATAATAGCGGGCTAATTTCCAGGCAGCTTCCTGGGCTGTTGCTGATTCAGGGTAGGCATTCAGTAGCTGTTTCAGAAAAGATATGCCTTCCACTTTCCGGTCTTGCAAAAACTCAATCTCTGAAAGACGAAGATAAGATAAAGGGGCAAAAGAACTTTCAGGAAAGGAAGTAATGATTTTTTGGTATTGTTCAGCTGCCCTGTCACGATTTCCGGTAGACAGCAAGCCGCCGGCATAGAGAAACAAGGTCTTCACTTTTACCTCTTCCTGGTCAAATCTCTCTAAGATATTAAGACACTCCTGAAGCGCCCTTTCATACTCACCTTGATAGTAGATTGCTCTCGCTCTCTGATAATACACCTGAGCTAAATCGATCTGTTCACCATATTTTTCGATTATTTCCTCATAAATAGTCTCTGCTACTTTAAATCTTCGATAGCTATATAAAGTATCCGCAAAAAATAGTAAGAGCTCTACAGGAATTTCTATTTTGTTTTGCTGTTTTAATACCTGAAATCTGCTAAGGAATAAGTTTTCCTGGAAGGAAATTTTCCCCTTCTCATAACGATTTTCAATAATCTCTTTCAGGTAAAGAAGAGAGGTAACCAATTCGCCTTTTTCCCACAAAACATCGCTTACCTTAGTTAAAACTTTTGCTTTGAATTTATCTTCCGGAGAGTTTTGAGCCGCAGTATAGCCTTCCTGCCAAAACTCTTCCCACAGCCCATTTTCCAGATCGAGTAATGCTAACTGGTATTGCAGAATAGGTATTATTCCACTTTCAGGATTCCGGTTAATTATCTCCAAAAAGGATTTGCGGGCATTAAACGTATCATTAACCTGTTGATAAGCTCTGCCCAGTAAATAAAGAACATATTCCGGGAGAAGTGGCACTTCTTTCAGCAGATTCTGATAGAGTATAATGGCTGCTTCCCACCGTTCCAACTTTTCATAGCAATGGGCCTTTAAGAGCCGGCTTTTAAGGTATAGAGGAATATAGAGACTATTATATTCAATCTTTCCCAGCTCCTCTATTGCTGAACCGAGATGCATATTTTCCATATAATTAAGGGCATTGTTAAAATAGGCATTCTGTCTGGGAAAACTATCTTCTTTTTCTAGAGCATAGGAAAGCTGAAAAACTCTCAGCTGTTTTTCTGATTGGTCATCGTAGGATTGGGCTTCTATTTTATGGTAAAATAAGAATATTGAGGATACTAAGAGAAGGAAAGTTATAAATATTAAAATTATTCTTTTCTTCAATTGAAAATTAAAGCTTTTCAATTTAAAAATACTCCAGAAAAGTTATATTCTAATCAACCAAAAAATTTATTTTAAAATTCCGGCCAATAATTCCAGCACTAAGTTCATCTCTTTGTTAGTACCGATGGTAAAACGCAGGTAATGATTCTCCAGTCCGGTGCACTCCTCACCCCAGGAAGGACAGGAAAAGATATTCTCACTTTGCAAATATTGCCACACTATTTTGGCATTTTCCTCAGTACAAAAATCAGCTAACACAAAATTAGTCCTGGAGGGAAAGGTTTTTACACCTAAATCCCTTAAACCAGAAACAAAATTTTCTCTGACCAGGGCAATCTCCTGCCATATTTCTTGAAAATAATCCAAGTATTTTAATACCTTAATGCCCGCTGTCTCAGCCATCTTATTGACTCTGAACACCTGAAGGTAACCAGCAATTTCATGTATATTTTTAAGTGATGATAGCGCGAAACCCAATCTCAATCCGGCTAAGCCAAAGTTTTTAGAAAAACTGCGGCAAATCACCAGATGGGGATACTGCCCCAGCAAATCAACCACCGTTTCGCCGGTATACTCATAATTACACTCATCTACTGCTACTATACCGGAGGTGAGATTCAATACTTTTATTATATCCTTTCGTGGAATTACATTACCGGTAGGATTGTTAGGATTACAGATCCAGACCAGACTGGCTTTTTTTAAATCATCGGCAGTATAGTCTAACTGATAATTACAGCCCTTTAAAGAGGTAACTAATTTTTTAGTAAATCCGTTTCGGTCAGCACTAACCTCGTACTGGGAAAAGGTGGGAACAGGAATGAGGATTAATTTTTTACCAAAAGCTCTGGTAACCGCCTCAATTATTTCATCAGAACCATTAGCTGGCAAGACTGAACCACAGGAGGTACCGGTATAGCGTGCAAGTTCAGTTCTCAGCAGACGGTATTCTCCCCCACCGGGATACTCGTTTATGGAGGGCAATTCTATAGCTAATTCTTTTAACAGACCTTCCGGCAAAGGGTATCTTAAACTGGAATGTTCTAAATGAATTTCCTCTTTTATTACCTCTTTACTCATTGTTTATTATCCCCCAGTTCTGGAAAAAACAAATCTTTCTTCCGCCTATTTAGAGGTTCAATTTTTTAGCAACTTTAAAAACAAGCGAATTAGCTGTTTCTTGGATTTAAACTTATCCATCTTCTGCTAAGAGCCAATTTTTTAAAACAGGTGCAGGTATGCGCCATAACCCTCTTGTTCTAAATCTTCCTTCGGAATAAAACGTAATGCTGCTGAATTAATACAGTAACGAAGGCCTGTGGGAGTAGGGCCATCAGGAAAAAGGTGTCCTAAATGCGAATCGGCATATCTGCTCCTCACTTCAGTTCTGGTCATAAAATGGGTATGGTCTTCCTTTTCAATTAGAACAGTACCTTCTATTGGTCTGGAAAAACTGGGCCAGCCAGTTCCTGAATCAAACTTATCTGTTGAGCTAAAGAGTGGTTCTCCGGAAACAATGTCTACATAGATTCCCTCTCTTTTATTATCCCAGAATTCATTCTGGAAAGGCATCTCGGTACCATTTTCCTGTGTTACTTCATATTGTAATGGAGTCAACAACTCTTTTAACTCTTCGTTTGCAGGTTTTTCATAATTTTCATCCCAACTTTTATTCATAATTTCTCCTGACCATTTAATATTAAGATATTCTTCTCTATCAGAGCCGGCGTGATACCACTGGTATCCTATAGGATTTTTCAGGTAATAATCCTGATGGTATTCCTCAGCCGGATAAAACTCTGTCATAGGTAATATTCTGGTTACAATCTCCCCGGTAAACCTTCCTGAATTTCCGAGTTCTGCCTTTGATTGTTCAGCAATTTTCTTTTGTTCATCATTATGGTAAAAAATTGCCGTCCGGTACTGGCTTCCCCGGTCATAAAACTGGCCACCATCATCAGTAGGATCGATATTTCTCCAGAATACATCCAGCAAGTCAGCATAGGAGACTACTGTGGGGTCAAAGAGCACCTCCACTGCCTCGTAATGACCTGTTTTTCCGGTCGAGACCTCTTCATAGGTAGGGTTTGGTGTTTCACCTCCTGTATAACCAGAAATAACCTCTATTACCCCTTCTACCTTTTCCAGTGCAGCCTCCATACACCAGAAGCAGCCACCGGCAAAGGTAGCCTTTTCCAGTATTGGCTGGCTGGAAACAGTATTATTAAAAAGAACAGATATAAGTAAAAAAAGAGTAATTAATGAAACAATTAATAACCTTTCTTTTCCTAACTTATTGGCAAAGGTTATACTACTGTTATAAGCATTATGTTCATTTTTATCTTTTTTCATATTTATCACCATTTTATTCTGTATTTTACCTTAAAAAACCAATCTGCCTAATAAAAACTTTTATCTTTAAAAAAATGGAAAAGGAAGATTGCAGAATTAAAAATACTTTAGTTATCTGCTATCAATCTCTCATAGAGCTCCAGTACCCGGTCGGCAACAGTGTCGATGCAGTATTTCTTTGCAGTTTGCTGGGCATTTTTAGATAACCTTTGCCTTAAACCTTTATCCTGTATAAGAACGCTGAGATGTTCTGCAAAATTTGCAATATCATTCTCTGCTAAAATGCCATTAAAGCCGTCAGTAATAATATCTACTGCACCAGGAGCTTTAACCGCCAAAATCGGTAGACCGGAAGCTAAGGCTTCAATAATGACTATACCAAAAGTTTCTGAGGTGGAACTAAAGGCAAAAATATCGGCAATCTGGTAATAGTGTTTGATCAATTCCCGGCTAACAGCCCCGGTAAATTTAACTTTATCAGCCAGATTCAGAGAATCTGCTAAATCTTTTATCTGTTCCAAGGCTGTTCCTTCCCCCACCACAATAAACTGGAAATTGGTAATATTCTGATCTCTGATAATAGCTAATGCTTTAATTATCTTATCGATATCCTTTTCAATAGAAACCCTTCCTACATACAGGATTACTATCTCATCAGGAGCCAATCGTAATTCTTTTTTCAGTATCTCTCCCTGTTCTTTATTTTTATTACGAAAAATATCAATATCTATGGCATTGGGAATAACCACTATCTCTTTTGTAATTCCATAACGGTTGATAAGTTCTTTCATGGATTGTGATGGTGTAGTAATAATATCTACCTTGTCCGCCAGACTGAAGACTATTCTTCTGATAGCTTCACTGGTAATATTATGAGGGATAGCCGGTACATAGTAACTATACCGTTCATATTGTGTGTGCAAAGTCAGCACATTGGGTATTTGCAACCTGGCTGCATACATTAATGCAGGCAGGCTGAGTACAAAGGGATGATGGAGATGGATAATATCCGGGTTAAAGCTGCTGATAACCCGCCCGGCTTCAAAAGACAGGGGAATAGCTATTGGGTATTTGACCTTCTGAGTTAAGTTAACTGAATGGTATCTGAATATATTTTTTTCTTCATCTGTGTAACCCCCTACCTTTGGAGCAAAAATATAGATTTCATGTCCTTTTTTTTCGAAGGCACCCTTTAAAGATACAATACTGCTCACTACCCCATTTATGAGGGGTTTGTAACAATTAGTAAAAAAAACTATCCTCATCTAACCACCATGGATTTTAAAATTAAAATAGCCTGGTAGATTATTAATTTTTATACTTCTCCCATAATCTTTTCCCAGTTATCCCGTAAAGAAACGATACGGTTAAAGACCAGAGAGCCAGGTTTAGAGTCAGGGTCTACACAAAAATATCCTTTACGCATAAATTGAAATCTTTCACCAGGCATGGCATTCATTAAATTAGGTTCTATTAAACATTCCAGTAATATTTCTTTTGATGTTGGATTCAGCTTATTCACCAGCTCATTATCGCCTGCATCTTCACTTTGTTCCTGCTGCTGTTCTGAGGCTAATAAAAGATTTTCATATAGACGTACCTCGGCTTTAAGGGCACTCTTAGCTGAAACCCAGTGTAAAGTACTTTTTACCCGGCGCATGGCTCCAGGCCGCCCGCTTTTACTTTCCGGGTCATAGGTACAGTGTACCTCTACTATTTCACCGGTTTTTTCATCACGTAGAAAATCGGTACATTTAATGATATAGGCATTCTTCAATCTGACCTCACGGCCTGGTGCCAGACGATAATATTTAGCAGGAGGATTGTCGTGGAAATCCTCTCTTTCTATAAACAATTCTCTGGAAAAAGACACCTTCCGAGTACCAGAGTCAGGGTCTTCCGGATTGTTTTCACTATCCATCTCCTCTTCAAAATCTTCTGGATAGTTATCAATAATTAATTTCAAGGGATTTAAAACAGCCATCACTCTCGGGGCTTTCAAATTTAAATCTTCTCTGATACAATGCTCCAAAAAACGTATATCTACTACACTATTAGTCTTGGCTACACCAATTCGGTCACAAAAATTCCTGATCGCCTCTGGTGTATAACCCCTTCTCCGTAAGCCAGAAATAGTGGGCAAGCGTGGGTCGTCCCAGCCATCAACATGTCCATTCTCTACCAGAAATCTTAATTTACGCTTACTCATCACCGTATCGCTAATATTCAAGCGGGCAAATTCAATCTGCTGTGGTGGTTCTTCTGCATGCACTTTCTCCAAAACCCAGTCATACAGTGGACGATGGTCTTCAAATTCTAAAGTACAGACCGAATGGGTTATTCCTTCATAATAATCTTCCAGTGGATGGGCATAATCATACATAGGGTAAATGCACCACTTGTCACCGGTGCGATGGTGAGATTCTTTCAGGATTCGATAAAGAACAGGGTCTCTCATATTTAAATTGGGAGAATTCATAGCAATTTTGGCTCTCAGAACTCTGCTACCATCTGCAAATTTACCCTCTTTCATCTCTTCAAATAAAACTAAGTTCTCTTCGATGGAACGGTTACGAAAGGGACTTTCCTTACCAGGAATTGTAAAGGTTCCCCGATATTCTCTGATCTCTTCCGGGCTCAAATCACAGACGTAGGCATTCCCTTCTTTGATAAGAGTCAGGGCATCCTGATACATTCGGTCAAAATAATCAGAGGCGTAAAAGAGTCTGTCTTCCCAGTCAAAGCCTAACCAGTGTACATCATAGATAATTGATTCAATATACTCTACTTCCTCTTTGGCAGGATTGGTATCATCAAAACGCAAATTGCATAAACCATTATTTTTTTCAGCTAAACCAAAATTTAAACAGATCGATTTGGCATGACCAATATGCAGATAACCATTCGGTTCGGGCGGGAAACGCAGGTGTACCCTGCCACCATATTTGTTAGTCTTCTTATCTTTGTCAATAATTGCCTGAATAAAATTTACCGGTTCTGAATTTTTTAGTTCCTTAGCACACATTAATCAATTTCCCTCCCATACTGGACTTTTTTTGAGTTCCGATGTTTTCCTTATTTTCTAAATTCTGAATTTGAATTTTGAATCAAGGATTAAATGCGGTGCTCTTATCTTACAACATTTAGTGCAAAAAATCTATGCTTGGTATCTTACTAAAGGAATTTTCTGTAGAAAGAAGAAAAGGGAATAATTTTAGGCATTGTTCGACTATATACCAATAAATAAAACAATGCCTAAAATTTATTATCAAAAAACCTGCCAATTTTAATCTGTTTCTCTGTATTTAAATGAAATGTTCAGTTTAGCCCGAAAAATCATATTACCATCATCAGTCATTTTAATATCGAGCTTATTTACCTCTGCTATTCTGATATCCTGGATAGTTTTGGATACTGTATCCAAAGCTTTTTTTGCGGCATCCTCCCAGGACTTTTCACTGGTTCCAACAATTTCAATAATCTTATATACACTCTCCATCCTTATACCTCCTTTCAATTTATTAACAAATTATACTAATTATACTAAAATTAGTATTAACAGATAAATAATATCATTTATCTGATGGGACATACACCGTTTTCACATGATTCATCACCAGGATCCAGAAGCTGTTCATCCTTCTCATATTTGGCAATGAGAGAGGGAATGAAAGGAACCATCTCCCGCACTCTCCTGTCATACTCCTCTTTGGTGATCTCCTCATAGGGCATCTGGGCGTAAAAGCTGTCATCTAAAGAGACAAAACTGACTGCTACCACATCATCCCAGTTGTTCCATAACCATTCTTCCACTTCTTCCCATTCATTATTGCGCAGATGTACGGTGATTGAGGTGTTGTGATCTGAATACTCCTTTTGAAATGCTTTATAAGTTTCCAATTGTTCTATAGCTGAAACATCATTTTTAGTCTTTCCCGGTGGCGCGCTGCAAGGAAAAGAGATGACCTTGGTACGACAATTTTCCTCTGTTTGCCCATTTTCCGGTCTTATATCATAACCCAGCTCTTCACAAACCTTCAGGAGTGGATCAGAGGCATTGATACGCACTCTTCTGATATAAAAAGGCGCATGAGAGTAATGCACCCCGCTCGATACCGTGGGCAGTTGTGTTACAGTGCCTTCCGGTTTGACCGCAGTAACCAGAAGCGGCGGATTGACTCCTAATTTTTTGGCATAAGATTCGGCCTCCCGATGTGCTGTCTCCCTCAGTTTTTTACGCAGATTTGCCTGTTCTTCAGCAGAAAGATTGGTGGCATTAACCATATCCTGCCATCCAGTGATGCTGCACCCTACCAGCCGGTCTTTTTTCTGCTTAATGTCCCACTGGTCTAATTCCAGGTCCAGGTAGGTCATTCTGAAACCGGCACGAACTGAGAGACGTTGTGCCTCAAGAAGTCTCTTTTCATCCAGCTTTCCCTCATTAACAAAGCCCATTACATTTACGGTAGTAAGATTACACATCTGCTCCCGGTCCAGCAATACCTCCATACAGGGGTTGGCTCCTTCCAGATTTGGCCTTCTCCGGGCAGCAGCCTCTGCATTCATAAAACCGGGTTCACCACTGTAACGCATCTGTTTTACATGCCAGGAGAGCTTTTCCCGGGAAGGTTTTGTAGTATAAAAGATACTGTTGTTGCTCATTTCCCGATAATCAATCTCTTTATTTTTAATCCATTTTCCATTCCTCTGCTCATAGAGATTGTTTTTGGCATTCAGAATATCCTGGTCATCAGGGTCAAACAGGATAACCTCACTGGTTCGCCTCACTCCTCCTACCACTACATTCTGACCAATAATATTGGCTATATCCATACAATCAACCGGTTTTAACTTTTTTAGCTGAGAGAAAATATTATTTTTAATAATTTTATCAATTTTGGAAAACATCTTTTCCAGACTCTCATATCCGGAAGCTGTTCCCCCAAATGTCTTT
>ERZ795049.4782-NODE-4782-length-13099-cov-7.369519_pt1 | contig 13099 bp, 11 predicted proteins | sample MGYA00375133_ERZ795049 | MGnify/ENA primary metagenome ERZ795049 (study PRJEB30178, sample SAMN05720147) | activated sludge metagenome | isolation source: anaerobic digester from wastewater treatment plant | place: Japan | collected 2015-04-20 ...
TATTGTATGAAAAGCTAAAAAAAGATGATTTACCAAAATATCAAGAACAATTTCATGAATATTTACAAGATACAATGAATAATGATATTGTTGATTTTAATCAGTTTATTCAAAATGAAGAACAAGAAATAAGAACAGCTATTTCAGATTTAAATGCAAGTTTGCGAAAAATAAGATATGAGCATAATCCAGATACCTATTTACAATTAGAATTTTCAAAAAATAATGATGTACGGATAAACGAGTTCAAAGAGCATTTGAAAAATGCAATCCCAAATGCCTTTGATCTTTCTTCTTTTGATTCTGAAAAAGAAGAAGAACTATTTAATAAAATAAAACTTTTTTTAGATACTGTAAAAGCAAATGATGCAAATCGAAAATATATACTTGATATTCGAAACTGGTATACATTTGCAGCATCTGAAAAATATAAAGAAACTGGAATACAAAAACAATTTTACCCTGATTCAGGTAGTTTAAGTGGTGGTGAAAAAGCGAAGCTTACCTATACTATTTTAGCATCAGCGATTGCTTATCAATTTGGGCTTACACAAGAAGAAAGTGCACGTTCATTTCGCTTTGCAATTATTGATGAAGCTTTTAGTAAAAGTGATTCTGCTAACTCTGATTATGCAATGCGTTTATTTAAACAACTAGATTTACAAATTATGGTTATTACACCGCAAGATAAAATCAATATTGTAGAAGATTATATTTCTACAGTTCATATTACAGAAAAAATAGGAACCAAAGATTCTCGTTTATTACCTCTGACTATTGAACGTTATAAAGAACAACAAAAAGAAGTTTTACAAGGGAAAAAAATATGACTATGATTACTGTAAAAGAAATAAAACAAAAAGCTTTGAATAGATACAGCTCTTTTTTAAAATATAAAATTGTTTTGGAATTGGAAAGCGAAGATACTAAAATTCAAAATGCTTTAGGTGAAAATGGTTTTGATTCGAAAAGAGATTCTTTTTTTCCTTTAGAAATACAAGGGAATAAAGGTAATCCAAATGATGATTTTAAAAAAAGAAGTGCAGCACTTCAAGAATTGATTAAAGCAAGCAACTTAAAAAAACTCTTTAGTTATGCTCTTGAAACAAAGGATGTCTTAACTCGTAATAATGGAACTCAAACTATTATACAAAAAATATATTTCGAAAATGAAAAAAGCTTTCTGGTTTTTATTGAAAAAGAATTGGAAGTAAAAAGGTTTTGTGAAGCATTAAAAATCATAAATAATGCAAAATTGAAAAACTTTGAAATGCAAACATGGGCAGAAAAAAATATAAAAGCCTTGTGTACTGAAACAGAAGAACATTTTTGGCAAAATATTGTTTTAGTTATTGCTTGGTTAAAAGATAATCCAAAAAGCGATTTGTATATTCGTGAAATACCACTTCCAATACATACAAAGTTTATTGAAAATAACAAAAAGCTCATAGAAAGTTTTTTTTATACTGCTAACAATCAGTCAAATAAAAAACCGTCCTTTGAAAAACTACTTGGACTTAAAAGTAATCCTTTGTTGTTTTATTTTCGTTTTTTAGATCCTTCTTTTTCTTTTGTTGAAGGGATGCACTCTCCTCAACTCATGGCTATTTCTCTTTCTCATTTTAATGATTTTTTGGAAACAGAAAAACTGAAACAAATACAGACAGTTTTTATTACTGAAAATAAAATGGTATGTTTAGCTTTTCCAAAAGTTAAAAATGCTCTTTGTCTTTTGGGACATGGTTATTATTTACTTAACTTAAAAAACTGTTCTGCATTGCAAAATAAACAAATATTTTATTTAGGTGATATTGATGAACATGGGTTTGATATACTTTCAAAATTTAGAAATTATTTTCCACATACTATTTCTCTTTGTATGGATAAAAAAACCTATGAAACATTTAAGTTTTTTGCAGTTAGCTCAGATAAGAAGCTTCCAGATAACTCGATTCCAAAAAACTTAAGAGATGATGAACTTGAAATTTTCAATCACTTACGAAAAGAACCTGAACATAATCGCCTTGAACAAGAGAGAATTACACAAGACTATATTATTTCACAATTAAAAAAGAAAAATATTTTATTATGATTCTTTTTTCTGCATCATTTCATTATACACTTTTTCACTTATGGGATAAAAGATAAGTGTAATAATGGCAGCTAAAAAAATAAGTGCAGGGATGGGGCCAACGAGGAGGCGAATTGTAAAAATTGTTTTATTATTTTGCTCAATATTTGGAAGATACCCGCTCATGGTTAATAAGAGCCCTAAAAGTCCGATTGAAAGAGCTTGTCCTACTTTTGAAAAAAAAGTCCACATGCCATAATAAATACCTTCTTTTCGAACTCCTGTTTTGATCGCGTCCCATTCGACTGTGTCTGGAACCATTGCCCAAGGAGTTGCAAACACTATTCCCAAACCTATTCCAACAAAAGCCATTATAATAAAAACAAAAACAAAGCCAAAAATATGACCAAAGAAAAATATCGCCATGCAACCTAGAGCCATAAGTCCAAGCCCGACTTGATAGGTGAGTTTTTTTCCAAGTTTTTTAGAAAGCGACACTGAAGGTCCGATGCTTATCATTGCTATAACCAACAATACAATGAGTGCAATTTGTGTTTGCTCTTTTGCGATTAAGACATATTCAAAATAATACACTAAGATTCCTTGGAGTAGATTGATTGCAAGAATATGTAATGCAAAAACACCAACTAAAAAAAGATATGCTTTGTTTTTAAAAACAGCAGAATAGGTTTTGAAAAATCCTTCTTTTGGAATAGACTCCAATGCAGGCGGATTTTCTTTTACACTGAAAGTAGTAATGAGCGCAGTGATAAGCATTACAAGCCCCATAATAAAACCTGCTGCGGAAAAGCCCTTTGATTCAGTAGAGAATAATCCGAGGATCGGAAGTACAATTGCAGCTCCGATAATTGTACCGATGATAGCAAAAGTAAAACGGTATCCGTTAAGAGCACTTTGCTCATGGTAGTCTTTAGTTAATTCAGGAGTTAATGAAGAGTAGGGCACATTGACTATAGTAAAAGCCGTATTTAAAAAACAAAGAGCTAAAACTGCCCAGACTGTAAGGAGCGTTTGAGATTCGAGGTGTGGATTGGTAAAGAAAAACCACATTGATAAAAAAAGAGGAATTGAGCCATAGAGAATGTAGGGGCGTCTTCTCCCCATTTTGTGTTTTGTGCGATCAGAAATATAGCCCATTGCTGGATCAGTTACTGCATCCCAAAACTTTCCAATCATAATAGCAAAGCCTGCAGCTGCTGGGAGTAGGGAGACGACATCAGTTAAATAGTAGAGAGACCAAAATCCCATCGCAGTAAAAAATAAATTGCCGCCCATATCACAGACGCCAAAACCAAGCTTTGTTTTAAGACTCAATTTTTTCTCTTCCATAATAAAAACTCCTTTAATGTCCGTGTCTGTTGGTCTCTTAGAGACCCATTATTGCTTGTGAAATACTAAAGAAAAAGATAATTCCGAGTATATCAGCCATAGAGGTGATGAGGGGGGAGCTTGCGGTTGCAGGGTCGAGCTTAAAGACGCGCAAAACAAAGGGGAGGATTGTGCCCAAAAGACTTCCGGTTATGACGACTGCTGCCATGGAGAGAGCAACGCTTAGCCCCATTAAAATACCTCCACGGTAAATACCTAAAAAAGAAACCGCAAAGCCCATGGAAATACCGAGCATCATTGAAACGAGGAGATCTTTTAGAACGACTTCCCACCATTGTTTGAGATGCACTTCTCCTGTTGCAAAGGCACGAATAATCATTGCAGATGATTGTGAGCCTGCATTTCCACCGCTGTCTATTATTAAAGGAATAAAAAAAACAAGGGCGGTTACTGCTTGTATGAGCTCTTCAAAGTGAGCCATAGCAAAACCAGATATAACATTTACGAAGATGAGGGCGATAAGCCAGCCGACGCGTTTTTTGAAAAAATCTAAAACCTTTGTTTGCATATAGGGTGTTTCGAGAGGAGAGACAGAGGCTGTTTTGTGGAAGTCCTCAGTTGCTTCTTCTTTGGCGATTTCAAGAATATCATCGAAGGTGATGCTTCCAAGTAAAACACCTTCAGAATCAACGACGGGTAATATGGGCAAGCCGTAGTGTTCGAGATAATATACCGCTTTTTCTTGATCTTCAAAGGCTGAAAGACTGACATAGGTATTGTCCATGATGCTTTCAACGAGAGCATCATCATCGCTTAAAATAAGACTTCGCAATTCAATTGCATCGAGCAGTTTCCATTGATTATCGATAACATAAACAATGTCAAAGTTTTCAACATTTTTACCTACTTTTCGAATATGGTCCATTGCGCGCTGAATTGTCCAGTTTTTTTTAATAGCGACATAATTCGGTGTCATCAAGCGCCCTACGGAATATTCAGGATAACCGAGCAGTTCAAGCGTTTTTTTTCGTTCATCTACGGGTAAAAATTCTATAAGTTTGCGTGTAACTTCTGAGGGGCATTCTTCAAAAAACCGGGTTCGATCGTCTGGTTCGAGTTCTGTTAGGATTTGGCGAATTTGTGTGTTATTCATTCCAGAAAGAATGTCTTCCTGGAGATCCCAATCCATTTCAGAAAAAACATCTGCAGCAAGGTCTCGAGGAAGGAGGCGAAAAATAATGACGCGATCTTCTGTGCTTGAAACCGAACGTATCAAATCAGAGGTGTCTACCGGTTCTAAACCAGGTAAAACTTCTTTAAGACTCTTCCAATCGTGTGAATTGATTAATTCTTGAATTTCTGGTGTAATGACATTTATTAACATCGACTTTACCCCCCTTATTGATATGTTATTTATTGTATATAATAGTACCATTATAGTATAATAAACCAATTTTGCATACTATATAAAGTATTATTATTGGAAAAGAGCAAACTCTATAGAATAGCGAAGCTATGTAAATCGCAAAGGATTTTAAGTAAAAAATGATAGAAAAAGCCTTGTTAGAATATCTACAGCCTGTTTTACAAAAAAATACGCAGCTTTTTTCTCTTAGCTGTCCTGAATGGATTTTGTCAAAAAAGCGTTTCCTATTGGGGAAAGAGTATGTTTTTTCTATAATGCTTGTTTTACATACAGATCTCATCCCGATGGAAATACTTTTTCAAGAACTCGACAGTCTTTTTAAAGAGATTGGCTTAGATCCTAAACTCAAAAAAAAAATACAGTGGTTTGTGCTCTCTCCCCGTGGAGGAATTTACCTTTATGAAAGTATCGCAATACGGGAGCACAAAAAAAATAAAAAAATGCGCAATCGGTTTATAATTATCAATACGGAAAATGCCTCTGTCTCTTTTGGACCGGGACATAAAAAAAATACTACTGCATCTCAAAAGCTTTTTAGCCTCATACAAAATAGTCGTTTTTTTAGAAGAGAAGAATGGCTTTCGAAAATGTTTGACTTTTTTTCAATTTGCGAAGATACTATCAATAAATGAAAGAAGCAAACAGACCGAACCTTTATAAGATAAGTTTAAAGTTCTTCCTCTTGAAATAATTCTCTTGTATTTTCTTTGTTTACTCTTATTATGTGGAACAAGTATTTATTTTATCTTGCATAATTCAAAACTTGCAGATAAAACCTATGGTGAGCTTGTTTCAAAACATATTTTATAGATATAAAAAAGATAATTTAGAATATACAGTTGAAAATGCAATCAAAAGCTTTGAACAAATGAGGAAAAATGTTGAAAAGCAGCTTGATGAGGAACAAGCATTTTTTTTAGAAAAGATTTCTGAATTAGTTACTTATTATGGCAAAGATGAAGCAGGCATTGAGTTGAGATTGCCAAACATTCTTGCACAAAGGCTCATTGAAGCAGTAAGTAATACAGCAATAATAATTACGCATCCAAAAAGAAAAAAAATAAAATTTTTACAACAAAGAAAAAAAGATTCAGAAGATTATACTATTGATTTTAGAAACAATGAGTATTCTAGTGAAACGACAACAAGCTTGTTCCTAACTATTTCTGCGGGAATTTCTTGTTTTTCTCCTAAAGATACCAGCTACCTTGAATGTTTTAAAAGGACTGATGCGGCCTTGTATGAGTCAAAGAATACCGGCAAAAATAAATATACCATATTGTATTAGTTGGGGTGGAGATTTTTTTGTTTTACAGGCTGCAAAAAAGAGGCTTTGTTATTTTTTTAACAAGCTTGCAAAGGGGTTGTAAGCATCGTCAACATTTTGATGTTTTTTAATTTCCTTTGCGTTTTCAATTTCTTCTTTTGTTTCACCTTGTTTGAGCGCTATTTTTTTATTGTAGCTATCGACCGATTTTATAATAACTTCGATTGTATCGCCTTTTTTTAAGTTTATATCTCTATTGCCTCTTTCGTCTTTACGTATTTCTGAATTATGTAAGAGCCCTTCAAGACCTTCTTTTAGTCGCACAAAAACACCAAAACCTGCGATTCGTGTTATCGTACCAGTGTGAATTGACTCTGGTGCAAAGTCTTCGAGGTTTTCCCATGGGTCTCCCAGGAGAGCTTTTTTACTGACGCTTATTTTGTCATTTTCCCAATCAAGATTGAGAATTGCAACTTCGATTGTTTCCCCAAGGCTGAGAAAGTCTTCGATTTTATCAATTCGATCGAAGCGTATTTCGCTAATCGGTAGAAGTGCTTTTATGCCTTTTAAATCGACAAAGGCTCCAAAGGGATGGAGGGATTTCACTTCGACGGACACTTTTTGTCCGACGGATAGTGTTTTAGAAAGTTCTTTGAGGGCGTTTTTTCTTTCCTCTTCTAAAACAGCAAGATGCGAGAGAGTGAGGCTTCTGCCACCATCTTTGTATGTGATAATTTTAAAAGTGAGTACTTTTCCTATGATATTTTCTTGCTCTTCTTTTGCTATGCCAAGTTGAGAAAAGGGACAAAAGGCTGCGTGTTTTCCGATGCTTACTTCAAAGCCACCTTTTATCTCTTTTTCTATTTTGCCTTCGACAGGAATAGAAGCACGGTAGGCATTTTCAAGCATTTGTAGAGAAGCCTCTTCTTGAGCAATTTTTGTGCTAAAAAAAAGTTCTCCGTTTTTTGCAGCTATAAAATGTGCTTCTACAAAGTCGCCTTCTTTTATGCGTAAATTTTCCTCATCGTCGAGAAATTCTTTTTTTTCTATTATGCCTTCGCTTTTTCCATTAAGGTGAATAAAAACGTATTCTTTAGAAAAAGAAACGACCTCGGCTTTTATTTTTTGACCAGGTTCTAGTCTTTTTTGATTGGGAAGGGATTGTTCTAAAAGAGCTTCAAAGCTCGCATTATCGCTCGTATTGTTTGTTTCGTTCATACAATGAGAGTACGAGAAAATAGAATTTAGGTCAAGCAAGCAAAAGGCTCGTTTTTATTTCCTACTAGTAGACTTTGTTTAACTTGTTTTTTTTTAGACTATCGATTAGAGTATAAGAATATTTTTTACATCCTTGTAAAAAATATTCGGACAGTTTTGCTTTGCAAAACACGTCAAAGATTGGTTGCCTCTCGCCATCCGTGGCGAGAAAGTATGTTTTTGGAATGAAGGATAAGGTATGGGACAAAAATACAGCACAATAGGGCTCATCGGTCTTGCGGTGATGGGCAAAAATCTCGCTTTCAATATGGCGGATAAGGGTTTTTCTGTTTCCGTTTACAATAGAAGTTTTGATAAAACAAAGGATGTTTTTGCAGAATATACATCGGAATCTTTTCGAGGTTTTGAAAAACTCGAAGACTTTGTTCTCTCTCTAGAATCTCCTCGGAAAATTATGCTCATGGTAAAGGCGGGAGAGGCTGTAGATCAAACGATTGCGCTTTTGCTTCCCCTTCTTTCTCCTGGAGACCTCATCATCGATGGAGGAAATTCTCACTTTAAAGATACGCAAAGAAGAACAAAGGCTCTTGAAGAAAAAGGTCTTTTGTTTTTGGGGACGGGAGTTTCTGGAGGAGAAGAGGGAGCGCGCTTTGGGCCTGCGATTATGGTAGGGGGGAGTGAGACAGCCTATAGCCTTGTTGAAAATATTTTTTCTGCTATTTCTGCAAAATACATAGGACAAGATGGCAAGAGCGAAGATTGTTGTGGCTACCTTGGAAGTGATGGTGCAGGGCATTTTGTAAAAATGGTTCACAACGGCATAGAATATGCTGATATGCAACTCATTGCTGAAGCCTATAGTCTTTTAAAAGAGGATTTTTCAAACGAAGCGCTTTCTCAGATTTTTGCCGAATGGAATGAAGGCGAGCTGGAAAGCTATTTAATAGATATAACAAAAGATATTTTTAAGAAAAAAGATGCAGAGACGGGAGCCCACCTCGTTGACCTCATTCTCGATAGGGCTGGTCAAAAAGGTACGGGCAAGTGGACGGCTCAAATTTCTCTTGATCTCGCCAGTCCAATTCAAAGTATTACAACAGCGGTTTATGAGCGTTTTATGTCGGCAAGAAAGGATGAGCGTATACGTGCAGCTTCTTTGTACAAGGGGCAGGCAGAAAATGGATGCGAGTCTAATTTTGCGGCTAGTCAAAAAAGCGATGCAGAAAAAAAAGCCCTTGTTGAAGAAGTGCGTCGCGCCTTGTACGCGAGTAAAATATGCGCCTATGCACAAGGCTTTAGCATGCTCCTCGATGCTTCTCGGGAAGAAAACTGGAATCTTGACTTTGCACAAATCGCAAAAATTTTTAGAGGTGGTTGTATTATTCGAGCGCGATTTTTAACTGAGCTTGCAAAAGAGTTTGATGCAAAAGCTGACTTGGAAAATATTCTTCTCTCTCCCTTATTTAGTGCGACGATTAAAACATACGAAAAAGATTGGCGGTCAGTTGTATCAAAGGCAATTCTCCAAGGAAGGTCGCTTCCAGCCTTTAGTTCTGCTCTGAGTTATTTTGATAGCTATACGACAAAAAATCTTCCGACAAATCTCCTGCAAGCGATGAGGGATTATTTTGGCGCACATAGCTATGAGCGCATAGACAAGGAAGGTTTTTTCCACACGAACTGGGGGGAATAATGAGCGGTGAAAAAATGTCAGCAAGCTTTGTTATCTTCGGTGCAACGGGAGACCTCACACATCGAAAACTCATGACCGCTTTTTATAGCATGATTCGAGATGGCTTGCTTTCAGACGATTTTTGTATTGTTGCAATTGGTCGACGGAAGCTCTCCACAGAAACATATCGCGAACAAGTCTGTGCTTCTTTGGGAAAATTTTTGAAAAGCCCTGTAGATACAAAAATATGGCAGCGCTTGGAAAGAATGATTTTTTACTACGAGTTTGATTTTACACAAAGCGATGGCTATAGAGATTTAAACTCCTATCTTGCAAAACGCGACAAAGAGTCAAATACAAAAGAAAACCGAGTTTTTTATCTTGCAGTTGCTCCCTCCTTTTTTGAAACAATTATTCATGGCATAGAAAGGGGAGAACTTGCATCTTCTTGCCGAGGCTTTTGTCGCTGCGTTATTGAAAAACCTTTTGGAAAAGATTTAGAGACAGCAAAAAAACTCAACGATACTATTCTCCGTGTTTTTCCTGAAAAGTCTATTTATCGCATTGACCATTATTTGGGAAAGGACATGATACAAAATATCATGATACTGCGTTTTAGTAACCTCATCTTTGAATCGCTTTGGAATAACCGGTATATCGATAACGTGCAAATATCTCTTACGGAAAAACTTGGGGTAGAAACCCGAGGGGACTATTACGAAGACTCTGGTGCTATGCGCGATATGGTGCAAAATCATATTTTGCAAATTGTCAGCTTGGTTGCAATGGAGCCACCAGTAAACTTAAAGATGGACTCAATACGAAATGAAAAACAAAAAGTCTTAGAGGCATTGGAAAAAATTGACGAGACATTTTTGGAAAATAATGTTGTTTTTGGTCAGTATGCTGAAGGCTTTATAGATGGAAAAAAAGTGCAGGGCTATCGCTCGGAAGAAAAGGTAGATGCCAAATCTGAAACAGAAACCTTTGTTGCATTGAAACTACAAATAGAAAATTTTCGCTGGGCAGGAACGCCTTTTTATATTCGCACAGGAAAACGTCTGAAGGAAGCTTCTGGTGAAATTATTATACAATTTAAAGAACTGCCGCATAGCTTGTACAATGCGGAAAAAAATCTTGCAAAACCAAATCTGCTTATTTTACGCATTCAACCAAAGGTAGGATTGTACTTTCAGTTTAATACAAAGGATTATGCAAGCCATTCGGGTATTATTCCCATTACGATGGACACCGGTGCAAGCGATGCGGCTCAGGGAAATACGCCCGAAGCCTATGAGCGTTTGCTCTACGATATTTTGCGGGGAGATGGCTCTCTCTTTTCTCGTTGGGATGAACTTGAAGCAGCCTGGCTTTTTGCAGATAAACTTATAGAATATCGCGAGCAAAAAAAGACAGACTTTCCCAACTATGCGGCTGGGACAATGGGACCAAAGCGCGCCTTTGATTTAATTGAAAAAGATGGTCGCTCTTGGGTAGATATGCACTAGGCGAAAAGGAGGATGCATATGATTTGTTTTAATCCAAAAGAAATTATTGATATTTCGATGCCCCTTGTTGAGGGGATGAAGGTGTATAAGGGACGGGAGGCAAAAAAACCTCGCTTTGAAAATCAGGTAAATCATCAAACAGGGACTGTGCATGAAAGTTTGCTTTCGATGAATTTACACACGGGCACTCATATCGATACAAAGTTGCATATGATAGATGATGGAGAAAAATTGGAAGCGCTTGCAATTTCTGATTTTATTGCGGAAGCTATTGTTTTGGATTTTTCACATATTCAAAATGCAATAACTAAAATCGACATAGAAGAAAAAATAGCAAGCCTTGTGAAAAAAAATATATTAAAAAAAGGCTCGGTTACAACTATTTTGAAAGAGCACTTTGTTATTTTAAAAACAAAAAATTCCTTTGAAGATATTCTTGAAGGAGCTTTTATTTACTTACAAGAGGATGGTGCAGAATATTTGGCAAAGATGGGCTTGCGAGGAGTTGGCATCGATGCACTGGGGATAGAGCGAGACCAGCCAAATCATGGAAGCCACCTTGCGCTCATGGAAGAGGATATTCATATTCTTGAAGGCTTGCGATTGGGACATGTTGCAGAAGGCTGCTACACCTTGCTTGCATTGCCCTTGTCGATTATTGGTGTTGAGGCAAGCCCTGTTCGCGCGGTTTTATTTCCAAGCACGGAAATCACAAGGTGAAAAAAATGGAATACAAGGAAATAAAAAAACTTTCTGTTAGCTCTGCTGTCCTCAATCCACCGCCATCAAAGGCACATACGCTCCGCGCTCTTATTCTTGCTTCCTTATGCAAGGGAAGCTCGACCATAAAAAATGCCTTGCTTGCTGATGATCAAAAATATCTCATCGATTGCCTTAGAGCCTTGGGGGTCTCTATTTCTATAGAGCGAGGAGATGAGGGAGAAAATAGTATACATGTTGAAGGGAAGGGAATTCCTTTTCACGTAGAAAATACAAAGCTTGACTGCGGAGAGTCCGGGGTCGCAATGAATTTTCTAAGCTCCCTAGCTTGCTTTGCAAATGAAACTCTAATTCTAAGCGGTAAGGAAGGCTTGTTAAAAAGACCCATAGATGATTTAACTTCTGCCCTTGAAAGCCTCGGTGTCGCTATTTCTTTTTTAGATAAAGACGCTTATCCGCCTTTGAAAATAAAGCCAGGATTGTTTAATAAAACTGAAGTCTCCTTGAGTGGAAAAAAAACATCTCAGTATTTTAGTTCCTTATCGATTGCAGGGGCTTTAAATCCCGAAGGACTTATTATTCATTGTACAGATGATTTAAGCGAAAAACCCTATCTTGATATTACACTTGAAATGATGAAAGCTTTTTGCGTGCTTGCTGTTCATGAAGACTATAAAACGATACGCGTTTTTCCGAAGCAAGAATTTCGTCCTCAAAAGATTCGCATAGAAGGAGATTATTCGAGCGCTTCGTATTTTTTCCTCGTAGCGGCTATTACGGGGATAGAAGTAAAAATGCCCTACTTAAAACCTGACTCTGTGCAAGGTGATAAAAAAATCATTGATTTTATGCAGGAGATGGGCTGTTCGATATGGGAGGAAGGCGATGCCCTTGTTGTGAAGGGCGGAAACTTAAAAGCGGTCGATATTGATTGTCTCAATACACCAGATATTGTGCCTACGCTTGCTGTTGCGGCAGCCTTTGCGGAAGGGGAAAGCATCTTGCGAAATATTAGTCAATTGCGCTACAAAGAAAGCGATAGAATTTCTGCAATACAGAGCGAGTTAGGGAAAATGGGTATAAAAACAGCACTTAAAGGCGAAGATTTATGTATTTTTGGTTCGCCAAAAGAGATACATTCTGCTATAATCGACTCACATAATGACCACAGGATCGCAATGAGTTTTGCTGTTCCTGGTCTCATTTTAGAAGGGCAGAAGATTATGAATCCCTCTTGTGTAGCAAAATCTTTCCCTCATTTTTGGGAGCTTTTTGATGGAATTTTTACACAATAATGCAGCAGAAAATGCTCGCCTACAAAAAAGAAAAAATTCTCTTGCAGGCACCCTTGCAAAAACCTTAGGCTTTGTTTCTATCAGTTTTATTATACTTCTTCTTTTTTTAGCTCTAAATTCTTTTACGGTACAAGGCTATGCACGACTTATCAATGAAAGCGGAAAAATTCGCGGTGGCATACAACGTGTTTTACAGCTTGACCCAGAATCCCAAGAATTTAGAGACATTGCAAATCAAATAGATGCATCGATTTATGAATTGCAAAAACTTGAAAAAAGCTGCCCCTTGCTGTATGGTACATACACTTCGCAAAAACGATATTGCCGTTCGCTATGGCGGTGAGGAATTTTTACTGCTCCTTCGCGATATAAATTCTACTGCTTGTTTTCATACCTGCGAGCGCCTAAGACATTGTGTAGAAGATGAATCAAAAAAAACAGGAGTACCCATAACAGTGAGCATCGGTTATGCAATGTTTACAAAAAACCTTAGCTCCGTTCAGCATATTTCAAATGTCGACAAGGCACTCTATGCATCAAAAGAAAAAGGGCGAAACCAAACAACAAACTTT
>ERZ795049.4783-NODE-4783-length-13093-cov-8.906504_pt1 | contig 13093 bp, 14 predicted proteins | sample MGYA00375133_ERZ795049 | MGnify/ENA primary metagenome ERZ795049 (study PRJEB30178, sample SAMN05720147) | activated sludge metagenome | isolation source: anaerobic digester from wastewater treatment plant | place: Japan | collected 2015-04-20 ...
GAATACGCATAAGCACTAGCAATACCGCCAACGGCAACACCAACGGCAGCCATTATCGGAAATGCTGTTTTTAAAGCCAGCCCTGTTGCGCTTGCTGTAACGCCCGCTATCTTCATAATTGCAGTAAACTCTTTTACTTTTAACGCTAATCCCGCAACAGGTGCGCCAAGCAAAGCAAATGTTGTTCCAAGTGTTACTATCGTTTTTAACCAGTCAGGCATTTTATTTAACGCATCAAAAAAGTTACCAGCACCTTTAATTAAAGACTGAAACATTGGTTCAATAAAACCGATAACCTGTTTAGAGAAAGCTGTTACTTTATTTTTTAATATGTCCCACTGTGAACCTAACGATTGCATTTGTATTGTTGCCTGATTGGCAGCTTCACCAGATTGCCCTGTTACTTCTGCAATAGCACCGTCTATCTTCTCTACGTTTTGAATTAAACGTAGCATAACGTCTGTTCCTTCTTTACCGAATATCTGGAATATATCAGCAGTCTTTGCATTAGCATCTGCAAGCTTCTTAACAATAGCAGTTACGTCATTCATTGCAGGATTTAGCGCATCAACATCGCCTAAAAGTTTTTCAATCGTCCTACTTGCACCTGCGGTTGGTTTTTGCAATCCGTTTATTGCACTTGCTAATAACCTACCAGCTTTTTCACCACGAACACCAGTATCGAACAATACATCAAGTATACCAATAAGATTTTCTATTTCCCAGTTTTGAGAACCCCAAAGACCAGCTGTATATTTTAGCGAAGCAGATATTTTGTCTAACGAAGAAACAGACTTAGCAGCCGATGAAGCAAATACGTCAACAATTCTACCAGATTGGTCTGCTTCAAGGTTAAATGCTTTTAATGTTGTTACAACTAATTCTGCGGTAAAATCAATATCTTTCATGCCAGCAGCAGATAATAACATAACGTCTTTTGCAGAAGTTAAAATTTCACTTGCTTCATAGCCAGCCTGACCCAACTGTAAAAATGCCGTTGCTATTTCTGTACCTGTTTTAGAAAAAACCTGCGACATCTCTAGTGCCGTTTCTGTCATCTGCTTCATTTCAGATGACGTTGCACCTGTAACAGCTTTAACATTATATAATTCAGACTGGAAAGCAATGAAATCCTGCATAGCTTTTTTAGTTCCGAAAACAATAGGAACAGTTATTGCAAGTGTACTCCACTGTAAAATACGTTTTCTTAATTCTTCTGCTTTTTCAGCTTCTTTTTGCAATGCTCTTTGAACACGAGCAGACGCCTGTTCAGCCTGTCTTGCTCTTTTTTCTTCTGCAACCCTTAGAGTATTAGCTTCTTTTTGTTTTTGTTTTTCTATTCTTTGAGATTCACGAAGTATTGCATTTGCACGAGCCTGTTCTTCTTTTGTTATTTTATTATTATGAACAACATAAGCGTTTGCAAGTTTTTTAATATTTGATATTTGAGATGCGGAATAAGCCTTAGTAACTTCTTCTATTTCTTTTGAATTATTTACTCTTATTCCTGTTTCTTGTTCTACTATGTTTTTAATTGCTTCAAGTCTTTGTTTTTCAGCTTGAATATTTTTTTTAGCAAAGGATCTGTAAACACTGTCTGCTTTATCAAGGTTTCTTTCAAAGTTACTTATATTAGCTTCTATCGTTGCTACATATTGACCTAAGTTCATGTTAAACTCCTTTAGCTCTTACCGTTCGCTTTTTAGCCAACTCCTCCGACATAGCTTTTTGTTTTTCAGCCAAAGTCTTAGGTTTATTATCGCTATTACCTTTTTTGTTATTTTCTTTTTTGCCAGAATCTTCTTTAGCTTCTTTTTCTGCCTTCTCTCTCATCTCACTTAAAAGTAAAGCGCAATATTCGTCTATAAAGAAGCAGTCGGTGTTGTTACCTTTCCATCCATCTTCTTTAAGGTATTCGCTTGGAGCTTTGCCAAACTCTTTGCTAACAATTGCAAGTCTTTGTAAGAACTCTTTTTTTTTACGATAACTCGTGTATTATTCAAAAGAGTATTAAATATACTTTGCAGTGTTATATCAGGAAGCCTACCTAAGAAATCAGGGTCAACCTTCTTCCATTCTGTTGAATAAAGATTCCATTGCACTATAGCCCTTTCTGCTACTTTCTGCAAGAAATCATAATATTTTTTTGTATCTTCAACTCTTTCTTGTTCTGTTTTTTTGGAATCTTCTTCTTGAAGTTTTTTAACCTCTTCGCTTTTATCTTCTTTGAACATCATCATCTGAATCCAGTTAGGCATTTCACCAATAGAAACGATGTCGCTCATTTGTAATCTTCTAAGTAATATCTTTTTTGTTTTTCCATATCCAAAATCTATTTTGTCATAAAAATATTGACTAGATATAAACTCTTTATATCCTATTCCTGTTTTAATCCTTTTAAATGAAACTCCAAACATAATAAGCCCTGCCGATAATACGGCAAGACTTACTACGTTCTCAATCGTTACGAAATCAAACATAGTAAGCCGTCCTTTAATAATTACAGTAATTCAGCAAAAGCAAGATATTTATCAGCAGTATCTTTGTCTACAACCATTGTTACTTCGGCAGGAACATAAGCAGAATCAGATGCAGTAATATCATAGGTGTCATGGTTAAAGTCTTTCTGTGCTTTATCATTGTTGTTTTTAACAGCAGTATTTGAAGGATATAAAACAATTGATTCATAAGCATTTGCCTCGATACCAAAGTTGCCTTCTTGGAATACTTTAGAGAAACACAACAGACCAAAAGTGGGCGGATTAACACCAGGTTTTTTAGGTGTATAAGTTCCTCTTGTTGAATCATAACGACCACCGCAAAGAATGACATTAGTAATAGGGTTACGTTCTGCATCTTCAAGGTTAAGTGTCATACCTGTTACAGACTGTGCAGTAGTAACGCTTGTTACAATTCCAACACCATCTTCATTGTTAATTGTTTCAGGGTCAGAAGTATTTGCAGCAGCAGTAAGAGACGCCATGTTTCTAATCGCTCTCCAATATGATTTAGAAAGCTCTAAAACACTTGCAGCCTCTGAATCAACATTTCCGTCAACGTCAACAGAATTGCGTATTTCAAGCGGAGCCATATAAGGGATAGCTAAAACAGACTTTATAACAATTTGTCCGTTCTCAATAGAGCCAACAAATGCGTGTCCGCTGTTAGTCCAAGTTTTTGAACCAAGAGCCGTGTTAAGGCTTGTTAAAAAATCATCGATAGACATTGCTCCATTTGTGGTTGTTACAGTAACATTGTCAGCGGTTAACACGCCTTCTTTAACAGTTACAGCAAGTGTTGTATCAGTAAAGGTATAAGAACCATTAACGAAAGATGGAATACCGGTAACAACAACAGGAATGTCTGCACTTACAAAAAGTCTATTTTTCAAAACCTCTGCATGAAAACCATGTCCAATGTTAGGAAATTTTGCAATATCATTCAAGTCTGCATTTAACGCAGTTGCAATATCTGCAAGAGCAGCTGTTGTAGGGTTTGATACATCAGAAAGGTCAATAGCAACCTTATCTTCTTTATCAAGCTCGATAAAATGAAGATATTCACCTGTACCACTAGCGATTCCAGAAATATCAACAGCACCAAGTTTTCCATAGATACCGCCAATAACTCTTCTTTCCTCTGTGCTTCCATCTGCGTTTTCAAACTCTAATATAAAGTTTTTATTGAACGGCATGGAGCCATCAGGGTTTGTCCTACAAGCAAGAGCAAGTTCACTTGAATACTCACTAACTACGCTTTTCGTTGTAATATCAGCCATAGTATTACTCCTTAATAATTTATTTTCGGTGATGACACCGCAAAGCTCATATATTTAAAAGAAAGTGTATCACTTACTTTTAATATTGCATCATAATTATCTGAACCTTCATTGTATTGAAATATACACGGAAAGTTCATTCCATCATAAACATATTCAACTAAAAGATTTCTATAAAGTTGAAATCTCTTTTTTAACTTCTCAAAACCAATAGTATATTTTAACTCATCAGCTTCACTTGTTAGCATCTTGTATAACATACTTATGACTATTATGTCAAAACTTGTTTTAGAAGCACCTGCAATACTTGTAGCACGTTGCAAAAGTATCCTTGGTGTTGTAGCATCTGTTACATTAAGGTTAGAATATTCTCTAACAACACACGTTCCTTTCGTAACAATACCTTCTGCATTAACAGTATAAATAGCCTTTCCTTCTTTTTTGTTTATATCCTTAAAAGGCAAGTTGTCATCATAAGTACTCTGGTCTATATATTTTTTAAGTGCATGAATAGGTAGTATTATCATTCTGTTGTACCCCACTGACCACCACCAAGGTATGTAGCCCTGTATTTCTTGAACTGTTTTATGTTGCTCATCTTAAAGTTAAAATTATTAACTAACGAATTAAGACAAGCTCCAAGGAAATGTATACCGACATTACCTTGACCTTTTTTATATTCTGCAAGATATTTATTATATTCTCTTGCTCCGCCTTCTCTTTGTTCAGCAGGATTTCCGTCAGTAAAACCAACAGACATTTTAATAGAACTACCGTTATCTTCTGTGTTATGACCTATTGCATCAATAGCCTTAAAGGTTATGTTATTCCAAAAAGTTTCTTTCTCTTGCATTGCAACAATTTCTTCGTTTGCATCAACTGAAACTTCTTCTGCTATTTCTTGTATACTTTGTAACATTTGTGATTTAAGCAATTGTAAGTTGTTCGATATATTAGATTGAACCATACAAACTACCCTCTGTTACGTCTTTTAATTCTGCATACAAACTTACAATTCCGCCAAACTTAATTTTTTGCTTTACAGTAAGTATCTGGTATTTCTTGCCATAATACTCAAAAATTAAACCATACTCAATGTTATCATCATATTCACACATGATGTATTTTGTAACTTCACATAACAATACTCCGTTACTTATTGCAATGCCTACATCTTTTCTGCTATCAAAAACTCTTATCGGTTTCTTGAATCCTTGTATCTTTATAGGTTCGCCATCTGCAACCTTACCTAAAGATTCATCGTTTTTATAAAACTGCTTATAAACATAATCAACAGAATAAGGATTAACAGCGATAACTTTACCTTCTGCTTTTCTTGCTCCATTAAGTTTATAGTTAGTCATTCAAGCCTCTCAAAACAGTTCTTCTGTTTTTCATTGCAAAACCATAATTTGACAACTTCTTTTCTTCTTCTATTTGCAACTGCAAAGATTTAATTAACATTTTTCTTGAATCAATTATCTTGCTTAAATCCTGAAACGTTGTATTTTCTATTCCTGTCGTATCTGATTTAACAGAAAACTCATTCGTTAATCTTATAACTTCCTTATTTAATAACATAATGGAAGCAGCTAGTCTGCGGTTGTTTTCATTCTGGTAATTGTTACTTACAACATCATACGCTTGTGTGATTTCACCAAAGGTAAACCTTTCACCGCTTATATCATCTATATAAAATTGAATGTCAACCACAAAACTAGCCATGTTTATATCCTTCCTATAGAGCAGGGGTTTTTACGCCCCTGTCATTTACTTTATTTATACGCTGTATATCAGCCCATCGGTGAATCAGGATTAGCTGTATCAAGTAAAGGAATAAGGTCAATACGAATCATTCCGTTTGTTGAAGCATACTGTCCACGGCAGTCATACATAACAGTGGTTTTTGCACCAAGGTTGTTTGCCATTCCTTCGTCAGTGATAACAGTTAAAGGAACCTTCTCAAACTCAACGAAGTGTTTAACTCCAACAGGTACAAGAAGGATTGTTCCGGTTGCAACGCCAGAATATACAACAGGTTTATCGCCATCTTTCATTGAAGCACCGTTGTATATAACTCTGGTTTTCATAAAGTTGGTTAAAGAAGGATACCGTTTGTTTCCATCGGGATTTACTTCATCTGTTGCATCTTGGAACCAGCTCTCTGTTTCCTCGTTCATAACAGCAACATATTGTGCATTAAGTTGGTTGTCAACATTCCATTTCTTTGAACGATTAATACCAGCCTTGACGATGTGCCAGTTTTTCTCAAACCAGCTCATGGTTGACTTCGGAGTTGTCTTTATACAAGAAGCATCAAAGCGTGTGTCTTTAAGCTCGCCAGTAAAAGAAACAATAGGGTTCATGTATACAGCGTTAAGATAATTTCTGTATCCACGAGCTGCTTGGTCTCTCATGTTTGCATCAGCAATAGAGTTATCGAACAGCATTTCACGGAAAGACTTAATCCATCCGCCAGCGTTAATCTGTAACGCAACAGATGTCATGCCTTCTTGTTTAATCTTATTCAAGAAAACAGCTTCACCGTCAAGAACCTGTGAAAAGAAGAAATCAGACAATGGAGCAAAGTCTTTAATTGGGATATATTCCGGTAAAGACGGGTCAGATAATGTCTGGTAAATCTGCTTATAAACAAGCGGGACTTCTTTCATAGTTAAAGAAAGGTCATACCAAACTTTAACAGGAGAAGGATCTCCGTTTGCAACAATGTCTTTTGCGTTCTGATAAAAATCAGGAGCCAAGCTCTGTGCAGTGTTGCCGTTTGCTATAACAAACCTGTGGTCTGCTTTAAGCTGTCCCTTTCCTTCAAGTGTTAAAAGCTCCTTAAAACTCTTAACACTTTCGCACTTCTCTACAACTCGTAAAGAAGGATTATGATTTAACTCAAATCTCATGTTTTTCTCCTTTAGGAAGCAACTGTAACAGTTACAGTATAAGTCTTAGTTGTAACACCATCTTCTGCTGTAATAGTATACTCAACAGGGTTGGTGAAGTTATTAGTTGTACTACCACTTGACTGTGCATTAGCTCCAACCTTAGCAGTAGCACCGGTTGAAAGAGTAAACGTAGCTACAAGAGAGGTAACAGTAGTTCCGGCAACAGCAGCAACAGCGATTGTTCCAAGTGTCTGGTTAATTGTACCAGGTACAACAGCACCGGAAGTTCCAACAGGAAGAGAGTAAGCTGTTATTAAGCAATCTGTCTTAGGTTTAGCAACAATAACGGTAACTGTGTAGTCCTTAGACTTAACGCCATCGGCAGCAAGAACAGTATAAACAACAGGGTTGGTGAAGTTATTAGTTGTAGAACCACTTGTCTGTGCAGAAGTTCCAACCTTAGCAGTAGCATCGGTTGAAAGAGTAAACGTAGCTATAAGAGAGGTAACAGTAGTTCCGTAAACAGCTTGAACAGTAATTGTTCCAGCACCATGGTCAATAACACCATTAACACCGGCGGAAGCAGCTCCAACAGGCAAAGAGAACGCAGTGATTAACGGTAAGTCAGAAGTGTCTACTTCTTCATAAGAAACTCCGTTACTTCTTAGCGATACCTGAACAGCCTTGTCTGAAACTCCCCATGTTTCTAATGGTTTAGAAACAACACCAAGGTAGAGCAAGCCATCAGCAGGTACATCGGTAATAGTTACAATACCAGTAGTACCATCAGGAGTACCATAAACGTCAGCACCAAACGGGAAAGTTCCAGCGCCAATTTCTGTCTGAGAAATTGAAGATACATTTCTAAACTCAACAACATCACCATCACGACCAGTTAAAGTGATATAATTTCCTGCACTTGCAGTATCATCTATCTTGTCGTATCGAGTGTTTGTCATTCCGGTCTGTGGTACTTTTTTTGCAATACCAGCAACCCACTTGCGACCTTGTTTAATAGCAACAAAGTTCTCAAACTTTCCTGCGTTAATTGCGTCCCACTTTGTCTTTAATCCAACAGGAACAGCAATGTCAGCAGTTGTAGGACTAAATCTTTTTCTTAATATAGCCATATTCTACTCCTTAAACAGCGTAAACTTTTGTGCCAGAGGTTTCACCCTTCTGTCCAGTAGTTTTATTTCTTGTATCAGCACCACGGCTTAAAGCGTCTTTTACTGATTGTTTTTCTGCAATCAATACAATTTTATCTTCAAGCTCTTTTAATGTCATCGGTTCATCGCCGATTAAATCAGATGCAATTCCAATAGCCTCTTCACAATCCTTAAATGCTTTTTTAAGAGCAATTTCTTTCATGGAAGTAAAGTTTTCTTTCTGTGAAGCAATGGTTTTTTCAACAAAACCAACTAAATCACCGCCAACTTTAGAAGAAACTTCGTCAAGTGTTTTTAGTTTTTCTTTCTGTGCATCAGTAATAAGAATATCACTAAATCCAAGTTTTTCAGCAATATCTTTTTTATTGCTTCCAACCTTTTGACTTGTTTCGTTAATCAAAGCAATAGCTTCATCTAAGTTCATAGACGTTACTCCTTCTCGTTTTATATTTTCTACAGGTAAAGCCTTTTGACTTGTGCCAACAGTTTTAACTGCCATACCTGTTTGATTCCACTCAACAATATCATTCCTTTCGTTTCCAACGGATTCTTCTGCATACCAAACCCAGTTGTCATCATCATCCTGTGCTTCAATTTTCCACTTAACCAAGCTCTGAATTGAAGTAGACAACAATCCTGATTTAATTTCTTTAACAAGTTTATTATATTCTGGTTCAGGCATATCCTTTGAAACGTACTGCCTGAATAAAACTGTTTCATCATCAAGAATCTTTGCTCCTGTCATGTATGTATGGTTTTCAACTCTTTCACTATAAGCATTAAGAGCTGTGTGACCATATGCACTACCAACAATAGGAGCTTCTTCAAGTTTTGAAATAAAACTTTCAATAAACGATTTCAAAAAGATGCTTCCATCGCTTGCCGGATATTTTTCCCCAAACTTAACCTCTTGAACAAACTCAAAGGGTTTTTCGTCCCCTTCTTTAAGCACCGAAAAAGCCTTTTCTGTTGCCTTTGTCAGTGGAATAGAATTAACAAGTTCTATATCTAAGTTTGTCTTAGGTTTAAGCGCATATTGTGAAGTTTCTTTTGTTTCGTATCTTATTTTTCTCATGTTAAACTCCTAGTCTTATATAATGACGTTCTTTGTATTTTTGTCAAGTCTACTTTGTTTTTTATTAAGAAAATAATACCCTATAAGCTGTTTTAATGGTTTTTTCTTCCCTGCATTGATAGAGGCTATATAAAGTATCCAGATATATTTATATTTTTTACATAAAAACTTGTAGTATTTTCCAAAATCTAAATCGTATTTAGAAATAAAACCAACAGTGTTTATATAAAACTTTTTATCATATTTATTATTACAAGTAGCTAAATATGTTTTCCAGAATAAAACAACAAACAACATAAAAAACGGTATACACAGCCAGTTACCTATAAAAACACAGAAAAGCATAAAGGAAAATATACATAAACTGCTTATAATAAAACAGTTAAGAGTACACGCAATGAACATTGAAATCTTGTTTACTCTACTCACTTGTTTTATCCCTTAGCTCATTGCTATTAAGGTTTTCACCTTCTGTCGGTCTGTTTCTATCTTCTTGATTTCTAGGTTCTTCTTCTTGGCTTCCTTTTACTGCTTCGCTTTTCTTTTTAAGATTATCAAGCATATTAGGTAGCTCTTTTTCAAGGCTAGAATATTCACCGAGGTTATTCATATATTCATCAAGATAGTCTCTTATTTCTTCATCTGTCATTAATAGATTTTCACGAGCAAGTTTCATTGAACTAATCATGTAATTTACAATCTTTGCTCTTAGTTCAGGTGTTTCAAGGTCAAGTCGTTTCCATTTAATATCTGTTTCAATATATCTTTTACCCGTTGCCTTGCTGTACACTGTCATGCTTAAATCATATAAATCCTGCCATATTTTAGACAACTCTCTTGTTCTTATGTTCTCTATGTGATGAATCCACGAAGGAACCTGTGCAGAAACAGAGGCATAACTAGCTCCAAGTTTAGCTGGATAAACCCAATCAGGAGTCCCCAACACCTCTTTTATGCACTGAATCATGTGAGATCCAATCTGTAAAGAATCCTGTGCTGTCTGGTCTGGTTTTAACCACTCTGCATTTTCTGATACATTGTTTTCGCTTATAGCACAGAAAATAATATCTATATCTTCTAGGTCAAGGTCTGATGTTCTTTCTCCGTTTACGTCTGTAAGACCATTTACTGCTGCCGTGTTTGTTAAAAACGTTTCAGGGTCTTTTGCTGTTATCTTTAACTTTTTCCTTGAAGAACGTTTATCCTCAATAAGCCTATTCATCATAATAGACGATAAACCACGAATATAAGGCTCGGCAGATTCTATGTATCCGTGTCCATAAACCTCATCTATATTTCTGTTATATCTAATAAAAACTAAAGGCAACCGTCCGAGCTTATGTTTTTTTGTATCTTTTTTAGGAAAACCAACAGGAGTGTTTCCGCTGTATGTCGTAATGATTTCTTCGTTGGTAAACCGTATAATTCTATTTGCAGTTATTTTATCGCCGTTTTTATTATTAAAACTGAATATATGCTTAAACGAAACCTCTATAAGTTCTCCTGTGTCAATATCAAAAACAGGGTTGTACATATTCTCAAAGTTAAAAATAATATACTCTAAGTCTTTTTTTTGACTATTCCAGTTTACCCACATAAAAAAATTACCTTCTGTAAAACATTTTCTATGTATTGAATTAGCAAGCGTATTAAAATGTTTTTGTATTTTTTTTACATCTTGTTTTTTATCACCTGAAAGATATGGTATTCCAGTGTAATCAATTAAAGCGCTAACACCTGCAATTACAACACTTGCGCCAAGTTTGTAATCCTTGGAAGTGTTGTTCCAGACTTCTCTAATTGTTTTTGTATCAATTCTGTCCTCTAAAACAAAGTCCTTTCGCAAATCGTGACTTGTCGTTTTGAATAAAGAAGATGTTTTGCTTTTATTGTTTCTGAATATTGTATCAAATATGTTCATTGTGCAACTCCGTATTTGTTTCCGCTTAAACGTATTCTTACGCCCATCGTTGCTGTTCCGTAATGGACTTTTGGTTTATATTTCTGTAACTGATATGAATAAAGAGAAAGAGCATCTCCCTTATCAGGAGATTTCATTCCCCTGCTTTTTAGCTGTTGTTTCGTTTCAATTACTATTTTTCCATTTGGTTGCGTATATTTTCTTGAGCAAACTTGTTCCTCTAGTACATTGTAAAATTCTTTTTTTGTCAACGCATTAGAATAATCTTCGCTATCAATACAATAAGGGATAGATAACTCTGCAAGAATTGACTTCATTGTGAACCAAAGAAGGTCTTTCATTTTGTCACACGCCTCATCGCCAGACCACGAAGATTTATTCTCTACAACCCGTATGTTTTCTTTTCTCTCTTGAAGTTTAAGAAGGTCACGAGTAGAAGTACCAATACCTGTAACGTCAACAATAACATCAATCGGCAGGTGGTCAGGAAATCCAAACTCACGAGCATTAGCCCGCAAGTATCTACACGCTTTTAGAACCTGTGTTACATTCTTTATTCCGTCTGTCTTTCCGTCTATAGTATGCCAGTATTTTACACAGTAACCAACACCAGCAACAATATCGGTACAGTCACCGCCATCATCAGAAGGGTCAACGGCTATTATTGGATAGTATAAACTTCTGTTCTCAGGTCTTGTATAGCAAGAAGTAAGTTCATCGATACTTATTAAAGAGTCGCTTTCAGATTTTGGGAACTCTCCCAAAGCTCTAACACGATAAAAGTCTGAATTTCTACCATGTGTTTCTAACCACTGACGTATTAGTTTTCTATTACCTCTATAATCCTTTGCTTCGCAACTAAGTGTAATTCTGCGGTATTTACTTGCCATTGAATTATGAGAATCATAAAAACGACCATATAGCTTAGTTGGGTTTCCTATCATTAACAATATCGAGTTCTTGTCTGTTGTTGCACCGTCAAGAGCTGCCCATATACCTTCGTCTGTTATACCGCTTGCTTCGTCAATTATAATTAACGTACCGCCCTTACCGTGCATACCAGCTACGTTTTCTTGACATGAAGCTGTTCTAAGCTCTATTTGCCATCCTGCTTGTGTACCTTCTCCTGAAAAATCCCTTACATTTATAAGTTCACTTCCAAACACAAAAAAACTTGATAAGAAAGGCGAATTATCAATCCAAAACTTTAACTCCTGCCATAATCCATTTTTTGCCTGTTTTTCTGTAGGAGCAACAATCATACATTTTGAATTACGTCTTGTAAACTGATACCACAATGCAATCCACGAAGCAACGCACGTTTTACCAGTACCATGACCAGACTTGACAGAAACAGGCATAATGTCACGACCTGATTTTGCAACAGCTTTTAATACTTCTCTTTGTTGCGAGCCAACATGAATTAACTTGCTTTCACCGTTTTCGTCAGGCTTTTCTTCATAGACAATTATATCCTCAATAAAACCTAAAGGATTATCATAATATAGTTTTGAGAGTGTTTTATGCTGTGCGTTCGTTATAAGTAAACTAGCCAATATTCACTCCTTATTTGTTTATCTTTTTCAAACCCTCTGCTATAAGAGCGTCTATTTCTTCACTTCCTTGTCCTCGCTTAGAAACAAGCATACCTATAATCATGTCTAGTTTATGTTGCTGTGTGTTATCCTTTTCTTCTTCTTTAGGTTTGAGTTTCAAGAAATCATTTAAGGCTTTCATGTATGCCATATTCATAACTTCTTTCTGTATTTGCTTTTGTTTCATTTCACCGCTTTCTTCATCATACTCTGGAACCTCTTCTGTTTGTTGCTCAATTATATTCTGTGTTAAGAAGTTGGCAATATACGTCATTCTGTCAACTCTAATAGGTATTCCATCTGGTGTATAAATATATTTATCCTGAACAGCAAGAGTGTCGAGTATTGTATCATACGGAGATGATGCTTTCATTATCTTTGCTAAATCACGAGAAGGAAAATCACCAACAGGTTGTGTTGCTACTTCTTTGTTTTCTATTACAGATAATTCTTTTTCTTCCATGCTATAATAAATGACACAAGTATATAGTTTTGTCAAGTAAAGTATAATTTACATTGTAAAATAAACATAAACCTATTGACATATAAATATATCTGATATATTATATATACATAAGGTTCTTATCTGGAACCAGAGAAAATATGTTAGATGGATTCTGCGCCTGATAAACTCAGGCGTTTATCAGGACTACGAACT
>ERZ795049.4786-NODE-4786-length-13089-cov-13.810419_pt1 | contig 13089 bp, 6 predicted proteins | sample MGYA00375133_ERZ795049 | MGnify/ENA primary metagenome ERZ795049 (study PRJEB30178, sample SAMN05720147) | activated sludge metagenome | isolation source: anaerobic digester from wastewater treatment plant | place: Japan | collected 2015-04-20 ...
TCTCCTTTTATTGAATCTCTATAGTCGGGCATGTTGCTTTGTATTTGGGCGTATAGCCTGGGCAAATAAACTTGCTGCGGTTATGACTTTTTATTAAAAAGGGATCATTTCTCGGTTGGCTTTGGGTTGCTAAGGGGGTTGGTGTCATTTTATCTTTAAGTATGGTATTCGTTTGAATAGCTTCACTTTCATGGGGCAATGCTGCCGGCTGTGCAGTTGTGGGTATTGACGTTGCTGTCTGTAAAAAAGGAGGAGAAATGTGCTGGTTAACCACAAGAATCGCTCCTATGAAGACTAAAACAAATATACCGCCAATCCCATAACGCAAACGCAGAGGAATTCGTTTCCATAATGGAATGCGTGCTGGAGGATGAATCATTTGTTGGTGAGTAGGAGAAGGAGTAATGGGTATTGGCATCGCTGGTGATGTTGGGACTTCTTGCAATCGCGGAGAAATCGCAAAGGGTTCTAATTGCAATTTGATAGGTTTTGACCATTCACTTACTTCCTCTCCGATCCAGGCGCGCACACTGATGGTGTGCGCTTGCCATGGTAATGCTTTGTAATTTCTCTCTAAATAAGGTTTATCGGTGGAAATTATCTGCCACCCGCGTGGCGATTGGATCGCTACTTCATACTGATTCGCACTCTTTACGGGTGACCACGAGACAATGAATCGCTGATGGTCTCTATTGGTGAGCACCTCCAACTTTGATGGAGCTTTTGGAAGGCTGATTATTGTTTCTGGATGTGGATTGAATGAAATTTCTAGGAAACTAATATCGTCACTTCCAGCTAATAATTTGCTTTCCTCGATAATTTTTGTTAATGTCTGGTCACTCGACAGCCCATTGATGAGGTGGTGGTCTAAACGAGCTAAACCATCCGAGTAAGTCGTTAGACGGATGACATTTGCCATAGGGATCAGAGCGCTATGTAATTTTCCAACCATACCGCGACGGGTGGACCAACGCTCACTGGTCTGAAAGGCTTCTTCCTCTAAGAGTTCATGGGTCTTTTCCCCGTTTTTATCCCAAATTCGCAATCGGGAATCTCCCATCCAAGATAAATAACAGCGTTCGTTCGATAAATCGATTAAACCAGAGGTAAAAGTAGCCTCACTACCTAACGCGCGTTTCTTCTCCAAAACGTTTTGCAACATCGAAGACATCTCAGGAGGAAAAACGAATTGAGAGACCTGCTGAGTTGCAAATTCTGTCAATTGGCTAAGGAATTGAGATAGATAAGCCGTCAACAAAGATTGATTCTGGATGTGGTCCGTACCGTTTTCCCATAGCCATGCAACAAGTTGATCCCCAAGGATACGTGCAGCGAGGTCCCCGTAAAAAGACTGGCTGACGCCATCACAAAGTACAAAAGCGATGCGGTCATCCGCGGCGATGATCGCGATATAGTCTTGTCCGGGTTCATTCGCCTTAATGGAATCGGCAGAGCGATCGAACGCAAAACGGTAGCTAAATCTCTCACCGATGATGGTGGTGAGAGGCAACCGCTGACTCTGGTCCGTGCGATGGGATTGCAGCATACCTTATTGAGCAATGGGAGTAGACATTGACATGACAAAACCCATTTCGACCAATTCTGGGCTCATTCCAGGGAGCATCATGACTGCATCTGGAGAGAGAGTATATCCACTTTCTAGCATCATCACGCGATAACTTTGAGGTAGCGGTGAAGAAATTGAGCGCAATTTTTTTGCATAACTGTTGCGCAGATGAGTTGTAGGCAGTACGCCTTGCCAATTGGCAATATCAGTTACGGGCTCGTCGAGCAGCTGGTCAGATATGAAAATATTTTCTACGAGCACATTGCCATCTGCGTTAGACATGCGCATTATGCGTCTCACAATTGGTTCTGGATCGTCACCAGTGTATTCCCCATCGGTCATATGGCAAACCAAAGGAGCAGGGCAGTCATTTAAGCTTGGCAGTTCTTGCTGCAATAAGCGTTCGACTTCCTCAAATGCAAGGTCGGTGGCGGTGGAGCGCATCGTTGATAACTCAGGGACGCCTAGGTTGGCAACCTGATCGATGGTCATCACTCCGCCAAGGATGTCGTAAACGATATCGCTATAAGCGTACATTGCGATGCGGTAACGCGGAGAAATTTGACCGCCCTTAGTACAGCGGAACACCATTTGCTGCAAAGTTGCTGAGAGTGCATCTGTAACCACTTCGATGCGTGGTTTGCCGTTCAAGTTCGTAGACATCGATCCGCTGACATCCAGCAAGTAAATAATGAGGGCAGGGGTTTGACTCGTTGCTAACACATTGTATGCCATAGAAATCCTCCAATAATTTAAATTGTTTTCTTGTTGCGCATGTAGCCAGAAAAAGCGACTCCCAAAAAGCCAATTAGCATTCCCCAAAAGCCAAAGCCATTGGAAATCTTGACCATCGCATTGACTAATAAGTCAAGTTCTTTGGTTCCAGTTTTGAAGCTTATACCAGCTAAGAAATAATTAATAAATAGGAGGATAAAACCTACAATGCCTAGGGCAAGCATCCATTTACTTAATTCGGCTTTTTTTGTGGCGTAAGCCTGATATATCACAACCAAATTTGCAATAGACAATAGTAGGATAATTAATGTCATTATACGACTGATGATATATGTCCTACGTACAGATGGATCTGCATATTGATACATTTGGTTACCCAGGTCGAGTTCATTGAATAGGTTTTCAGATGCATCACCTAAACTTCCCACACCTGACATCGATGGGGATTGAGCGGTTAAATATTGGTAACCACTTAATGATAAAGTAATAGAATCAGGACCCCCGATAAGAAATGAGAATGCATTGTTGATTTTCATAACTAAGAATGGTAAGAAGAAGCAAATAAACGCTAGAATTGCTGTAGCAGCGCCAACATATGTCCAAAAACGCTCGGTATCTGTTTTCAGAGTTGTAACTACATTTTGAATGTTGCTGGGTAAATTCAATGTTGGGGGTGTATAAGTAGGTGAAGGATTGGGGCGTATTAGAGATGTCCCACATTTATTACAGAATGAAGCGTTTGTTGGGTTTGATGCCCCACAATGAGGACAAAAATTTCCAGTCGGTGCAGCTGAGGTAGCGTTTGGTTGTGTCACCGGGTTACCACAATTTAAACAAATCGAGGAGCCGGCTGGAATCGGGCTTGAACAATAGGGGCAAATTGTCTTTTGTTGCGGGGGATTGATATTAGGAGAACTTGAAAATTGTTGAGGAGGTTGATAGGGGGCGGGATTGGAACTTTTCCATGTTGTATTTGGTGGATTCTCTGATGGAGTTTTACTGTCTTTGAGTGGACGAAAACCTTTGAGGGGACTATTTTGGTTAGACATACTTTCCTCCTAAGATACAAGCAACAACCCGTTTATTCCTATTATTATAGAGCATAAAATGAATTTTGAGGGATATTTTCGGCAAGCACATGGCGGATTAACGCGGCTTATTGACTAAATTTATAAAGTAAGTATAATAAAAGAAGGACATTTTTCAGCAGTTTGCTGCGTGAGGCGATTTCGTTCTATGGCGCGTCGGCTATTGGGTTAGCTGATGGCGAGAATTGGGCGATATTAAAATGTTACCTTCCTATAAACCCCGATTAATCTTTAAAATTATCTTTCAGTCGCTGTCGATTTTTTCTGTAGTAGCACTCTTAATCCCATCAGGATTTAACCATGAGCAAGTCATCAATGATGCCCAGATGAGCAATGCGAGTGCTCCTATCTCCTCTCTCAATCAAACCCAAAACCATCCGAGTGAAGTGCGTGAGGTTATATTCAAATTAATATCTCCCTCCATCGGATGGGTCCTTGAAAATGAGCGCCTCTATGGGACGAATGATAATGGAAGTCATTGGACAGACATAACGCCAAGCTTTCGCGGGGCTGATGAAAAAATAGAGGCTGTCTTCTTTAAAACTGAGAAATTGGGCTGGATGGTATCTTCACAGCCGGAACTTACGCAGAATCGGTTCACAATTTTCACCACGAAAGATGGAGGCAAAAGTTGGAAAGAAATTCCTTTCGCTAATAGTAATTTTCAAGAACACAGCCTACAATTTCAACACATAGCGATGCAGTGGATAGATGCACAAACGGGTTGGATGATGTTTAAACAGCCAACGGGAGTGAATTTTAGTGTCGGCATCATGTTCCACACCAGCGATGGCGGTCAAACGTGGGAAAAGTTGAAAGCACCTTCCGGAGAATCTTTTATCTTTTTCAACGACACGATTGGATTTATTGAAGCTGGTCCGGGTAATCCTGCTCTATTCAAAACAGACGATGCCGGCTTCTCCTGGCAAAAAGTTGAACCAAACTTAGTCGGAGAGCAAGAGAACGTTTTATCAAAATCGTTTCTTCCGTCTTTTTTGAGTTCTGGTTATGGCATTGTTCCTGTTGTTCAAAGCGGAAAAGTCAATCAAGTGAACATACTCGAGTCATTTGATTGGGGTCTGCATTGGTCAAAGAGAGATGAATTTCCACTCAATCATGAAATTGACCCGGCAGGTTCTGTATCTTTAAAACTTTATGACCCAGAAAACTATGCCTTCTGGCTAAATAATTCATCTACCATAATGGGGGTTCAAGATGGTGAAAGTTTTACGAGATCCATTGCAGGTCCAGACCAAAACCCACTGCAACTTTCATTAGAATCAATGCCTTTTATTTGGGGAGAATTTGTACAAGGAAATTGCAAAAAATTAAATGAGGGAGAGCACACTGAAAAGTTTGAATGCCTGTCTACAAAAATATATGCTTCTTCTGAAGATGGCGGATCTTCGTGGAAAAATTTAATCTTACCTTCAGGGGGTTACAAATTTGAATATACCTTTTCGACGGAAAACGAGGTCATCGCGGACTTGGAATCAATTTCTCCATTAGATAATACGCAAGTATTTATTGGTCAGGGTTTTGACAGATGCGAGATTCCTACCTTAGCACAAATGCAAACTTGGTATTCAAATAGCCCTTATAGAGTTGTCAATTTATATATAGGTGGTGTGTCGCGCGCTTGTAGTAATAATGCATTATCAGAGAATTATGTTTCACAGCTTCAAGTGCAAGGATGGAAATTTATTCCTACATGGGTAGGACCTCAAGCTCCGTGTTCTGGTTTCAACCATAAAATGAGTTCTGATCCAGCCATTGCCTATCAAGAAGGTGTAACGAATGCAAATCAAGCTGTGGCAACCTTAGCGAACTTAGGCTTAACGTATGATAATGCCAGCGGATCAGTAGTGTACTATGACATAGAAGCGTATTCAGGAACGCAAACTTGTTACTCAGCCGTCACCGCTTTTATGAATGGTTGGACTGATACACTCAGTTCACTTAATAATACATCGGGTATTTACGGCTCATCTTGTGGCTCGCACCTCAGTAACTTTTTATCCCATCCCCCCGATGTGATTTGGCCTGCCGCGTGGTACCATAACAGCGGCTCTGGGTATTATAACCCTTCCGCTACTGTATGGGGACTTCCTTGTCTATCGGATAGTGTATTTGTTAACCATCAAAGAATAAGACAATATGAAGGCGGACATTTTGAAAATTGGGGGGGCGTTTCGTTAGAAATCGATTGTAATGTGCTTGATGGCGTTGTGGCAGTCCGTACCGATGCAATTCCTCCCGTTTCATCCATTTCATTAAGCGGCACTATAGGAGAAAACGGTTATTATCGTAGCCATGTAATTGCGACTATATCTGCGACAGATGACAATTCGGGCGTCGCCTATTCCCAGTACAATTTGAACGGAAGTGGATGGGTAAATTATGCTAGTCCGTTCACGATTACATCCAATGGAATTAACACAATACAATATCGGTCGTTGGATTTATCAGGGAACTGGGAAACTGCTAAAGCGATCACCTTCGGTATTGATACACTTCCGCCTTCTAATCCGACAGCCGTTGAGCCAGGATGTCTTGCTGCTAGTAATACTTGGCAGAACGTATGTAACGATGCAAATTTCTTTTGGTCTGGAGCCAGCGATGCGACCAGTGGTCTCGCCAGGTACCAATATTATTGGGGAACCAACCCATCTGGTTCTGCAGGGCCAGAGACACCTTATTCCGTATACGATCCTCCTCCAGTTACAGATGGAACGTATTATTTAAGGATTCGTACAAAAGATAACGCTGGAAATTGGAGTAGTTGGATTACTTTATTTACTCTCCAATATGATGGAACCGCTCCTATCGGGAGCATATTATTGCAACAAGGATGGGCAGAAGTACAAAAAACAATCATTAACTATGCAACAATAGCGTCAGACCAAGCCAGTGGCTTGGCAAATTATAGAATACGCACCGAAGGGTACGAATGGAGTGAATGGCTGCCATATGCAGTGACGGGTTTATGGATACTTCCTCCTTACACTGGGAACCAATATAGGGTAGAAGTCCAGTTTGAGGATTATGTAGGAAATACTTCGGAGATTGAAGGAGGCAATATCTACTTGAATATATATCCACAAAGACCACAATCTAACCATTACAGATTGCAAAAATGGACATTGGGCAAAGGGACGACGAATGCGTCATCTGAGAATTACCAGCTAATGGGAACCTTAGCTCAAGCATCAGCGATAGGAAGCTTGACGAGTGAAAATTATATGGTAGACGCAGGATATTGGAGCCGATTAAGATATATATTAATGTTTAATAAAATATATTTACCAATCATTTATAGGTAGCCTGATGTTGACATCAGGTCTAATTATGCAAAGCAATTAATAATGAAAAGGCATCAATTTTGGAGGAAAGATGAAAACAACTGGCATTATGACAAGAAAATCTGGAATGAAAAGAATGCTTCTAATCTGTCTAATGAGTATGATGTTACTCTCATTGAACTATAGTAACACATTGGCAGAGATTAATAATGAAGAAACTATAACTTCTTCTGGAGGGTTGGTTTCTTATCAAGGGACATTAATGAGCAGAAATAGCCAACCGTTAACTGGGACATTCGATATGGTTTTTTCTATATATTCTGAACCAACGGGAGGGAATCCAATTTGGGTAGAAGAAAGAATGGGAGTCAATGCGGTCCCTGTTCAGAATGGGTTATTCAATTTGATGCTGGGCTCATTAGTTCCTCTGCCTGAAAGTTTAGCTTCATATGATGAATTATTCCTTGGAATTACGATTGGAACGGATTCAGAGTTAACCCCCCGTACGTTGATATCTGTGAATAATATACTTTCGGGTGAGAGCTCCGCTTTACCCGTTGGGACGGTTATAAGCTGGTGGAAACCTAACGCAGAAACGCCATTGCCAAGTGGAGAATGGATGATCGCGGATGGCAGTATCGTGAGTGATTCAACGAGCCCATTCTATGGACAGACACTACCTGACTTAAGGAACAAGTTTATCATGGGGGTAACCGAGGAAAATATTGGGGTAACGGGAGGAACAAACAGCCTAAATTTGGCACACGACCATCAAGTAACAGAGCATACGCACTCTATTCCTAGTCACTCCCATAGTGGGTCAGGGCTTTATGCAAATGTGTCTTTTGAAGATGACAGGGCTTATGTGATGAGGTATGGTCCTGGATTTGCAGCCACCAATGCAAATTATACTGGTACATCGCATACTAATACTCATATCACAGAGGCAAGTGCTGCCGTTGGAGGGCAGACTGGTGCGTGGAGTGGGACGACCGGAAGCAGCAGTGCAACAACAAATACTGCCTTGACAACGATATTAGATAATCGTCCAGCCTATATTGGATTGATTTACTTGATAAAGGTAAGGTGATGGAGTGCAAAGAAACTCACGAATAACAAAAAGTAGTATTCTACCTCAATGCTATTGCTTTTTTCTGCTTAGCGAACCTGGGTCATTGGCATGATGACCTTACATTTACCTCATAAAGTGGTAGAAAGAAAGTAGTGGGACCAATGGATGCGGAAAATAGGGCTTCATTTTCTCCAGGTACTTTGGTAAATTGTCGCCAGCGCTTGTGGAGGGTGGATTACCAGGAAAAAGAGATTCTTCACCTCACGGCAGTTGACCAGAGCGATTACCATACAAAAGCTTATCTCCCTGTGGAGAAGGTGACACCAAGTAGCCTTGAGTATCCCTCCCCCCAGAAGATTGGCTCCATCCAAGACCAAAAGTTGATGTTGGAAGCTTTCCGGCTTAGCATGGTCAACAGCACCACGCCATACCGTGCCTTGCAATATTCACGTGCCATTCCGATTTCTTATCAGCTTGTTCCTGTAACCATGGCTCTGGAGCAGGAAAAGGTTCGTATGTTGATTGCCGATGATGTCGGTTTGGGCAAGACGGTCGAGGCTGGTTTGATTATCCAAGAGTTGCGCGTGCGCGGGTTAGCTAAAAAGGTGCTTGTTATTTGCCCAGCAAATTTGCGCCAGCAATGGAAAGAGGCACTCGAATACTTTTTCCACATTGAAGCCGATATCTATTCCCGAGAAACGCGCCGGCAGTTGGAGAAAAACCTGCCTGCGGGCACAAATCTACTGGAGTTTCGTGATGCTTTTGTCATCTCAGTGGATTATGCCAAAGCTACTGAGGTTAAAAATTTACTCTTAGATACTAACTGGGACGTCGTGGTGATTGATGAAGCCCACCAGGTCGCTAAGCCGCATCAGGCAAGCGCCGACCAATCCGTTCTGATGGACCGCTGGAATCTTGCCAGGGATCTTTCAGCCTCAAAAAGAATTGAGCATTTCATGCTCTTGACCGCTACTCCCCACAATGGCTACACCGATTCTTTTGCCAGCCTGATTAACCTCTTAGGCGTGGGCGCGGTTTCTGGACCGGTTCATAACCCTATCATTCATCGTGACATCGCCAAGGATCATCTCGTTCAACGCCGTAGGGCGGATGTGGAAGCATGGCTGAGCATGGGCAATTCTAAAATCCAATTCCCCAAGCGGGAGCAGTCTGAGGAAGTGATTAAGCCTACTTCAGATGAATTAGCCGTTATTGAAGCGGTTAAGCATTATAGCAACCTTATTTTGGATAACGCAAAAGGAGCTTCAAAGCATATCTACACGTTGGCTGGATGGACGGTCCTTCACCTACATAAACGTGCGCTTTCCAGCCCTCAAGCGCTGCGGTGTTCATTGCAAAACCGCAAAAGAACCCTCGAGAGACGCGTCAAAGATCTCACCGAAGATGATCCTGGCCTCTCGGTCCAGGATGCGCGGGCTAATGTATTGGATGACCAAGTGAGCGACCTGTACGATGAAGATGAAATTATCTTGCGCTCAGATAAAATCACGCCAGGTTCTCCGGATATGATTCGTGCTGAGTTGCAAGCCTTAGAGAAATTAATCACCCAAGCCGATCAAATTACGCCTTCTAAAGATAGCAAACTCTTCTGTCTGACCAAGAATACTTTACCCAGTCTGCTGAGAAACAAGCCAAAGGTGATCATCTTCACTAAATACCGCGATACCATGCATTATTTAGAGCAACAACTGCGCGCTAACCCGCGCTTTGCAGATGCTGAAATACTGACCCTAGATGGTACCCTCAATGAAAAAGAGCGTGGGGAGGTCTTTACCCAGTTTGGGGAAGCCCACAAGGCTATCTTGGTAGCCACGGATGCCATCAGTGAAGGCATTAACCTGCAGCAATACGCCAGCCAAATTATTCACTATGAATTGCCCTGGAACCCTAACCGCCTGGAGCAGCGCAATGGGCGTGTGGACCGCTTTGGGCAAACTGAACCCGTGGTACAGATCCGCACCATGGTGATGGATGAGACTTTAGATGCAACCATCCTCAAAGTCTTGGTGCAAAAGGCTAATCAAATCCGCCAGGATTATGGCTTTTCGCCACCTTATTTCGGGGATGAGACCAGTATCTTGAGCCTTATCCAGGAGCATGGCTACCGCATCCTGCAACCTGATCTGTTTTCAATGCTTGGATCTCCCTCCAACCATAATGAGGATCCCTTCAACACCGAAGTGCTGGAGCGTATCAAGCAAGATTCTTTTTATGGCCAGACTGACCTCTCCCTCCCGTTCATCCAAGAGCAAATTGATAAAACCTACCAGACGGTAGGCAGCCCTGAAATGATAAAGAACTTTGTCATAAGCGGTTTGAAGCGCTTTAATTGTGCCATGACCGAGAACAAGGATGGCACCTATAGGATCGCCATTCAGCACCGCGATCTTAAACTGCCTGGCAAGGAAGACATCTACCCTTCGGCAAGCTTCGATCCCAACTTAGGGCTGCAAAATTCCAAGATTGAAATTCTCGATTTGGGGCATCCTCTCGTTCGCCGGCTGATTGACCTCATCAAGCAGGAAACCTTCAATTTAGAGCGTGGTTCCTATGGGCGCTCAGCAGGTCTTCTCACCCAGGATGTCTCTGAGACCACAGCCGTGGTCACCTTATTGCTGCGCTTTGTCACCGAAACCACGCCCGCGCAAATCTTTGAGGACCTGGTTACCTTTGCTTTCAATGTGTATTCTGGAGAGGTTCTGCCTCCAGAAGGCGCTCAGCGTTTGGCGCATCCCACCCCTGCCACAGGTGCTTTGGATAACCAAGAAATTTCGGAGGTCCTGGCGGATGCGCTCGCGCATCCGGACCTCCCCAAGATGATCGCAGATTGCATCGAGGCGCGGCGCCAAGAAATCATCTACGAGCGCCAAGCTTTCCGCCAAGGTATCAACCGCGAGCTGCACTGGCTCAAAGAAAGTGACCAAATCAAACTTGGCTCCAGTGATATTTTAGCCATCACTATCCTCTGGCCAGCAAAATAGGGGCGCTTATGAATAACAACATCAAGACTTCAGGCGGCATTTTCACCCAGCACTTTATCGAAACCTTGGAGCAGGATCACGTCAGCCATCCAGCGCTTAAACCCGAAACTTTTATCTTCCCCTATCAGGAGCGCATTGGCGAGCGCGAGTTGGATGCCCGCATGAGCACGGCTTGGGAATCATTGGTGGAGCGCTGGGATGTTATTGAGCGCGAATTCACCAGCTTAGATATCTCCGCCCTGCGTCAACGTTGGATCCGCCCCTTGTTCTCCGCCTTAGGCTATAACCTGGAGTTCAACCGCAGCGAGATCGTCCTTGACGAAGATAAACGTTACCCCATCAGTTACTTTGGTCGCTGCGGCACCACAGAGCAGGTTATCCCCATCCATAGCGTGCTTTACCGCGACTGCAGTGAAGGCTCCTTAGAGACTAAGCTTGCCCCTGGCCGCGGCGTCAAGAACGCTGCCCCGCACGACATGCTGCAAAGCTTCCTTAATCTGAGCAAGGATCACTCCTGGGGCTTGCTTACCGATGGCATTTCGCTGCGTTTGCTGCGCGATTTTTACCATTCCTACACGCGCGGCTACGTCCAGTTCGACCTAAAAGGCATCTTCGAGAACCGCGACTTCGCCGGCTTCCGCGCGATGTACCGCCTGCTGCATGCCAGCCGCTTTTACCGCCCTCCAGGTCAAGAAGCTGCCCCTATCGATGCACTCTACGAAGATTCGCTTTCCCAAGGTGTTGCCGTTGGCGGAAAGCTGCGCGAGAATGTGCAAGCCGCCATTGAGCAGTTTGCCGATGGCTTCTTGATCAGCTCACCAGGCTTCTTACAGCAGCTCCAGGCGCAACCCGATGGCGCCCAGCAGCTTTATCAAGATATCCTTGTCTCCATCTACCGCATCTTGTTTCTGCTTTTTGCCGAGCAGCGCGGCATGCTCCCAGGGCGCGGCTCGCTTTATCATGAGGAATACAGCCTCACAGCTTTGCGCACCTTGGCTGAACGACCGCAGGGTGAGGACCCCCACTTGGACCTGTGGGAAAAGCTGAAGGTGACTTTCTCCATGGTGGAGCACGGCGCCCCTCAGCTGGGGATTTATGCCTATAATGGCGCGCTTTTTAGCGCTGCCCGCACGCCGCTGCTTATGCCCGAAGGGGGCGCAGAAGCCCCGCACTGCCGGAATGACTACCTATTGTCAGCTATCCGCCACCTGACCACCGTGGAGCAAGATAATGTCTTGCAGCGCATCTCCTATTCCGACCTCTCTGTGGAGGAGATTGGCAGCATCTACGAATCGTTGCTGGATATCACTCCGCGCATCAGCACCGCGCCGCTGAAGGTCAACGGGCGGGAAATTTCTGCGAATTCCTTCTTCCTGGACCCGCGCGGGATGGCTCGCAAAACTACCGGCTCGTATTACACTCCGCCTTCCCTGGTCAATGAGCTGATAAAATCCGCCTTGGAGCCGGTGCTCTTGGAGCGCCTGAGGCAAGCTGTGCCTGGCTACGAAAGTGATCTGGTTGATGCTCTCACCCCCGAAGAAGCCCAGCGCGCTGAGGAAGCTCTGCTCGCCATCAAGGTGGTCGATCCCGCCTGTGGCAGCGGCGCCTTTCTGATTGCAGCCGATAACCGCTTGGGCTTGGAGTTAGCCCGCATCCGTGAGCACAGCCAGTTTCCACCCGATTCTGCCCTGCGGCATGCCCGCCGCGATGTGCTCGCGCATTGTATCCACGGCGTGGACCTCAACCCCATGGCGGTGGAGCTCTGCAAGGTGAGCCTGTGGATCAACGCAGCGGTAGAAGATGCCCCGCTCAACTTTTTGGATCATCACATTCAATGCGGCAACTCGCTGGTGGGTGCCACGCCTGATCTGCTTCGGCAAGGCATCCCCGATGATGCCTATAAACCTCTGAGTGGCGATGATAAAACCCTTGCCAGTGATCGCAAAAAGCAAAATCGCAAGGAACGCGCCGGCCAAGGGCGCCTCCCCTTCAATGTTACCGAGATTTCTAACTTAGAAGGACTGAAAGCTTACCTTCAGGTGCGCGACCTTGCCGAAGACCAGCCAGCCCAAGCCGAACAGCTTTACCGCTCCCTGCAAGGCAGCCCCGATTACTGGGAGCAGCGCTTGCCCTATGACCTATGGTGCGCAGCCTTTTTTACACCGTTGCGGCAAGGGGAAGCTATCCCCACGAGCTACGATGTTTGGCAGGCGCAAGCCGACCCCAAGCTGGTGCCGCAGCCGCTGCGGCAGGCAGCCCGCAGCTTAGCCGAGCAGCACCGTTTTTTCCATTGGCACTTGGCTTTCCCCGAGGTTTTTGACGC
>ERZ795049.4788-NODE-4788-length-13083-cov-4.580289_pt1 | contig 13083 bp, 11 predicted proteins | sample MGYA00375133_ERZ795049 | MGnify/ENA primary metagenome ERZ795049 (study PRJEB30178, sample SAMN05720147) | activated sludge metagenome | isolation source: anaerobic digester from wastewater treatment plant | place: Japan | collected 2015-04-20 ...
TCCCACATGAAATTCCTAGATAAAATGCATTAAAAGAAACCCAAAGGTTTTCTCTTGACCCCCCCCAATCCAAAAAGCTTTCAGTATTTGCTTCATAACAAATTAGTTTTTTAATCCTGAAGGAGGCTAACTTACAGAAAAATTGACCTACGGGATTGAAAAAAATAAACCTCTAAAACCTTCTCTTTTATCCAGAATATTTATTCTCCCCATTTATTTTGGTAAAGAATTCTACAGAAACAAATTCATTAAAAAATAATTTTAAAAAATTTATAAAAAAGTTGTTGTTTTTTCAAAAAATGTAGTATACTGATAGTCAATAGGTGGAGTAAAGTGGAGTAAAGTGGTGAAATGATGTTTCTGGGTCAATATGAACATTCTTTGGATGAGAAGAGCAGGATTATTATGCCTGCTAAATTCAGAGAGGATTTGGGAGATTCTTTCATCATTACACTTGGTTTAGATAAATGCCTCTTTGTATATCCTATGGTGGAATGGGAGAAACTCTCTCAAAATCTACAGAACCTTCCTTTTGGTAAAAAAGATGCCCGTGCCTTTAAAAGAACTTTAGCTTCCAGGGCAATGGTCTGCAATTTTGATCAACAAGGCAGGGTGGTAATAGTCAAACAACTAAGAGATTATGCCGGTATAGATAAAAATGTGATGATTATTGGGGTATTTGAGCGCATTGAAATCTGGGATTGGGAAAAGTGGAATGGTTATTCCCAGGAGACAGAGCAATCTTATGAAGAAATAGCTGAACGAATCTATGAAAAAGAAGAGCTGGATAAAGAATGACTTTTCACATTCCGGTAATGGTGCAGCAGGTTTTAGAGAATCTGATTACCAGGAAGATGGGAATCTATGTGGACTGTACTGTTGGGGGAGGTGGTCATGCTGCCAAGATAATAGAAAAAATCTATCCCGAGGGGTGTCTCATTGGAATTGACCAGGATATAGAAGCATTAGAATTTGCCCGGGATAAGTTGAGAGACTATCAGGATAGAATCGTTCTGGTCAAGGCTAACTTTGTTGATTTAGAGATGATTTTACTTTATCTGGGTATAACTCGGATTTCCGGCATTTTTTTTGACTTAGGCATATCTTCTCATCAGGTTGATACTGCAACCAGAGGGTTTAGCTTCAGCAGAGATAGTTTGCTGGATATGAGAATGGATTTAAGCTCTGAACTGAATGCCTATTATATTGTAAACCATTATCCGGAGAGAGAACTGGCAGAACTATTCAGCAAATATGGAGAGGAGCGTTTTTCTAATTCTTTAGCTAAACTAATTACCCAGGAAAGAAAAAAGAAGCCCATTGAAACAACAGAACAATTAGCAAAGTTGATTAGTGGTTTCTATGCCCGACACAAAAAGGGCAAATGGCGAATACAGCCTGCAACAAAAGTATTCCAGGCTCTTAGAATTGAAGTAAACAGAGAGCTATCAGTCTTAACAGAAACCATGCTACAAGCCATAAAGTTAACAAAAACAAACGGTCGGATAGGGGTACTCTCTTATCATTCTCTGGAAGACAGGATTGTAAAAAATATCTTTAGGGAATGGGAAAAGACCGAAACAATTAATAAATATGGTTATGGTTTGAAAAGATTATTTAAAAAACCGATTTATCCAGCTGAAGAGGAAGTCAGACAAAATCCCAGGGCTCGCAGTGCAAAAATGAGGTTTGCTGAAAAAATCGAATTAAAGGAAGTGTCTGAAAATGAAAGAGATAGTTTTATTAGAGGAAAATAGCCAATATCCTTTAAAGGTACGACGCTTTCCCTTCTATGTTTTTATTTTTACCATCATTTTAATTGGCTTACTGGTTTTTGGATATATATGCAGCAATATCATCCTCATGAAATTAGGCTATCAATCTCTTGATTTGGAAAGGAAAAAGGATGAATTACTGGTAGAAAAGTGTCAGTTGGAATATAATGTAGAAAATCTTTCTTCTTTAACTCGCATTGAAAAGATCGCTGTTCAAGAATTGGGGATGTGTCGGCCAGAAAAAATCGAATTTGTAGCCATGCTTCCCAGCAGTATAGAAACAAACATGGCAGCTCTTCCGCTTACTGAGCCAGAACAAAAAAGCAAATTTTTAACAGCAAGTGTTTTTTTAGGGGGATTTACCAAACTGCCGGTTTTTCAAAATCAATAAAGATTAATTATATGGGATGGGGCATGATATCTTGGTTGAATTTTCCGAAAAAAATAAAAGAATATTCTTTTTATTTATTCTTTTTATTATTATTTTCTTTTTACTTATCTATCGACTCTATAATATACAGGTGGTTGGTGGTGGTGAACTAAATGAGCTGGCACGCAGAGAGCATTTTACTTCTTATGTATTAGATGGCAAAAGAGGAGTCATCTTTGACCGGAATCTAAAGAGATTGGCGGTTAATGTAGAAACAAAATCACTATTTGCCATACCCTACAAAATTGAAAAGCCGGAGGAGACAGCTCGATTGCTGGCTACCCGGCTAAGTCTATCACCAAAAGATCTGGAAAAAGAGTTAGTCAAAGAAAGATATTTTGTCTGGGTTGACCGCAAACTTACCACAGAGAAGTATGAAGAGATTAAAAGCCTGAACCTCCCTGGTCTCGATTTTGTAACCGAAAATAAGAGGTTTTATCCCAAAGAATCTTTAGCTGCTAATTTTCTTGGCTTCGTTGGTGTAGATAATCAGGGATTGGAAGGACTGGAATTATTTTTTGATGAGAGCTTAAAAAGCCAGGCTGGCCTAATGGTGATGGAAAGAGATGCCTCTGGTGCAAAAATCCCCCTGAGCATAGAAAGAATACACCCTTCCCGGAATGGTTTATCAATAGTGCTGACCATAGATGAGGTGATACAATACATCACCGAAGAAGCCCTGCAAAAAGCCTTTCAACAGTACCATCCTAAATCAGCAGTAGCCATAGTTGTAAATCCTAAAACTGGCGAAATCTTAAGTATGGCGGTTAGGCCATCTTTTAATATCAATAATTATCAGGAAACGCCGGGAGAGAATCGTCGAAATCGTGCCATTACAGATAATTATGAGCCTGGTTCTACCTTTAAAATTTTTACCATTGCCACCGCCCTGGAAAATGGTTATGCACAACTATCAGACCATTTTAATTGTAAAGGCTGGATTAATTACCAGGGGACGGTGATTCGGGATATTGACCCACATGGTTATCAGGATTTAACCGAAATTGTTAAGAACTCCTGTAATGTAGGAATTATTGAAGTGGGTACCCGTATAGATAAAAATATATTTGCAGAATCAATACATAAATTCGGATTTGGTCAAAAGACCGGTGTTGCTCTTCCTGGAGAGTCTACCGGTCTATTCAGACCGGTAAACCAGTGGTCTAAAATATCTATTGCCTCTCTTTCTATTGGTCAGGAAATATCGGTAACTCCTCTGCAGTTGATAATGGGTACCTCAGTTATTGCCAATAATGGTGTTTTGATGAAGCCATTAATAGTTAGTAAAATAATAGATGATGAGTTTAATGTGATTAAACAATTCCACCCTGAAGAGGTACGGCAGGTAATTTCACAAAATACTGCCCAGACTATGTCTCGCATATTGCAACAGGTCGTGGAAAGCGGTACCGGTACCAGAGCGAAAATAAAGCATTATACTGCTTGCGGTAAGACCGGTACTTCACAGAAATTTGATTTTTCTTTAGGAAGATATTCCAATGAAAAATTTACCTCCTGGTTTGTAGGTTTTGCGCCAGCCGAGGAGGCAGAAATAGCTATTTTAGTGATGTTAGATGAACCTATGGGAAGCTATTATGGCGGTACAGTGGCTGCGCCGGTCTTTCAGGAAATTGCCACCAAAACACTGCCATATCTATCTATCCCTCCCGGATAGAGGTGAGGAAAGAATATTTTACATTTTTAAAAAAATCAAGTAAGATATTTCAGGCTTCTGACTTTTTATAGGAAAATAGCAGCTAAGGAAATTAGTAACAATGAAATTAGCAGAATTAATTCAAGATTTACCTGTTGCAAAGATGAAGGGAAATACTGAAATAGAGATTACAGGCATAACTCAGAACTCACAATTGGTGACACCAGGCAATCTCTTCGTCTGTATCACCGGTTTTGTAACTGATGGCCATAATTACATTCCGGAGGCAATTATCCGAGGCGCCAAAACAATTATCGTAGAGAGAGAAATTCCATCACATTCTGATATCACCACCATATTGGTACCAGATACCAGAAAAGCTCTTGCCCTTTTAGCTAACCGTTATTATGACTTTCCCTCCCGTAAAATGAAACTAATAGGGATTACCGGTACCAATGGCAAGACCACGGTAGCTTATATGATTAAGGCGATCTTAGAAGAAAACCACAAAAAAATTGGATTATTGACCACTGCCCAAAATATTATTGACGGGCAGGCTCTCAGTTCTAAAATGACTACTATGGAATCCCATGAACTGCAGAGGGCTTTTAGTCAGATGGTAAACTGTCAAACCGAATATGCCATTATGGAAGTATCATCACATTCATTGAGTTTATCCCGGGTGGAGGGATGTGATTTTGATATAGCTATTTTTACCAATATCAGTGATGAACATTTTGAAATTCATAAAAATTTTACCAATTATTTAGAGAGTAAAAAGAGATTATTTCTGGCTTTAAATAATTCACAAAAAGATCTGAATAGTAAAAAAGGAATTATTAATATAGATGTAGAACAGGCCGATGTATTTTTGAATTGTCTGAAGACTGAAATTTTAACCTATGGGATTGAGCACAGAGCAATGTTCAATGCTCGAAATATTGTATTGAATCTAAAAGAGGCTCGTTTTACAGCTCAAACTCCGCTGGGAGAAATAGACATTATACTGAATATGACGGGAATGTATAATATTTATAATGCCTTGGCAGCTATTGCAGCTGCGGTTAGCCAGGGAGTTCCTTTAACTGATATTGCAGCTGCTTTTCGCAAATTCCCCGGTGCCCCAGGCCGCTATAAAATACTGGAATATGGACAACCTTATACCGTCATTATTGATTTTGCCCACAATTTCCATGGTCTAGAACATATCTTAAAATCCCTGAGGATATTCGCTAAAAAAAGAATCATTACTATCTTCGGTCATGGCGGAGAAAGGGATAACCGGGTGAGGAAAAAGATGGGGCAGGTGGTGGGCAAATATAGCGATTACAGTATCATTACTGCTGATAATCCCCGCAGTGAAGACCCGGCTCTAATCTCCAGAGAGATAGAAATTGGTATGCAGGAAGTGGAGAATGTGAATTATACTATAATTTTAGATCGTGTAGAGGCAATTGACTATGCACTTCAGATAGCAGAAGAAGATGATATTGTTTTGATTGCCGGGAAAGGTCCTGAAAATGAACAGGTTTATCATAATCGGGTTATTTACCATAATGATGAAGAGGTAGTTGATCAAATATTACAGAAAAGGAATCAAAAATAGGTGTTTCGTTTAGCAGATCTAGTACAAAATATTAATGGTGCTCAACTGCTGGGAGATGAAAATATTCGCTGGAATACTATTTCCATTGACAGTAGAACTATTAAGCCTGGAGAACTTTTTCTGGCTTTAAAGGGAGAAAACTATAATGGTCACAATTTTATTAAAGAGGCCTGTCAAAAGGGTGCCAGCGGGGTTGTACTGGGAAAGGATTATTTTCAAAAACACCTGTCATGGTTAGAAAACCTGTCTTTACCTTTGGTGGTGGTGGAGGATACGCTTCAGGCTTATCAGTCCTGGGCACACCATTATCTTACTCTGTTTAATCCCCTGACCATCTGCGTTACCGGCAGTAATGGTAAAACTACCACCAAGGAGATGATTGCACACCTCTTATCTTCCCGGTACCAGGTTTTAAAATCTGAGGGTAATTATAACAATGAGATAGGGGTACCTGTAACTATCTTGAATCTGACTCCCGAACAGGAGATATTGGTTTTGGAAATGGCAGCACAGAAAGCAGGAGAAATAAAAAATTTAACCGGTATAGCAAGGCCGGATATTGTTGTTCTAACCAATATTGGAGAGGCTCATATCGGTTTGTTTGGCACCAAGGATATTATTGCCCGGGAAAAAGCGGAACTTATCTTAGCTTTAAAAGATAAGGGAACTGCCATACTGAATCGGGATGATAATTATTTTAATTTTCTATTAAATTGTGTGCCAGTTCAAAGGGAGGTAATTAGTTTTGGTTTTCATCCTGAAGCGCAGGTAAGGGCAGGGGATTTCTGGCAAAAAAATGAGCGGGAACTGCATTTTGAATTGGTGTTACCTGGCCAAAAAAAATATCAGGTACTACTGCCCTTATTGGGTAAGTTTAATATCTCAAATGCCTTAGCTGCACTGGCAGTAGGTTTGAAGGCTGAGATACCTTTAGAAGATTTAGTGAGACATCTGGCAACTTTTAAGGGGATCGATTTTCATATGCAATGTTTATCAATAGCTAAGGGAATAACTCTGATTCAGGACTATTATAATGCCAATCCCACAGCTACCAAAGAAGCCCTGTTTAGTGTGGCAAGTGTGGCGGCTGGACGGTTTAAGGTAGCTGTTTTAGGTGATATGTTAGAGCTGGGGGAGAATTCTTCTGATTATCATAGAGAGGTGGGAAGTGTTGCTGCCACTATTTCTTATGATATGTTAATTGCCTATGGAAAATATGCTAATTTTATCAGGAAAGGCGCCCTGGATGAGGGGATGGACAGTAACAGTATATTCTGTTTTGAAAAAGAAGAGAAAGAAAGATTAGCAAACTGGTTAGTAGAATCCATTCCTGAAAATAGTATAGTATTGCTTAAAGGGTCACGTAGCATGCAAATGGAAGATATCGTACAATGCTGGCAATCTCATAACAAAGATAAAGGAAGTAGCTCACATGCTTAGAGTAGCAGTTACTCTCTTTATTGCATTTTTTGTTCCCATACTACTGACTCCTCTATTTATCAGAATACAAAAAAGATACGATATAGGACAAAGAATAAGAACAGAAGGACCCGATTTACACCAGCATAAGACAGGAACTCCCACCATGGGCGGTTCTATCATCTTCCTTGCGGTAGCCCTTTCTTTAGGCTACTTTCATCCAGAGGACAGCCGTGTATATGCTTCTTTTGCCCTGTTACTGAGTTTTGGTTTAGTTGGGCTAATTGATGATTTAATAAAGTTTTACAAAGACAGGTCTTTAGGTCTGAAGGCCAGGAATAAGATTGCGCTGCAGTTTACTATCAGTATCCTGTTTTTATATTGGCTTTTTCAAAATAATTTACTTGATAAAACTATAATAGTTCCCTTTCAATCCAATTTGATAGTAACAGCGCCACTATTTTATATTCCTTTTACCATCTTGGTACTATTATCGACTACCAACGCAGTTAATCTCAGCGATGGGCTGGATGGATTAGCTACCGGATTGATTATTATAGCAATGCTCGCCTTTGCCAAAATTGCATTTGCCCAGGAAAAGGAGAGTCTGGGGATATTTGCCCTTATCATGATTTTTTCCTGCGCTGGTTTTCTGGTATTTAATTTTCATCCGGCAAAGATTTTTCTGGGGGATGTTGGGGCTTTAGGATTGGGTGGAGCACTTGCAGCTATCGGTGTTTTTAGTAATGCTGAACTATTTTTATTAATCATCGGGGGAGTTTTTGTACTGGAAACATCTTCGGTGATAATACAGGTTATTTCTATAAAATGGAGACAGAAACCGGTATTTTTAATGAGCCCCCTGCACCACCACTTTGAAATGAAGAAATGGAAAGAAGTTCAAATTGTTGCTCTGTTCTGGGGCTTAGGTTTAATCTTTGCTGTATTAGGATTAATGGCATACCCCTTTAAATAGTTTTTAAAAAAAGAAAAAGAGAAGGAGATGACTATTAAGATGAATCGTTTGCCAGTCAAACAACCTGATTATATCCTAATAGCCATTATCCTTGTTTTGATTTCTTTTGGTATTATTATGGTGTTCAGTTCCAGCTATATTATGGCCGATAAGTGGTATGGCGATAGTTTCTATTTTTTTACCAGACAACTGTTCTCTGCCTTTATAGCATTACTGGTCTTTTTTGTAACTATGAAGATTGATTATCATTATTGGAAAAAATTTGCCATACCCCTTTTGATAGTATCTATATTCTTATTATTGATACTTTACCTGCCAGGAGTAACCAGATATGTAAGAGGAGCCAGAAGATGGATCTATCTGGGACCACTACCCTTTCAGCCATCTGAATTAGCTAAAGTAGCGCTGATCCTCTACATAGCAGATTGCCTGACCAGAAAGCCAGCCCGGGATATAGATACTTTCATGCGCGGTATCTTGCCCGTATTTGTGGTAACAGCGATAATTTTCCTATTAGTATTTGCTCAACCAGACTTCAGTACTGGTATCGTTATCCTGGCCTGTTCTTTTATTATGCTTTATATCGGGGGAAGCCAGATTACACAATTGTTCACCTTGATAGCCTCTCTCGGTCCCCTTGGCACAATATTAATTTTAATGAAAGAATATAGAAGGGTGAGGCTACTCTCCTTTTTAAATCCATGGGAAGACCCTCTGAAAAGCGGGTTTCATATTATTCAATCCCTGTTAGCCTTAGGCAGTGGTGGATTAGGTGGAGTGGGTATAGCAGAGAGCAGACAGAAGTTTTTTTATCTACCTGACCAGCATACAGATTTTATCTTTTCTATTATCGGAGAAGAGCTGGGATTTATCGGCGCTTCCATTGTTATTATACTGTTTCTTATTTTTTTATGGAGAGGTTTTTCTATTGCCTGGAGAGCGAAAGATAGTTTTGGCTCACTATTGGCTGCTGGTTTTACCTCTCTAATAGTCTTTCAGGTACTGATAAATATTAGCGTGGTTACCAAAATAATACCTACCACCGGGATTACTCTGCCCTTTATCAGTTATGGTGGTTCATCCTTAATTATTATTATGTTTTGTTGTGGAATTATCCTGAACATCTCTAAAAATATTACAGTACAAGATGAGGTTATCTAATTTTATGAAAATCATTATTACCGGAGGAGGTACCGGGGGTCATATCTACCCGGGAATAAGTTTAGCACAGGAATTTCTTAGAAGAGATAAGGATAATAAGATTATTTTTGTGGGGGCAGAACAAAAAATGGAATCAGAGATTGTCCCCCGGGAAGGTTTTCAATTTTTCAGTTTAAGAGTCAGGGGCTTTGAGAGGAAGATATGTTTAGCCAATCTTCATTCCCTTTGGTTATTCTTAAGTTCCCTATCTACCTCTTTTCGGATTATAAAAAAATTTAAACCTGATCTGGTATTAGGGACCGGTGGCTATGTCAGCGGTTCAGTTACACTGGTTTCATCATTAACCGGTATTCCAACTTTTATTCATGAGCAAAATCTGATACCCGGTATTACCAATCAGTTCCTCTCTTTAGTCGCCCGAAAAGTTTTTATCAGCTTCCCGGAATCGAACCGCTATTTCTGGAGGAAGGGGAGAATTGTTTTCAAGGGTAACCCTGTTCGGGAAAATATCTGGCAGGGCAACAGAGAACATTTAATAGAAAAGACTGGCCTAAATCCTAATAAAAAAACTATTCTGGTTTTTGGGGGAAGTAAGGGGGCCAGTGCCATTAATCAGGTTTTATTGGATTGCTTGAAGCTACTTGATAAATCTCTCTGGCTGAAATGGCAGGTATTGATTATCAGCGGTAAAGAAGATTTTAACAATCTGAGAGAGAGGATAACTCATTTAGAATATCAGGAGGGTATACGGATAATTGATTACCTTTATCAGATAGGTGATGCCTATGACTTAGCAGAGATAGTAGTATGTCGAGCCGGAGCTACTACCGTTGCCGAGATTACTGCTAAGGGGTTACCCTCAATATTGATACCTTATCCCTATGCTACTGGTGATCATCAGCTCTACAATGCCCGGTTTTTGGAAAATAGTAAGGCGGCTTTAGTCATCAAAGAGGAGGAGTTGACCAGTGAGAAATTGGCTGAAGTGTTAACCAGGGTGATAAATGACCGGGAAAAATTGAAGACAATGGCTCGGAATAGTAAAAAAATAGGCAATCGCAAGGCAGCCCGGGAAATAGTTGATGAGATATATAATAGTATAGAAGGTAAAAAACTTTCCCCAAAATAGTATTTAAATAATTTCTGAAATAAGGTAAACTGATAGATGAAAAATTGTGGTTTTAGTAACAAAACAGATAGGCAACTTATGAATAATACAGGAAAACATATTCACTTTGTAGGAATTGGTGGAGCCGGTATGAGTGGTATCGCTTCCATCTTATTGGAATTAGGGTATCGGGTAAGCGGTTCAGATCTGCAAAGCAATATATGTACCAGGAGATTAAAAGATAAGGGTGCTCAGATTTTTAAGGGACATGACGGTAGTCATGTCTGTGGAGCCGACCTGGTAGTAATATCATCCGCTATAAATAAAGAGAATAAAGAAGTTCTGGCAGCCCGAGAAAATAATATCGAAATAATTCCCAGGGCAGAGATGCTTTCCCGTATCATGAACCAAAAATACCGTATTGCTGTTTCTGGAACTCATGGTAAAACCACCACTACCTCGATGATTAGTATGCTTCTGGAGGGTATGCATTTAGAACCCACCATTGCCATAGGAGGAGAGGCTAACGATATTGGCGGAAATGCCAGGTTAGGAAAAGGAGATTATATGGTGGTGGAAGCCGATGAGAGTGATGGTTCTTTTTTATTACTCAATCCCAATATAGTGATAGTGACCAATATTGAAAATGATCATTTAGATTATTATACCAGCCTGGAGAAGACCAAAGAAAGTTTCCGGCTTTTTTTAGAGAAGGTTCCTGCTGACGGATTTTTTGTATTTGGCTGGGATTGTCCCAATGCCAGGATGATTTTTGAAGAAATAAGTGCTAAAAAAGAGGTCATTTCCTTTGGTTTTGGTGAAAACGCCCAGTTGAGAGCAGTGGATTCCAGACTTTTGAAAAATTCCTCCAGCTCTGATATCTATTGGCAACAAAACAAGTTAGGGATACTGAATCTGAATGTACCCGGTTATCACAATATCTCCAATGCCTTAGCGGCTATCGCCACCGGTATGAAACTGGGATTTCAGTTTAAGGATATTGTGGAAATACTCACTCATTTCAGGGGAGTTAAAAGAAGACAGGAAATTGTTTTTCAACATAATGATAAATTTCTAATTATTGATGACTATGGACACCATCCTACTGAAATAAAGGCAACTCTGCGGGCTATAAAAACAGGATGGCCTGAACACAGGATTATTACTGTATTTCAACCACATCGCTACAGCAGGACCATGCTGCTCCTGGAATATTTTGGTTCTGCTTTTTTAGATTCCGATATAGTTATTATTAATGATATTTACCCGGCCAATGAAAAACCAATTCCAAATATTTCAGCAGAATTGATATATCAAGAAGTAAAAAAACAGCAGAAAGAAAATATTTATTATATTCCGGAAAAGATAGATACTGTTTATTTCTTGGAAAATATGGTTTTAGAGAGAGATATAGTTATAACTATGGGAGCTGGCGATGTTTGGAAGATTGGTATAGAATTGATGAAAAAAATGCAACTACATAATTTAAATTAGGAATAGAACATTAATGTTAGATAAGGAATTGGTCTGGAGAGAAATAAAAAATTGTAATCTGGAAAAGGAGATTAAACGTGATGAGGCCATGAAAGGTCATACCTCGTGGAAAATCGGCGGCAAAGCCGATTTTTTTTGTATTCCTTACGACAAATATAGATTAAAAGAGATTTTGCTATTTGCCCAGAATTATCAATTACCGATATATATTATCGGCAATGGAACTAACATTTGGGTAGGGGATGAGGGAATTAGAGGCCTGGTAGTAAAGATAGCACATACTCTCGACAAAATAGAATATTCTGATAAAATAATAAAAGCAGGTGCAGGTGTTCTCTTGTCTACTCTGGTAAAAAATACTGTAGATAAAGAGTTGGCCGGGCTTGAATTTGCTGCTCACATCCCTGGCACTTTAGGTGGGGCAATTATTAATAATGCCAGTTTTGGCACAGAGGCAATAGCTGATATAGTACATAAAATTATCTTGTTTGACTTTAAGAATGGGCAATTCAAGGAACTTAATAAAGAGCAATTTTTATTTCATTATCGTGGTATAGAACTGGGTATTCAAGACTTTGTAGTATTGGCAGCAGAGCTCTCTCTGTTTCCCCAAGAAAAAGAAAAGATTTTATTTAAAGTAAAGCAATATTATAGAAAAAGAAAGGAAAGTCAGCCTGTTAATTCCTTAACTGCAGGGTGTGTTTTTAAAAATCCAAAAGAGAAACCGGCAGGTTATCTAATTGAAAAATCTGGGGCTAAAGGGTTAATGGTTGGAGATGCCCAGGTGTCCACTAAACATGCCAATTTTATTATTAATCGAGGTTCAGCCACTGCTAATGATATATTAAAGCTAATTGAAAAAATTGAGAATATCGTAGAAAAAACCTTTGGTATAAAACTGGAGAGAGAGATTAAATTTGTTGGCCAATTACCAGGTTCAGGAACATTATGAAGGAGAAAAAAGGAATACCGAGGACAGTAAGGAAGAGCGATTCAGGAAATATAATTTATTTAGAATTTTGTTGCTTTATATTATTGTAGGTTTTTTAAGCTGGAACATTTTCTTTTTAGCTTTTACCTCTTCCTGGTTTGAAATAGCCAGAATTACTATTCATGGGAATGATTATCTGACTGGGGATACTATTGTAGAAACAGCTAAAATAGGAGGCTTTGACAATATTTTCCATTTTAACACCCAAAGAGCCAGTCAAAATTTTTTAAAGAATCCCTGGGTCAAAGAAGTCACTATAAAAAAGATATTGCCTAACCAATTAGATATTAATATTGAAGAGCGTAAACCAGGTGCCCTTATTTATGCCAATAGCCATTATTATTTAGTTACGGAGGAGGGGATAATTCTCACTAAATTTGAACAGTTTAACAATATTTTTAAACAATACATTGTAACCGGTCTGGATATTGGCAATAAAAAGCCTGGAGAGATCATCGAAAATCGGGAA
>ERZ795049.4791-NODE-4791-length-13077-cov-4.638919_pt1 | contig 13077 bp, 9 predicted proteins | sample MGYA00375133_ERZ795049 | MGnify/ENA primary metagenome ERZ795049 (study PRJEB30178, sample SAMN05720147) | activated sludge metagenome | isolation source: anaerobic digester from wastewater treatment plant | place: Japan | collected 2015-04-20 ...
TCCCGAAGTAGGACAAAAAGTAGCAGCCAGTGAACCCTGTGGTTCAATTGAAGCTGTTAAAGCAGTGGAAGACCTCATTTGTCCAGTTAGCGGCATTGTTGAGGAAAAGAATATAGAGCTGGAGGATAGTCCGGAGCTAATCAACAAGTCGCCTTACGATGAAGGTTGGTTATTCAAAGTTAAAATGTCCGGTTCCGAAGAATTGGAAAATCTGCTAACGGCAGCAGAGTATCAAAAACTAATTCCCTGACTGTAACCTTATTTCTAAAGCAATCAGTGATTACCAAGGACGGTCATTTTCTTATTATTCTTTCTGCACCCTCAGGTGGTGGCAAGAGCACCATTTTAACTGAAATTCTAAAAGTTGCCGATAATATTGATTATTCCGTTTCTTTCACTACCCGAAGTCCCCGGGGAACTGAGCAAAATGGAATTCACTATCACTTTGTTAGTGAGGAAGAGTTTCAGCAGCGTATTGCTGAAGGTGATTTTTTGGAATATGCCAAGGTTTTCGGAAACTGGTATGGCACTTCCAAAAGTTTTATTAAAAAATGTCTGGCGGGTAAGCGTCATGTGATAATGGATATAGATGTGCAAGGTGCTTCTTTTATTAGCGCTACCGATATTCCTTATGTGAAGATTTTTATTTTACCGCCTTCTATGGAAGTGCTAAAACAGCGTTTAGTTTTACGGGCAACGGATAGCGAAGAAGAAATTGCCAAACGCCTGCAAATTGCCCAAGAAGAAGTTGCCTATATTCCTCAGTATCAATATCTGGTAATTAATGATAATTTAGAGATAGCTGTGCAGGATATTTTAGCTATTATCCGGGCTGAAGAAAACCGGGTTTGCCGCTACAAACATCCTGCGGAAGATTTTATAATTTAGGAGAAAATAGATGATTAACGAAAAACTTGAGACCTTTCTGGAAAAAGCCGATATGAACTTTCTGTTCTGCCTTTTAGCGCAGTTAGAGGCATATCGCTTACTTCAATTTCCTACTTATGTAAGGCAGAAATTTGAAGATAAAATAGCCATTTTGGCTATGAACCATGTTGCTGAAAACGAAGTGCCGGATTATATTACCGAACTGGCTGAAGCAGAACTTGCCGCAGCCCAGGAAAAAATCTTTATGGAAGAAGAAAGCGCTGAAGAAGAAGCAGAAGAAACGATTGATGATTCCGAGAAATTCATAGAAGAACTTTCAGACACCGAAAGCTTTGAAGATGAAGAGGACGAAGAGGAAGAGGAAGAAGAGGAAGAAGAAGATTTTTACGACGACAACGAGGATAACGAAGACAACAACGAAAATTAAACTATGTCTGTAAATGCTTTACGCCAATACCTGGAATTCTTAAAAAATAGCGGTATTAAAGAACTTTATCTGCCGGAGAGCAATAACCAAAAACGCCTGAACGAACTTCAACACCAATATTCCAACTGCACAAAGTGCTCCCTTTCTCAGTCACGCCATAATTTTGTTTACGGAGAAGGCAATCCCAATGCCCTTGCAATGCTGATTGGAGAAGGACCCGGCGAACAGGAAGACAAAACCGGCAGACCTTTTGTAGGAGCTGCAGGTCAGCTTTTGGAAAAAATGCTGGCTGCCATAAATCTTAAACGCAGTGATGTTTATATCGCCAATATTGTAAAATGCCGTCCTCCGGGAAACCGCAATCCCGAAGCCGATGAAAGAAGAGCTTGTTTACCCTATTTGCTGGAGCAGATTCAAATTATCCAGCCCAAATTGTTGCTGCTTTTAGGATTGGTTTCAGCTCAAACCCTGTTGAATAATAATAACACTCTGGGATGGCACAGAGGGAAAATTCATTATTTTATGGATATCCCGGCTTTGGTAACCTACCATCCTTCAGCTTTATTAAGAAATCCGGAATGGAAAAAACCTGCCTGGGTGGACTTGCAGGAATTCCAGAAAGAATACGAAAAATTGCGTCTTGAAACTGTTCGCTAAGGGGTTCCAAAATTCCCTGCAATTACTAATCAATGATGTTCAGCTCTAAAAAATCCCCCTTCCCCATTTTTCTATTTCAGCTTCCTTTAGCTCTTCTCATCACCTTTCTTTTTGTTTTTTCGGCTTTAGGTTTGGAAGCCCGTTTTGCCATTTATGGCGATACCAGAAGCAATCCCGAAATTCATCGGCAAATAGTTCAGCAGATTGTTAATCACCAACCCGAGGCAACTTTTCATACCGGCGACTTGAACAGTTCGGGCAAAACGCAAAAAGAGTATGACAATTTTTTGCAGATTATCTCTCCCTTATGCCAATTTAATCGTTTCTTTCCAGCACGCGGTAATCACGAAAAAGACCTTGCCCTGTTTTTGCAGAATTTTCCTTATCTGAATGGCAGTTCATATTACACCGTTTATCAGGATAGCATTCGCTTCATCATTCTGGATAGTGTTTTAGACCTTTCCCCGGGCTCCGCACAATTCAATTGGCTGCAAAAACAGCTAAAAGTGGATATCCCTTCCCTGCTTATTTTACATCACCCGGTTTTTTCTTCCGGAGAGCATAGCGACGAGCTTGGTTTGCAGCTTTTTTTGCCTGAACTTTTGCAAAATTCATCCGTGAAAGCTGTCTTCAGTGCCCACGATCATAATTACGAGCGTTCTGAATTTAAGGGTATAACCTATATTGTGACAGGTGGTGGAGGAGCTCCTTTAAGGGAAAACAAACACGAAAATCCCTATTCCCTGGTTTTAATTAAAACCTATCACTACTTAATTGGAGAGCGAGAAGGGAAATCAATTATCTTTAAGGTTTATGGCTTGGATCATAACATCATAGACAGCTTTACTTTAAAGGATATGTAATATGTCTCATCCCAATGTCTTAGCTATTCATGATCTCTCCGGTTTTGGAAACACTTCTTTAATGGCAATCATCCCGATTATGAATAGGATGGGAATTGAAGTTACCGCTATGCCCGGAGCATTACTTTCCACCAATACCGATTATCCTGATTATATTTTGCAGGATAACACCGACCTTTTAAAAAAGACCCTAAGGCACTGGAAAAAGCTGCAGCTGCGTTTTGATGCCATTTATACCGGTTTTCTGGGTTCACCGGAACAGGCATATCTGTTGCTGGAAAATCTACCTTTCTTCATGAAAAAAGAGACAGTGGTTTTGGTTGACCCCGTTTTAGCGGATGAAGGAAAATTATACAGTTGTTACACTTGGGAAATGGTGGAAGCAATGCGCTGCCTTATTTCTATCAGCGATATTATTACCCCCAATTGGACAGAGGCAATTTTTTTAACGGGATGTAAAAATATGCCGGAATTAAACACGGGTCAGGTTCAAGAATGCTGTGCCCGATTAGCCGCTTTAAACCCAAAACATATTGTTATTACCAGTGCCCCAAATTCTCAAAGGGAATTTTCTTCAGTTGCCTATTTTGCCGCTGAAAACGATTTTTTCCGGGAATTTAAATGTAACTATGCCCCAGTTGTTTTTCCGGGAGCAGGAGATTGCTTTTCCGCAATGCTTTTAGCCGGTATTTTAAATAGCTTTGACATCGTGCAATCTATAAAAGGAACTATCGCTTTTATGCAAAAAGCAATAGAAATAAGCATCCCGGTTGTGCAAGATAGAAAAACAGGCATTGACCTTGTTTCTGCCCTGAAAAAAGACCCCCGCCTCTTCTTTTCGCACAAAGAGTAACAGCACTTATTTTTTACAAAGAGAAAAAGAGAAAAAGAGATAGCCAGGGAAAAAAGGTTGAAAAAGTTGAGAAAGTTTAGAGGGTTGAGATATCTTAAACTCCATTAGGGCGACATCGGATGGTTGACGTCCTCGTCAACCTCGCGTAAAATTCACGATGTAACCGGCTCAGGTTTTGACTTACAATTTGCACCTGCCTTCAATGTACCTGCACCCCACACATTTTTTCACTTACAACCGCTTTGTAACTGGTTTCCAAACCGAAAAATTGTGAGTTAAAACAAAAAGCCCACACCCTTCCAACCGCACTACAACTGGTTTCCAAACCAGAAAATTGTGAGTTAAAACAAGAACCTGTACGCTGGCAACCAAGCCAAACCATCCCTCAAATTCCACAATCGTGAAATAATGTTTTTTTTCACATTCGCAGAGTTGGGTTGGAACTGTTCAGAAATATTTACTTCAAGGCAAAATTCTGTTTTAACTCTAAACCGAGCTTCAGCTTTGACAGTATCGGACAAAGGATAAATTTCCTGTTGCTTCTGCATATAGTTGCAACCACAAAAAGAATCGGTTTAGAGTCAAAACAGAAAGGGCAACCGGCGGGGACGTTTTTGACTTACAATTTTCACCTGCCTTCAATGTTCCTACACCCCACCATCTTTTTCACTTACAACCGCTCTGTAACTGGTTTCCAAACCGAAAAATTGTGAGTTAAAACAAAAAGTGCAACCGGCGGGGAAGTTTTGACTTACAATTTTCACCTGCCTTCAATGAAACCACACCCCACCATCTTTTTCACTTCCAACCGCTCTGTAACTGGTTTCCAAACCGAAAAATTGTGAGTTAAAACAGAAAGTGCAACCGGCGGGGAAGTTTTGACTTACAATTTTCACCTGCCTTCAATCTCTCTACACCCCACCATCTTTTTCACTTACAACCGCACTACAACTGGTTTCCAAACCGAAAAATTGTGAGTTAAAACAGAAAGCCCACCCCCTTCCAACCGCTCTGTAACTGGTTTCCAAACCGAAAAATTGTGAGTTAAAACAGAAAATTACATCCTCATATAGCTGTCTCCTATCTTCCTTACCCCAAGCCCTCAATCTACCGTTTAACATCCCTTAATCAAGCGTTAATAATTAACGCTTGATTAAGGTTAGATAAACACTTGATTTATGCTCTCAGCTTAGGGCGAAAAGCGGTCCTTAAATCTGAGATGCAGTTTACACTAAAATAGAAAATACCCGATGGCTGGTAAATAGATAAGGATAATACATAATACCAATCCCCAATTTTAAAGCTCGGGGAAAAATGAACTAACCAATCCTTGCTTTGCCAATTAACCGAAGTTTGCCAACGAACTTAATGTTTACCCGTTTTTTAGAAGATTTTTATTCAGCACTTCAGTTGCTGAATTTGTCCATAAACTATGTGGCTTTTTTATTCGGATTATTTTTACAGTGGCAAATTCCTGATGAATTATAGAAACGGTATTTTCCTTCTTCTTCAGTAACTGAACTTATTAAAAAGGGGGATACTTTTTTCCTTTACACCCCAAACTTATTTTGCATAAAAAGAGCTACCTTGCTCCAACCTGTCGCGTATTGAATTAAATTTTACAGGACTTATCCGTTATTCCCTCATCTTTTCCATTGGCTTTGAGAGACACAAAATTCAATTTCCTGGTAATCCAGTCATCTGAATAGCAATTAGTATAGCAAAAAACAGACGCAGACAACTAATTTCACCTTCTAATCTTTCTTTTCTTTGGTTGAGTTATAAACTTCTCCTTCTTTTTTGCATTAATCAAAACAAAGACCTTAGGACTACTTCACCTTTTTCTTCATCTGGTGTTACCTATTTTACACCAACCTTTGAGACACTACAATAGAAATAGAACTATGTTACTTTTTTCATTATTATTAAATATTTGAATCCTCGCAAGTAGAAATTGTATTTTTTTGCTTTATCAATCCAGAAAGGTGTATTGGATGTTTGATTATGCCTTGCAACTGCAACTATATCAACTGGTTGGAAATATTTAGCCAATATATTATAAATATTTAGACCTACAGGTATAAAACCACTTTTCTTTCTCCAATGATCTCCAATGAGCCATGCAATATATTTATTTATTTTAAGAATACGGTATGCTTCGTTTGCTACTTTTTCTAATTCTATGAAAAAAGTTTCATTTTCGCACGATATATTTCCTATGTTGTCAGGATGTTTGTTGTAATCAATATTATCTGAATAAGGAGAATCAATGAAGATTAAATCGGCAATTTTGTCTTCAACAGGTAAATTTCTGGCATCTGCTTGTTGAATATCTTCTCTAAAGGGAACTATATCAAATCCAAGAACTTTCCTATTTTCTTCCTTGCAAACATCAATAGTTGTTCCACTTCCACACATTGGATCAATTACTAAATCGCCTTCTTTTGTATATCTTTGGACAAGATTCCAGATAATAAATGCCGGAGTAACGCCCCGGTATTTATTAAAACCATGGGGTTTATCACCATAATTCTGGGTGGGGTAATCCCAAAGGGTGGTTGTCTCAAGTTCTAACTTTTTATTGTTCATTATTTAATAATCTCTTTAAATCATCTATAAAGTGCTCAAAAAGTTTAACCTTATTGCTTTCTTCTATATCTTCTTCCGTTAAAACATAACTACCATCAAGATCTGTTTCTACAATAGCTCTTCCTTTCTTAGCTGGAATCTTTTTTGTTAATGTACCATCTTCATCAGGAGTTATGAAATAAACTTTTATATGTTTTGTAACTTCGTCCTGTATAAATTTAAATTTCCAGTAACCCGTTTGTGCAATTCGTTCTCTTAAGGAAACTTTACTTGATATAACTGCAAGCACCTTCAAAGACAATGGATTGTAAATAACAATATCAACATCAGGTAAATGTAATCCAAATTCTCCATAATTAATAGCTAAATTTCTTTTAATCTGGCTTAGCTCTTTAGTTAGTTTTGTTCTTCTTTCAAGTTGATTGCCATTAATGACTTTTAATCCAATTTCTTCTACTTCATCTGTAATTATAAACTGGATTAATTTCTCAAAATTTTTCCCTTTAAATGCTCTCCAGCTTTGTTCATAATCTTTATTTGGTGTTGGATTTTTCAGCCAATCCGCTTGATGAATCTCTTTTGCTTCTTTCAATAATTCAGATATATGCTTATAAGTTTCGGCACCAAAATATTCTTTTTTTTCAAGATACAATTTTTTTAAATCTTCAAAGTTCATTTCATTTATCCTTTAATCCAATTACAATATATTCTATTGGATATGCTTCAAAATTTGCCTCATTTTTAGTAGCAAATCTGCCTGTTTTTTCATCACGCTTTTGTGGAAGAATTTTGGAGGGTATTTCTCTTTTGATTAATCTATCAAACTTAAAACCAGAATACTGCAAACTCTCAGCGAAAACTTCAGCATTTAGAATATCTATTCCCTTCAATTTTGTATCACCTATTACATAACAACATCGCCCTCCTTTTTTCATAATTCTGAAACTTTCATCAAATACCTCTTGCATATCAATGAAAAACGCTTCAATTTCTTTTGCCATTTTTTTGCTTTTATGTTCCATTTTTTCTACTATATCCTTGGCAATTAAACTCTTTAATACTCTATTTTCGTATTTCTTATATGAAGTTCCAATAAATTCCTTTTTATATTCTATAAGGTCATCAGCTAAATCAAGCCAAATTGTTGATAATTGATGAATGTCTGCATATTCATAACTTGTTACATAAGGACTGGAAGTTATAACCAAGTCCACTGTCTCATCATCTAAAGGTTGATTTTTTGCATTTCCTATTTTAATATTGAGGTATTGATTTAAATTCTCTATAACATTCTTATGAACAATATTATAAAATTCCCTATTTCCATTCTGCATCTTCATTAAATGTCTTCTGAAGGTTTCAAATGGTTTGGATGTTTTTTTATTAAAGTCCCTTGTTGGTTTTGTGCTTCCTTGAAGCCAGATAGAACAACTTTTTAAGATATGGCTGAAGGCAACAAGAAAGAAGTTTCTAATGTTTTCATCTTCTTCCTTGTAAATTACTCTTAGTATTTTACCTAACTCAATTTTATTTTTTTCTGAAAACCAATAATCAATCCTGTCCAAATGCTTTTGTGGAATCAAGGGTTCAAAATTATCACCTAAAAATGTTATCTGAGGGCTATTGAGCATTTTCAATTCAAATAAAAGATTATTAATTTTTGTTTCAAGATATTCTGGTTCTATAGGAGTAGCTTTTACTTTTGTTATTAGATAAGCAATTTTATTTATATCAGTTCCACTTACTTTAAATCCTCTTGATATACCCGTAATGATTGTTGTTCCACATCCAAAAAAAGGATCATTTATATGCGCTTCACTACAAATAATATTTTCATCAATTAATTTTTCCACCAGCTGTGGTATAAACTTTGCAGGATACCTATGATAATTATGAGTCCATTTACCTGTATCGGATGGTTTATATTCAATAAAAGACCAATCTGTGTCTATTTCTTTTGTATTAAATACCTGAATAATATCTTGAGGAGATTTATTTATTCCGCTGTTCTCATTAATATTAGGAATAGTTTCAGTTGCATCTATTCTATTGCTAAATCCCCCATTAGCGGTTCCAATTTTCATTTCTTGGGTAGTTTTCATTTCACTTTACCTCTGTTTTACTACGGAATTAAAATTTCTATATTCCCAAATTCCCAAAAGTTGGTGTTCATTCCAACTTATTGTTTCTTTGGTTCGTTGAGGGCATCTACTAACCCTCGCTTCTCACAATCTATGTAAAATAATCAACAAATTGCATTGTTTTCAGCTTGTTAATCCAAGTCAAGTTCTTTTTCATAAAAAGGGCTACCTTACTTCAATCCGTTGCGTTTTCACTTAAACTGTATAGGCATTTTTAGGATGTTTCTGTTCCTTTCCAATGGCTTTGAAAGATACAATTTCCTGGTAATCCAGTCCTCTGAATAGCAATTAATATAGAACAAAACAGACGCAGGCAACTACTTCCGCCTTCTTATCTATCTTTTCTTTGGTTGAGTCATAAACTTCTCCTTGTTCTTTGGTTCTAATCAAAACAAAGACCTTAGGACTACTTCACCTTTTTCTTCATCTGGTGTTACCTATTTTACACCAACCTTTGAGACATAACCTGCTATCATTTTATCCCCCAGATTTGTCTCTATTATTTACTTTATAATTATAATCAGAATTTTAGGAAAAGCACTTTTTATTTTGCAATCTAAGCGACAGGGAGAATTTCTCTATCGTTTTTTTTGCCTGAACAAGGCAGTGGAAAAAAAGCAGGATTGTTAGTTTATACCTTTTAAAGAGGGTGATTGATTGTTCAGTTGTAAGGGTGCATACTTTCTGTTTTAACTCACAATTTTTCGGTTTGAAAACCAGTAGTAGATTAGTTGTAAGTGAGAAAAGAAGGTGGGGTGTGGTTGCATTGAAGGCAGGTGAAAATTGTAAGTCAAAACCTCCCGCCGGTTGCATCGTAAATTTTACGAGGGGTTTACACCGCCATCGCTATCAATGTATCGCCCAAAGGGGCTTTAAGAACTTCTAAAACTTCTCGAAAACATAATTAAAGACCCAATTGATTGTACATTCCCGTATTATTATTATAGTGATGTTGAAAATTATCAACAGAAGTTTGTCATTCGTATAATATTAACTCAGAATGAGATATGCAATATATTTGCAAATTTTCGGGGAAGGGTGGTAAAAAATGATATTAACTTATTAACCTTTTGCCTTGACAACGATTGGAGCAAATTATGATGTGCGCAATAAGGATATACTTTATTATAAAGGTGGTAAACAATGGATAGAAGGACATCAAAAACCCTGAATACAAGTTACCATCAAAATTGGGGACTGAAGTATTTAAGGGAAATAGTTCTTCTTCAGGATGCAAAAGAGAACCGAAAAAATAGCACCTTCAGGATGAAGACAAAACTTATTTTCATATTTCTTACTATGCTTGTTTTTTCACTCAACTTCTTAACTGCACAAACCTGGAATTATTTCAAATATCAAACCTTTACTCAGCTTGCAGATACAGGTACTAACTATCAGGTTCGCTTTACAGTCCATTACGGGAACGGAACGGATAACGGAGAAAATGTTTATTTAAATAGTAACTGCCGAACAGATTTTGGTGATCTCAGATTCTTTGAAGGAGCCACTGAACTTGACTACTGGATGGAATCCAAGACGGATAGTGATAATGCCGTTTTCTGGGTGGAAATTGCCGGTGACTTAAGCACTGCCAATAGAACAGTAACCTTAAAATACGGCAATTCTTCTGCTGCTACAACTTCCAATGGACCAAACACTTTCATCTTTTTTGACGATTTCAGTAATGGTTTAAGCAAATGGGCTCAAGAAGTTATTTCTGGAACAATTTCTATACCAAGTGGAGAAAATTTTGTTCGCTGTGGCGGTGGAACATCTGTTTCACCATGGGGTCATACTGTATTAGGTTCATCTGCAACTTATTCTGGATTTGCCAATAATGCAGTAGAATATAGATATCTTGTAGCAACTGATGCGATCTGCGAAGTTGGCATAAGAGGTAATTATACAAATAATACCGGCTACAAGGGCAGAAGTGATGCCAGAAAATATAATTATGGTGGTTCTGGAATTTTAGATTCGCCTTATCAATCACCTTGGAACTTTCTATCTGACGCTGGAGAAGATTTAGACCCTCCCACAGTAAATGTTTGGTATAGGGGAACTTTTACTGCATATAACTCAAATTTGAAATTATATCGCAATGGGATTCTAAAACGCAGTTCTACTTTGGGAACTTATACAACTGCAGGAGAAATATCTTTACAAAATCACGAAGGTGATCATACGGATTATGATTGGGTAGCAGTAAGGAAATTTGCCGGTTCAGAACCTGCGCGGGGTAATTGGGGTGGAGGCAATTTTTGGCAATATGCAAAAGCACAAACTATAAATCTACTTGCAAATACCGGAACAAACTATCAGGTTCGCTTTACAGTTCATTACGGAAATGGAACTGATAGCGGAGAAAATGTTTATTTAAATAGTAATTGCCGAACTGATTTTGGTGATCTCAGATTCTTTGAAGAGAAAACTGAACTTGACTACTGGATGGAAACCAAAACGGATAGTGATAATGCCGTTTTCTGGGTGGAAATTGCCGGTGACTTAAGCACTGCCGATAGAACAATAACCTTAAAATATGGCAATTCTTCTGCTACTACAACTTCTAATGGACCAAATACTTTCATCTTTTTTGACGATTTCAGTAATGGTTTAAGCAAATGGACTCAAGAAGTTACTTATGGAATAATTTCAATACCGAGTGGGGAAAATTATGTTCGTTGTGAGGGTGGAGTACATGATTCACCCCACGGTCATACTGTTTTAGGTTCATCTGCAACTTATACTGGATTTGCCAATAATGCAATAGAATATAAATATCGTTTAGCAACTGATACAATCTGCGAAGTTGGTATAAGAGGTGATGAAACAAATAGTAAAGGTTACAAGGGAAGAAGTGATGCTAGAGCTGGGGAAGGTTCATCAATTTTAACTCCCCCTTATCTTGGATGGGATTTTTTATCTGATGCGGTTGCAGATGGTAGTGCTCCCTCTATAAATACTTGGTATAGGGGAACATTTACTGCATATAACTCAAATTTGAAATTATATCGTGATGGAGTATTAAAACGCAGTTCTACTCAGGGAACTTATACTACTGCAGGAGAAATATCTTTACAAAATCACTATGGTTCTTATACTGATTACGATTGGGTAGCAGTAAGAAAATTTGCCGATTCAGAACCTACGCGAGGAAGTTGGGGTAGTGAACAATCCCTGAATAATCCACTAATTGAAGTTAGCACTACTTCTTTAACTAATTTCACTTATGTGCATGGTTCCGGTCCATCTCCTATTCAAGATTTTACTGTAACTGGTTCAGACCTATCGGCAGATATAAGTATTGATGCTCCCTCTGATTTTGAAATCTCACTTCAACCAGGAGCTAATTTTACTGCCCAAGATCCCATAGTTTTATCCCAATCTAAAGGTGTAATTATTCCAATAACAATATATGTGCGTTTAAAGGCAGGGTTGAATAATGGAACTTATACTGAAGATATTAATATAACTTCCACAGGAGCTACAGATAAATCTATATCTTGTGCAGGTGTAGTAACTGCAAATTATCCTGAAGATACACCTGTAGAAGAAAATGGTGTAACTATTACAGTAAGTGGAGGTGATGCTAATAAAGGTAGTGGAACTATTCCTGAAATTCCTAATCCCAATATTACAGAATATCTTGGTTTTACTTTTCTCTTAGACGATAGTATAAATGACTGGCAAATAAAAATGGAGACCAGTTATACTTATGGAGCATATTATCAGAATAATAATTGGTCTTTAGGTAATCGTGATGGAGATTATATAGTATTTGATATTTACTTCAGTAAAGGGAAAGGAGATGTTGAAATTCCAGTTATTTTGAGCGATCTTGATCCTACTTTACCTGTGGAACTATCTGCTTTTACCCTAAATCTAAATTATCAGCACGGAGTTAATGTAATGTGGGCTACCCAATCGGAAACAGGATTAAATGGTTTTTATGTGTATCGGGGAATAGTTGATGATTTATCTCAAGCAGTTATTGTTAGCCCTTTAATTCAGGGAACTAATACTTCTCAATTGCATGTGTATATGTTTACTGATAAAGAGATGAATGAACCTGGGATATATTATTACTGGCTGGAAGCACAGGATTATGATGGTTTTGTTACATATTATGGTTCCAGAAGTATAGTTTATGAAAACGGCAATAGTGGAACTCCGGAAATTCCTTTAGTTACAGGAATCCGATCCCTTTTCCCCAATCCTTTCAATCCTGTTGCAACTATTATGTATGAACTAAGTCAACCGGCAGAAGTGAAAATAGATATCTATAATACCCGCGGTCAAGTAGTGCATAATTTTGCCTTGGGACAAAAAGAAAGAGGTAGTTATAAACTGCTTTGGGAAGGTGACGATAATTATGGTAATCCCTGTGGAAATGGTATCTATTACATCAGAATGCAAGCAGGGAAGGAAATTTCCATCAAAAAAGCAATACTGATGAAATGAAGATAGGATTTCAGGATAAGGATTTTAGAAACGAGGATTTCAGAAACGAGGATTTAAGGATTTAAGGATTAAGAGGATAAATTTAACAGAGGGCTGAGGGCTGAGAGCTGAGGGCTGAGGGCTGAGAGCTGAGGGCTGAGAGCTGAGGGCTGAGGGCTGAGGGCTGAGGGCTGAGAGCTGAGAGCAGAGAGAAAAAAA
>ERZ795049.4793-NODE-4793-length-13075-cov-26.786790_pt1 | contig 13075 bp, 12 predicted proteins | sample MGYA00375133_ERZ795049 | MGnify/ENA primary metagenome ERZ795049 (study PRJEB30178, sample SAMN05720147) | activated sludge metagenome | isolation source: anaerobic digester from wastewater treatment plant | place: Japan | collected 2015-04-20 ...
CAGCTGCGCTTTACCCAGCAGGTGAAATCGCGCTTGGGCTGGGGCTTTTTGGCGGTGGTCGACACTGGCCGCTTTCAGGATCATTTGCCCTCCGGCGCGGAAAGCGAGGCTGACCGCCTGCAGGCGCTCTTCAAGCGCCAACTTACGGCGGTGAGCTACCGCGTTAGCAGCAGTCCGGAGCATTTTATCGCTTGGGGCGTGCCAGAGACAGCGCGCGATCCTGAGGGTGGCGGCTTGCTGCATGACGACTTAGTGCTCTCAGCTGCGATGGTGGCAGAACTTGACGTGCAGCCTTGGAGCGTCAGCGGTAATGCGCCGCTGGTGATCGCGGCGGCTGACCCAATCAAAGAAATGGATGGAGGTTTTTAGATGACATATTTCACGACTAATCAGCAATACCCTTTGGGCATAGACCTTTCGGTCTATAACTGCAGCGCTGATGGCTGCCGCAAGCCGAATTTTGACCTGATTGCGGCACACCAACCCGCTGTTGAGTTCATCGCCATGCGGGCGGGGCAATCCTGGGGCTATCGTGACCCGGCTTTCCCATATTATTTGGCTGAAGCACAGCGCATTGGTGTGTGCATCTTGCCCTATCACGTCGTCTTCCCGGGCGAATCCGCCCGCCGGCAGATGGACAGCTTCCTCAATATCTTGGCAGGCGTGGACTTGCAGAGTGTACGCCTGGTGCTCGATATGGAGCTGGATCACAGCCAGACACGCGCCAAAATCACCCAGACATTAGGCGAGTGCCTGCGCATCTTGCAAGCGGAGACCAGCCGGCTGCCGCTGGTTTACTCGCGCGCCAGTTGGGTGAACGAACACCTGAGCGTACGCGATTTGCCAGCACTCGATTGGTGGTTAGCGCAATACTTAGCTCGGCGCAGTTACCCAGCCTACACACCTGAATTCCCTTGCCCGCCACGGCTGCCTGAAGGCGTGAGCGCCTGGCGCATTCATCAGACCGCAGAGCGCGCCCCAGCTATCGGCGGCAGCGGCTGGTATATGGATTACGACCGCTGGAATGGCTCGCATGCTGAGCTGCTAGCTTATTTTGGGCGCGAAGAAAAGCAGCCGGCTCTCGCTTGCCCGCTGGATGGCTCGCCTTGCCCGAGAAGTGATATTCAACCTAATCCAGCGCTTGTAGATCAACCCTTTGGTATGGAGATAATTTGAAATGGCAGAAACCCAACATATATCTTTACTTAATTTCTTGCGCCGGCAGCCCAGCACTAACACCGAACCTGAAATCGCGCCGGATACAACCGGGCACGAGGTAGAAAGCCCAGCTAGACCCGTGCCCACGCGCTTGCGCATGAGCCTGCCTGAAGACGAGAATAACTTTCTGGTGGGCGCTAGCTCCTTAGGCGATTTACCGCGCGACCGGCACGGCTTTGACCGGCAGCAAGTGATGGCGGACTGCTTAGACGCCTGGCGCTTCAACCCGTTAGCGCGGCGAATCGTGGAGCTGACCAGTCAATACGTCACTGGCGGCGGGATGGCTCCGCGCTGTCCGCACACCGCTACGCAAGCCTTCTTGCGTGAGTTTTGGAATCACCCGCTCAACCACATGGATGCGCGCCTGGGGGAGCTTTCGGATGAGTTAGCCCGCAGCGGAAACCTCTTTTTGCTGCTCTCGACGGATGCCAGCGGTATGTCTTACCTGCGCGTGGTGCCTTCGGCGGATATCGAACGCATCGAATCCCGCGCGAACGACGTGGAACAGGAAGTGGCATATTACACTCGGCAGGATGCCGAAGGGGAAGTGACGCGCTACCCTGCCTTTGCCCCTTGGCAGGGCACGCCTGATTTGCAGCCAGTGATGCTGCACTATGCCATCAACCGACCGGCTGGCGCGCAGTGGGGTGAGCCGGATCTGGCACCGGTGCTGCGTTGGCTCTCGCGCTACGCTGCTTGGCTGGAAGACCGTGTGCGCCTCAACCGCTTCCGCAACGCCTTTATGTATGTGGTCAAGGCGCGCTTCGCCAATGAATCCGCCCGCTCCACGCGGCAGCTGCAGCTGGCTGCTAACCCGCCAGGACCTGGCTCAGTGCTCGTAACTGATGAAAATGAGGAGTGGTCTGTGCTTTCGCCGCACTTAGAAGCGCTGGATGCCTCCAGCGACGGGTTGGCAATCAAGAAAATGATTGCCGCTGGTGTCGGTTTGCCGCTGCACTTCTTAGCTGAGCCTGAATCCAGCACACGCACCACAGCCGAGGCGGCGGATGGAGCCACCTTGCAACGCTTTGCGCATCGGCAGCGCTTTTTGCAATGGATGCTGGCTGATATGCTGCGTGCCGCTGTCAGCCGTAGGGCTTTGGTGGATACGCGCGTAGATCCACAGGCTGAGATTCGCATCTTAGCCGGGGATATCTCCGCCCGGGATAACCAATCGCTGGCAGAAGCCGGCAGCAAAGTGGCTGAGGTGGCGCAGGCGCTTTATGCCCAAGGGCTGATTGACCAGGATGAGTTACTGCGCCTGATTTATCGCTTTTTAGGGGAGGGAGGCAGCCATGTAGAAGTTTAAGAAGAATTTCGCCTAAATTAGAAGACAGGCAAATTGAGGAAATTGACGATGAAAGGAGCCTTTTATGGAGGAAAACGAACTTGAAACAGAGACCCGAGGAGAATATCGCGAGCGCTTAGCTCTGGAAGCCCAAGCCCTTAGCCCGGAACGCTTTGAGATCTTAGCCATCACCGCTGGTGCTGCCAATGGCTGGGAGTTCCCACCAGAGGTGCTGCGCGCGTCGCTCGGGCTGTGGGAAGGCGTGAACTGCTTTGTGGATCACGACTGGACCTCGCGCTCGGTGCGCGATATCGCTGGCATTTTGCGCAAGGTCAGCTGGGACGACGGTGCCCAAGGTATCCGTGCTGAGCTGCATGCCTTCGGACCCTCAGCCGAGCTGCTAACCAAGATTGGCAGGCAGGTGCTGGAGGAGAAGGATGAGCCAGCTGTCCGCGTCGGTTTTTCTGCCGATATTTTGTTCAACGGAAAGGACCACCGTGTGGATAAGATCCTCAAAATCTTCTCGGTGGACCTGGTCTATAACCCGGCGCGCGGGGGAATGTTCCTGCGTGCACTTAACCAACTTGGCATTTCGCCAAAGCTTAAAGGAGATTTACTCATGCAAAATATCAAGGATATTCAAGATGAAACTTTGACTAACCAGACTGTGACTGCTATACCCGCGGCAGAGGATAGCTCAACGCTGCAAGCCCAACTCGCTGAGCTGCATGACCTGCGTAAGCAAATGAGTGCCATGGTGCTGGATGCCAGCCTTGCCCAAAGCGCGCTGCCGGCACCCATGAGCCAGCGCATCCGCCAGCAATTCCAAGACCGAACCTTCGCACCCAGCGAGTTGCAGGCTGCCATCCGCGAGGCACGCGGCATGTTGGCTGACCTGGAGAGTGGCAATGCAGTCAAGGGACCAGCGCGCATCGAAGGCATGCTTGCCCCAGAGGAGCGCCTGCAGGCGGCGGTGGATGACCTATTTGGCGTGCCGCGGGAAAAATCCTCACAACACTCGTCTGTGCCGCGCTTGAGCGGCATCCGCGAGCTGTACCTCACGCTCACCGGCGACTATGAGCTGCATGGCGGTTACTACCCTCAGCGGGCACAACTAGCTACCACCGCCGATTTTAGCGGTCTGGTTAAGAACGCGCTGAACAAGCTGGTGACCAACACTTGGGAAGACCTTGGCAGAGCCGGCTATGACTGGTGGAAAGACATCACCGTCCAGGAACACTTTAACAGCCTGCATGATATCACCGGCACGCTGATTGGCACAGTAGGTGACCTGCCTGTAGTGCCTGAAGGTGGCAGCTACACTGAGCTGGAAGTGGGGGACTCGCCCGAGACTGCCAGCTTCACCAAGTATGGCGGTTACATCCCGCTCACGTTGGAGCTAATCGACCGCGACGAGACGCGCAAACTGCGTGCTTATGCACGGGAACTGGCGACCGCCGGCATGCGCAAGATTTCCAAGCTTGTGGCGCAGATTTTCACGGCTAATAGTGGTGTGGGACCAACCATGGCTGATGGCGGCGCGCTTTTCAACGCCACTGCCGTAACGACAGCTGGCGGGCATGCCAACCTGGGGACCACCGCGCTCAGTGCTAATGCCTGGGATCAAACCTGCCGGAATGTTTACCGCCAGCCGATGCTGATCAAAAACACTGCTCTCCTACGCGGCACAGGACCAATGTTAGCAGTCAACCCCAAATTCATCCTTGTGCCACGCGCGCTGCAAAAAACTGCGCTGGAGCTATGCAGCGGAGCGCTCGTGCGCGAGTCCGGTTACGTTTACGATAACGTGCTCAAAGGCAGCGCCGTGCCTGTGGTAGTACCGGATTGGGCGGATGAGACTGACTGGGCGGCGGTTTGTGACCCGCGCGTTGTGCCGGCGATTTTTGTGGGCGAACGCTTTGGGCTTATGCCGGAGATCTTTGTGGCTGGGGATGAACTCTCGCCGGCAGTTTTCACCAATGATGAACACCGCCTGAAGGTGCGCCATTACTTAGCCGTGTGGGTGAATGATTACCGTCCACTCTATAAGAATAACGTTGCGTAATGATGAAAGGAGCACAAGATGCCAAAGTGGAAAGCTTTACTGAGTTCGCGTAAGTTTTGGGCTGCGCTGATGGGTTTGATTGTGATGGTGATCAAAGCCTGGAAGCCGGATTTCCCCTTGGATGGAGAAACCTTGGCTGGAATTTTCTCTGTGTTGGTGGCGTACATCCTCGGCACTGCGCTGGAAGACGGCTTAGCTGGTCACAAACAATAATCGTGATGAGGGCAGGCTAAACCTGCCCTCCTTGCGCCAAAATCATAGATAAAGGAGTAACCACAATGGATGACGAACGCCTCAAAGGTATCGTAGAAGCATTAGCTGGCTCGAATGTACTCAGTTATGCGCTCAAGGAAGGTGGTGTGCTTGTCCTGATTGATCAAGCGGGCAGGAAGCAGCGCTATTTACCTGAAGACTACCAGCACCTGCTGCGTAAAGCGAATAAAACCGCAAAAATGATTGAAGGAGGCACAAATGAGCAATCTCAGTGAAATTTGCAGTCGGCTGAATGCGCAGTTTTTTGACCTGCAAAACTTGGCAATCCCTACTGGGAGCCAGGAAGAAGCCGTACGGGAAGCTTTGGCTGGGTTAAACGCATTTCTGGATAAAGACTTTACGGTGGCGGGCTTGGATGAGGCTTTAATGACAACCCTACCGTCGGATTACGAAGCAGTTTTACTCTTCGGAGCGGCAGCTTTTGCGCTCGATTTCAGCCTGCGTAGTCATTTAGTTCACACCACCAGCAGCACCGTGAGGTCGGAGGAAACCTTACGCTTGTGGTGTGAGCATTTGAACCGGCAGTTTGATGCTGGCTTGGATCGCCTGCGTCTGCAAGCGTTGCAAGCGAATGGTGCACTGCCTTATAGCCCTTGGGCATGGGATGAGCCCCACAACCTGCGCGAGGTGAGTTAATGACCCAAATAGCAATTGGCAATCTCATTGACCCGGAAGAAACTGCATGGCTCTACCTCACCGATGGACCTTTGCCTCCAGGTGTATTGGGTACACGCTACGAGCCAGTAACCTCATCCGATGAGACTGTGACTGAAACCTTGCAAATAAGTTTACGCGGGACGCCGGCAGAACTGCGCGCTGTCATTGCACAGTTAGAGGCGCTTTGCCGGCAAATCGAGCGTTACGAAGTGGAAGGTTTGGGCGCGGCAATTTACTTGCGGGCGATCCCGACTGATAATTTTGAACCGCTTTATTCCCGTTTGTTACATGCTGAGCTGCACACTATGCCCGGCGCGTTAGCTTTGGAGGAGCATGGCAGCTTGATGCTGGAGTTCATCCTCACACGCCAAAATGCGTTTGATGGCGCTGAACGCCCGCTCACGCTCAGCAACAGCGCCGGCTCAGGGCTGACTGTTGCACTCAAAAACCGTGATGACAGCTTATCTGCCGGCAATGATAATTACTTTTCCGTTCAAACCAATGCCTTGGGAACGGATTTACCAGCACCGCTGAGGCTGCAAGTAACTAATACAGGCAGCTCCCCACTCGCACAGCTTTTAGTGGGTGCTTATCATGCACCCAGCCGACCAGATAAACCGCCGCTCGTGCTTGAAGGCGAACACGCTGATGAGGGGGTAGAAGTGCCGGCTAGTGATGCCTCCAATGGCGCGTATGCACAATTTACACTCGCGCAGGGTGCTTGGCAGGCGTTGGCGAGTTGGCAGCTTGACCACAATCAGTTAGAAACCTTAGATGGGCGGCTTTACACGCCTATTCTGCGCTTTTACACGCCGCTTCCGGCAGGGTTGCTGCAATTTCGGGTTGCTTTGAGTTTTCCGGGGCTGCCGCCAGCATTGGGCACCACGCTTTATCAATCTCCAGCAGTAAGCGCAACAGAAGGGCAAGGGTATTTGCCGCTTGCACCCTTGCGGCTGCCTTTTGAGGCTAGGCTGCTGAATGTGCAGCCATCTCCGCTGCGCTTTAGTTTGCAAGCGTATGCTCCGGGTTCTGGCAGCCTCACGCTCAAATTGGATGATATCTTCCTGCTGCCGCAAGAGAACTTCACCTGGTTTACCTCTTCAGTTGGTCTGCCTGTCAACGCCTCATTGATCGATGATGCCTTTTTACAAAAAACCTACACCTTAGCCAACGCTAAGGAAATGCACACGCATCATCGCATTGGGGATTATTTTTATCTACCTCCTGGAGAGACCTCCTGGTTTTTCTTTTTCCAGGTGAATCCTGAAGGTTTAGCGCCGATTGATTTACCCATTAACGTGAAGGCATGGTATCGAAAGCGCCGTCGGATTTTGTGAGGCAAAAATGAGCAAAGTTTTCTTTGTATTCTTACAGGATGAGGTTGACGGTCAGTTTTACCAACCAGAGAGGGCAGCACGCGTGCTTGCGCTCTCGTGGCGCGCTTTGGGTGGGTGCGAGCGCGCCGAGTTGGCTGTACCTCTTCAGCCTGGCAGTTTAAAGTTTTGGCAAGGATTGGTGGGCAAACCTGTACAAATCTACAACGGGTTTGGCAGTTTGGTTTGGTGGGGCTATGTGCACAGCTTGGCACAGTCGACTGGCAGTTTGCGGGAAGTGTGCTCGTTGGAAAAGATGGCTAACCGCGTGGCGGTTGCTTATACAACGCTTGAACCAAACCCAAGCAGCTATGGCGATCCGCTCCAAACCGCTTGGGCTGAGGATAGCGAGAGTATCGCGCTTTATGGGCAAAAGGACTTGCTGCTGGTGAAAGGCATGATGTCTGAAAGTGCTGCCCTGCAGCTGCGCGATGAAGTCCTCCGGCAGCGGGCTAAGCCAAGTATTCAGCTGCAGCCTAATCTTATCGCAATGTCAGACGAAAAGCCGAAAATGACCTTGCAAATAGACTGCCGCGGGTGGGCAGAGCAGCTTTCGTGGCGCGTCTATCAGCCGCCGGCTGGAGTGATCGGCAACACGGCTGCGCAGCAAGGCACACAAGCTGTGGGTAACACGACCAGCGCGAGCAAAGTGGCGCAATCCTTCGTTTTTGATGGTGACAACTTTGCGCCTTCGCTGCTGCAAGTGCGAATCCGCCGGCAAGGCAGCCCGAATGACGCCCTGCGTGTTTCAATTCAGTCAGATAATAACGGAATCCCTAGTGGGGTGGAACTCGCCAGTGCACAGGTGAGCGGCGCTGTGCTCGAAGGTGAGGCTTACCCATGGGTAAGTTATATCTTTAGCCCTTCCCCGCAGCTTACACCGGGGAAAACATATTGGGTTGTATTTGCCCGCACAGGGACGATTACAGCTAGCGCTTATTACGTCTTAGCCATCGATGAAAAACTTTCCTTTCCTGCTGGTGTGCTGAAAATTAATAACGGTAGTGCTTGGTCTGCGCGCAATCCATTAGCGGATTTAGTCTTTAAGCTCACAAGTACGGTTCAGACGAGTGCATTGCTCGAGGGGATGCAAGCGGTTTTTGGGCGTGAGCCTTTCAGTGCGTTTAGCGTGCAATTTGAAAGTGGCATTTACACCACCCCGCTCACATCCCAGCCCAAGCCGGTACAGCAATGGGTAAACGAAATTTTGGCTCTTGGTACGTCTAATGGGGAGGAAATCATTTATACTGTCACGCCACAGCGTGAGTTGATTTTTAGGCTGAAACCTACGCTCGCCGATTCGCCGCCTTATTGGCTCACTGATCAAGGGGAGTTGCGTGATCCAGGTGGTGGAGACTTACTGCCAGGTCACCTGCCGGTGGGCGCTTGGGTGCAAACCAGCCAGCAAGGCGCGATGTTCATCACTGGTGGAGAGATCTGCGCACCAGATTGGCTGCCAAAGCTGAAAAGCTAAAGGTACCTTTTTGAAGTTGAACGGCAGCAGGTAATTAATTTTTTCACTGCTGTCGTTCAATCGATTAAAATGGAACATAATCATGAATTAGGAGCTACTCATGCCCAAAGGGACGTTTAATTTTCCTGATAAGTTTTTATGGGGCACAGCCACCGCAGCCCACCAAGTGGAAGGCAACAACACCAATAATGATTTTTGGGCTTGGGAGCAGGTACCTGGGCACATCCTCAATGACGATAAATCTGGAGTGGCGTGCGAATGGTGGGCAGGGCGCTGGCGTGAGGACTTTGACCGCGCGCAAGAAACCTACCAGAATGCCCACCGTCTTTCGGTGGAATGGGCACGCATCCAGCCGGCGCCAGATATGTGGGACGAGACGGCTTTAGAGCGCTACCGCCAGATGCTGCTGGGGCTTAAAGAACGCGGCATGACTGCGATGGTTACTCTGCATCATTTCACCAACCCGCTGTGGTTAGCCGAAATGGGCGCATGGGAAAACGAGCAAGTGGTGCCGCTCTTTGCAGAGTACACTCGAAAAGTCGTCGAAGCATTGGGGGCACACTGCCAGCTGTGGGTCACGATTAACGAGCCGAACGTCTATATGAGCATGGCTTATCTCCAGGGCGTCTTTCCGCCTGGCAAAAAGGACTTGAAATTAGGAGTGCAGGTGCTGGCGAATATGGCAAAGGCGCATGCTGCATCTTACGAGGTAATCCACACCTTGCAACCGGAAGCTCAGGTTGGTGCAGCGATCCACTGGCGCGGCTTTACGCCAGGGGACCGCAACCCGATCACGCGAATTTCCGCTAGGCAGCATCATCAGGTGTTCAATCAGGCTTTCTCGCAAAGCTTAGAAACTGGTAAATTTGACACGCCACTGCTCAAGCTGGATATCCCTGAAGCTAAAGGTACCCAGGATTTCATCGGTTTGAACTATTACACCCGGGATTACCTGCGTTTTGCCCCCAAACGACGAGCTGAAGGCTACACAGAACGCTTTTTTAAGCCCGAAGCTGACCTTTCGGAGCACGGCTTCTTAGCCAATGACCCAGAAGCCTTTAAGCAAGCCATCCGATGGGCAAACCAATTTCACAAACCGATTTACATCACCGAAAATGGCTGTGAGGACTCTCAGGACGATTTTCGGCGGCGATATCTAATCGAGCACATCCATGCATTGTGGCACATGGTCAACTTTAACGCGCCAGTCAAAGGCTACTTCCACTGGACGCTGGTAGATAATTTTGAGTGGGAGCGCGGGTGGAGCCAGCGTTTTGGCTTGTGGGAGCTGGACCCTGTTACGCAGATCCGCACCAAACGCCCGAGCGCTGACCTCTATGCGGATATTTGCCGTACCGATAGCCTCAGCGCGGAAATGGTGGAAAAGTATGCCCCCGAGATTTATGCGAAGATATTCCCTGGATAGAATGCGATCGTTTTCGGCTTGATTCTTGCAACAATTATGATGAATTTATAAGTAAAGGAGCTTGTCATGTTCGTTTATCTATCGAAATTACTTCCGCAACTGATCATGCCCGTGAGCCTTGCGGCTTTGCTGCTTTTCATCACGCTTTTCCTCATCCGCAAACACCCTAAAACAGCACTCTGGTTGGTGCTGATCAGCCTCATTTTGGTTGGGGTGGGTGGCAACGCTTATTTCTCTGCCTACTTTGCCCGCACGTTAGAGTGGCGCCACATGCCGCTGCAAGGAGAGGTGAAAGCCGATGCGATTGTGCTGCTTGGCGGCGGCACCGAGCCGGCAGATGCGCCCCGCACGGGTGTGGAGGTGAATGGCGCCGGGGATCGTGTACTCTATGCAGCGCAGCTCTACAAGTCCGGCGCAGCTCCACTTATTATCCTTTCTGGCGGGAATGTGGCTTTCAGCCAAGCACGCGGCAGTACCCCCGCTCAGGAGATGCATGACCTGCTGCTTGCGCTGGGCGTCCCGGAAGAAGCTATGCTGTTGCAAGATAAATCACAAAACACGGAAGAAGATGCTGCCTTCACCAAGCAGATCTTAGTGGAGAAGGGGATTAAAACCGTTATCTTGGTTACCTCAGCCGCGCACATGGAACGCGCGTTGATGCACTTCCAGGATCCGCAGTTTACTTTCATCCCTGCCCCAACAGATTACGCGATCACGCAGCGCTATTGGGATTACCTCATGCGCTGGGATGCCCAAACCATCTTGCTCAACCTGCTGCCCTCGAGCCATGCGCTCAACCTGACCAGCAATATTTTCCATGAATACTTAGGCATGTTCGTTTACCGCCTACAGCTTATTTTCTAGGTTTATTTCCCCCAAAATTAGCTGCCTGTACACCTTGCGGGCAGCTTTTTTGATTGAGGGTCAAACGAGGGTGAAAATTTGAAAATTGCGGCTCGCTCAGCGATACGGAGGTAAAACAGGGGGAACAAAAACACTGCTGGGGGCGTTATACCATTGAAGTTGTATAAAAGTGTCCTTTAGAAGGAGGAACGATGAAAACCCTACAAACCATTCTTAGCCTTGGTGTGATCGCAGCTTTTTTGCTGGCTGGATGTTCGCCGGCAGGGCAATCACCTGAGCCAACCCAACCTGAAGAGCCAACGCAACCCCCAGCCGAGGCACAAGATTTGATCGGGGAAGTGGCTTATAACCTTAACCCGCAAGCGAGTTTGGATCAGATTCAGGCGTTAGCTGATGCGCACAATGCTTTTGCACTCGATCTCTATAAACAGTTAGCTGGAGAAGGCGAGAATATTTTTTACTCGCCGTACAGCATCTATATGGCATTGCTCATGACTTACGCCGGTGCTGCTGGAGATACTGCCAGCCAGATGGAGAGCACCTTGCATTTACCCTATTCTCAAGAAGAGGTCCACGCCGTGATGAACGCCCTCAACTTGCAGCTGAAGGCGAACAGCATAGTGGATGACAAGCCGGCTTTCACCCTCAATATTGTCAATCAGCTGTGGGGGCAGGCGGGTTACGCGTTCTTGCCGGAATTCCTGAACACGCTTTCACAGAATTACAATGCCGGCTTGAAGACTGTAGACTTTGCTGCCGATCCCGAAGCTGCCCGTGAGCTGATTAACCTCTGGGTGGAAGCACAAACCAATGAAAAAATCAGAGATTTGATCCCTGAGGGAGCTTTGAATGAACTCACCCGCTTGGTGATTACCAATGCAGTCTACTTTAAGGCAGCTTGGTTGTCTCCATTTGATCCTGCCAACACAAAAAATGGCAGCTTTACTTTACTGGATGGAACGCAAGTGGAAGTCCCTATGATGCATCAAAGTAGCAGCATGCGGGCGTACGTCTCGCAAGATGTGCAAGCTGTAGAGCTGCCCTATGAGGGTGGAACCTACTCTATGGTAGCGCTCATGCCCACGGCAGGCAGCCTGGACACCTTCGAGCAATCCCTTACGGCTGAGAGTCTGCAAGACATCCTCAACCAATTGGAAAGAGCTTCTGTAACCTTGAGCATGCCAAAGTTCAAATTCGATGCAGCTTTTGCACTGAATGATGCTCTAGAAGGCATGGGGATGACAGATGCCTTTGACCCAATGAAGGCGAATTTCTCTCGGATGGATGGAACGACGAGTCTGTATATTTCATCTGCCCTGCATAAGGCTTTCGTAGACGTCAACGAGGAAGGTACTGAAGCCGCTGCAGCGACTGCAGTCGCCATCGGGCTCACTTCCGCACCAGGGCAGAGCTACACCATCACGCTCGATCACCCCTTCCTATTCCTTATCCGCGATAACGCCACCGGAACCTTGCTCTTCGTTGGCAGGATGGCGGATCCACGCTAGACTTTAGCTTAAACCAAACAGGCTGGAATGTCTTACTTCCAGCCTGTTTGCTTAATTAAACTGCTTTATCCTGCCATCCAAGCAATGGCTACCGTGCCGGGACCCACGTGTGCGCCAATCACTGGGCTGACCTCAGAGCGGAACACTTCATCCGGATGTAAGCGCTCAACCGCGGCAGCTTCGAGCGCGCGGCATTCGTCTTCACACAGGGCATGGAAAGGGGCAATGCACAGGGGCGTCTTGCCGCTTGTGCGCTTTTCGATCAGGTCGAGCATGCGGGAAAGGGCTTTTTTATGTGAAATGACGCTCTCGACGGCTTCGATCTTGCCGCCGCGGATCTCGAGCAGCGGTTTGACGTTGAGCGCAGAGCCTAAAAAGCGCGTGGCGGTGTTGATTCTGCCGCCTCTATAGAGATATTCCAGCGTGTTGACGGTGAAATACACCCCAATTTTGGGGTAAGTGGCTTTAGCGAGTTCCAGGATCTCCTGCAGGCTGGCGCCCTGCTCGGCAGCGCGTGCTAAAGTGATGACCATCAAGCCCAGCGCCATGGAGACCAGCTGCGAGTCAAAGACCTCTAAGTTTTCGGGGTTGCCCAGCTCCACCTTTGCCTGCTCGGCAGAGTCGAACGACGCTGAAATGCCGCTGGAAATGCCAGTATAAAAGACATCATTTCCTGCATCGAGCAGCGGCTTGAAAATTTCCTCAAACTGCCCAACTGTAACCTGGCTGGTAGATGCCATCTCTTTAGAACGTGAAAGCTGAGTGTAAAACTCATGCGCGCTGATATCGACGCCATCACGGTATTGCTTGCCCTGCCAATTAAGCACAAGTGGCAGAATGGGGAGATGATATTGTTCGACGATTTCTTGAGGTAAGTACGCACTTGAATCAGTAACGATAATGACTTTATTCATTTTTTTCCTTTCCTT
>ERZ795049.4798-NODE-4798-length-13069-cov-6.392808_pt1 | contig 13069 bp, 8 predicted proteins | sample MGYA00375133_ERZ795049 | MGnify/ENA primary metagenome ERZ795049 (study PRJEB30178, sample SAMN05720147) | activated sludge metagenome | isolation source: anaerobic digester from wastewater treatment plant | place: Japan | collected 2015-04-20 ...
TGATGATCATTATTAATTTTGTACCTGCGGTGCAATAAAAACAAATCGATATGAACGTTGTAGGGACGCCACATTGTGACGTCCCTACCCATAATTACAAACAAAGGTCAAAATGAACAGTGATTTATTTCACGAATTTGATAACTTCAACTCCTCCGTCTACCAAAGCTTTAGCAATGTAAACACCGCGTGAAACAGATGACAAATCAAGTGTCGTAACGTTTTGCTTTGCCAAAATCAAGCGTCCGTTTGTGTCGAAAATTTGAACATTGCCTGAGTTATTTAGATACAAGGTATTTTTATTAAAGAACACGCTTGATGCTTTTGCGTCATTCAATCCTGAGACAGGTCCTGCTATGAAATTAATATTATCCAAATAGAAATCAGTATTTCCGGCATTAATTCCGAATGCGAAATCAAAGTTATTCAATGCCTTTAATTCATCAGGAAGAGTTGCTGGCAGCGAAAATTCTTTATGAAGCCAGGTTGCTTTGGCTTCATCACCCAGAATAACATTCTCTTCGGTAGTTCCTGTTGGTGCATTAGCCGCAAAAGCTACGCCTACAGCACCGAAGAAATAGTCTATTTTTTTCCAGGTATTTTGGTCTCCTTCTACATCACTGAAATAGATGTCAAAAGTGATTTTCTTAATATCACCCAGCGTTTTTCCTTCGGGAAGGGTAACAGTGAACTTTGGATATGAATTCCAGTTTGTTCCAACAGCGTGCAATGATTTGCCTTCACCAGATGGGTTAGCTGCAACAGTTGCAGTCATAGCATCACCACTCCAGCCCACAATGGAATAAGTGTCCCCAATTTCTTTATCTTCAAAATCAATAACCAATGAAGGAACAGATGCGCCTGTCAGATATGCTTCCTCTAAAACCAAAGTTCCTGCTTCAGATCTTTGAAGGTAAATCTGCTTCACATCATGCCTTTTACTGGGATCTAATGTAACTTTTATTGATGTTGCTCCTGCATTTGCATAAACCTCAGGAACGTTCTCAGTATCATCGCTGTATTTTACTACTAACTTTACAGTAGCATCTGTAGCAGCAAATTTCACTGTAACGTCTTGGTAGAGGGAATAATCTACACTACCAAGCCACCATCCCCGTCCTCCCCACGCTCCGGGATAGGTGATTGTTTTTGTCTCAGCATTGTAAGTGGCATCTCCAAAACCTGAATTGAGGTCATCTAAAGTGAGGTTTAATCTTAATGCAAAAGATGAATGACTCACTAAGATTAGTGCAAATAAGAGTAATAATGTTTTTCTCATAATTAAATAAAATTAAATGTTAGTACTATTTTTTTGTTAAACGTTTTAAAAACCATACAAATATAGCATGTAAAACACCGAAAAGTGTTATCAGAATGTAACAATTGCTTTCTAAAATGCTACATATTTGGTCAAAAATCAGCTTTTAGTCTGAAAAACATCCGGTCAGGCTATTTTTTCAAAAATTTTCCGGTAAATATCCCTTCTTTATTGTCAACAACAAGTAAATAAAGACCTTTAGGCAAAGAGCGAATATCCACCATTTCATCTTTAAAATTTACTGAAATCTTTTTTCCAAATGCATCAAAAACTTCTATTTTTTCAACTGTTTCACCTTTTACCGTCAGGAAGTCTGATGCCGGATTGGGGTAAATTTCAAATTTGGGGGCTTGTAAAACTTCCACACTGCTGGTTTCGTAAAATTTGTTGGGAACCTTACTTGCTTCGGAAGCCATATAGCTGCGAAGCCACTTCATGGCTTTTCGCTCCGTGCCGTTTGACTCTACGATCCCTGTTCCTGTCTTCCAGGTTGCGCCCGAAACATAGCCCCAAAGTGTGACTCCCGCCACAGACTCATGTTCCCATAAAACGGGGAATTTCTCCCTGTACATGAGATACTGACTGTCCTCATCTCCGGCCGGATTCCCGCTGATATCCAGTTCGGTCACGTAAACAGGTAATCCTGTGGCAGCGAGAATACCCAACACGTTTCGCATGGTAGCTACCGAAGTCCAATTCAAATTAAATTCATGACATTGGATCCCTATTCCGTCAATGAGATTCTCTTTTTGTAAGATTTTCACTATCTCAACATACCTGCGTGCTGCATTCGGGTCGTTGATGATCCCGTAGTCGTTGATGTGTAATTTTGAGTTTGGAAACAGTTGACGCGCTTTTCTGAACGACCATACTATCCAATCCCAACCGGTAGTGCCGTCTCCGCCTATTGCCTGACGAATATTTGACGGTTGATGGAGCGGTTCATTTACCACATCTATATAATCAATTGCCGGATAACGCTGTGCAACCAAGTTCATAAACTCTTCCATCTCAGCCTTTTGCTCAGCCGGCGACAGGGAGGAGATCCAGTTTGGTTCCTGACTTCCCCAGACAAAGGTGTGAAACCTGAATTTATAGCCCTTTGCTTTGGCATGATTATACGCCAAATCCAAAGCCGACCAGTTCATATTGCCCCGGGTATATTCCACAGATCCCCACTTTCCGGCATTTTCAGGTGTAATCTGATTCCAATAGGTGTCAAAATTAGAGCGGACATTGTTGGCAATGATATTTCCCAGAAATTTAGAATGTTCCTTGGCCAGTGGTATGGTATTAACAAATTCTTCCTCTTCCAAATCGGGAGTCAAATCTATAATTTCAACATTGTCGATGAAATAGGTTTTACCCGGAATTTTTCCGGCATCAATCCGAAGTTTCATTGAAGATCCGCCTGCCCGCAAGGCCGAACCGTAAACATCCTGATAAGTGTATTGCGCCCAGTTACCGCCAATATTCAATTCCGGAAGATATTGTCTGTCAGCATTTCCTCCCTCATCCGTAAGCTGATAAGCAGATTCAGTAGAGAGACGAATAACACCCCCGCCACCTATTGCTTTTGCCCAAAAACTAATTTTATACAGATGCGAAGTCTTTGTTGTGATCAAAGGAGTTTCCAACTGAACGCTCCAATAATCTTCGCCTGAAGCATCGGAAACCATCTTAACGGAATAACTTCCTGCATACTTATCCTCTTGCGAAACAGATACTCCGCCACCTTGATTCAGCACAGTCCAGCCTTCCAGAATTCCCGATTCAAAGTCAAACATCGTGTCTGCCGCATAAGTCAGACTGAATGAAATACAACCTAAAATCAACAATATGCATATTTTCCTCATCACTACTATCAACAGGTTTTCACTTATTTTTTTGCTTCTTCAATAATGGATTCAACAACCGGCTTCGGCTGGAAGTCGCGGTCGAAGATCAAGGCATAATCCGTTCTTCCCCTCACGGGCCATCCGTTTCTCCAGGATTGTCCGTCATGTACTCCCCAAAGCGTCACCCTTTCTATCTTATCGCTATGTTTCAAAAACAGTTTAAAAATATCAAGGTATCGGTCGTTAAGTGCTATTGAAACAGAGTCAGGCAAACCTTCAGCATAAGGATTTAGGTGCTGCCGGTAGTCAAAATCAGCTGAAATCTCAGCACCGAAGTTTCTGCCGGGTCTTGGAAGCACAGTAACGTCCAATTCGGTAATCATCACTTTTACGCCGGTTTCAGCAAATGCCAGCAGACTTTCTTCGAAATCATCCAAATCCGGGAAAACCAAATCCATGTGTCCCTGCATTCCTACTCCGTCGATTCTCACACCCTGACTTTTCAGATCATTGACCATTTTCACCACTGTATTCCGGCGCCCTTCGTGAGCCATGGAATAATCGTTATAATACAAATCTGCATCGGGATCTGCTTCATGAGAAAATTGAAACGCCAGCTTGATATAATCTTCGCCGATGATGTTATAAAACTTGGTCTTTCTCCACGAACCGTCATCTTCAATGGCTTCATTCACAACGTCCCAGCCTTTTACCTTTCCTTTGTAACGACCTACTACGGTATAAATGTGATTTTTCATGCGTTCGATCAGCACTTCGCGCGACACATCTTTCCCATCTTTATCTGTAAAGAACCATCCCGGAGCCTGAGAATGCCAAACCAAGGTATGTCCAATGATGTACATATTGTTTTCTTCACCAAATTTGATGAATTGATCAGCCAAGTCAAAATAAAACTGACCTTCTTCCGGCTGAAGTTCTCCGCTTTTCATGCAGTTTTCTGCCGTGATAGAGTTAAAATGTTGCTTAATAAGCGCAACACTGTTTGTGTCCACTCCCGTAATTTGGGGGGCATTGATTGCCACACCAATGTAAAATTTATCTGTTAGCGCATCTTTCAGCGACTCTGCAGAAGGCTGCTGATTTTTACAACCCACCACTCCAAAAAATACTGCAAGCAGTAAGAATAAGTTCTTTTTCATGATTTATTATTTTTAGTTATTAATATTTGTATTTCAGATTTTTTGATTCTATTCAACTGATCCTGCCAAGACCACACCTTTATTATGGACAGCTACCTTTCCGTATTTCTTCCCGGAAATTCCCTCATTCTGATGTGCCTGCTTTCAGGTGGAATATTGGTGAAATAGTTAATAAGCTCCGGCGTAACCGGCTTAAACAGCAACTGCGTAAAGTTATAAAGGTCTTCTTTCCATGCCTTGAAATCGTGACGTCCATCAGGAATAATTCTGTAAACGTGTTCAATCTCGTTTTCACTTAAATAATTGTGCAAACGGTGGCTGAATGGAATCAACCAGTCCTTATCGCCACAGGAAATCCAAATAAGTTTCAATTTATTTTTAGCATCTTCAACATTAGGGATCAGCTCTTGGGGAGCTTTTGTATTAGGTGCGGAAGAAAAGCCACCTACCCAGGCAAATTTATCCAGATTTCCCAATCCAAAATTCAATGACTGTCCACCACCCATAGAAAGTCCCGCTATGGCACGATTTTCACTATTTTTCAGAACGGGATATTTCTTTTCAATAAAGGGGATCAAATCATTGAGCAGGTCTTTTTCGAATGCGGCAAACGCCTCCACCTTTTCGGGTGCCATCACGTTACCTCCGGCGCTGTCATCTTTCATCGCACGTCCATTAGGCATCACCACGATCATATCTTGAATTTTCTTGTCGGCATATAAATTATCCAATATTACCTGCGGTCCGGCACCGCGCAACCATTCTTTTTCATCGCCTCCAATGCCGTGAAGCAAGTATAAAACCGGATATTTCTTCTTTTTTGAATAACCCGGAGGTGTATAAACCAATGCTTTGCGTTTCGAGCCGACTGATTTTGATTTATATTGAACGGTATCAATTTTTCCTTGAGGAATGTCGGTTCTTGGTTTATCAAAGGTTTCAGGAATTTGCACTTTATATCCCAATAATTGGAGCATTTTCGAAGCATAGCGATATCCAAGCATTTCGTAGCCTTCTGCGGTAAAATGCAAACCGTCACCAATCTGAGGGCATCCGTCTGAAGGAATATAATGAGAGGAAGGAATTGTTTCAGGAAGTTTGGCAATAATATCGTTCATCACGGCACATTGGCCATTTTGATCGGCCGGCACTACTCCTCCTGCAAGTAAAGGAACGTTCTCAGCTCGCAGATTCAAGTCACTGAGCATATTTTCATAGACCTTTTTTAATTTTGAAGGCCATGTCGTTTCGCCCGTATTTGCCTCACCCTGATGAAGGAGGATTCCTTTGATAACTCCGTCTTTCTGAGCAAGTTTGGCCATATCGATCAAGCGTTTGTATGGATTTCCGTCATACGCCTCAATCATTCCTTTCATCCAGCCGGGAACCGTTTCGGAATAAGTCTGATATGTATCCTGGTCGAACAATTCAATTTTACATCCGCCAACAGCCACATTAATTATCCCTACTTTAATGTTTTCCGGTAGGTTTGCCACCATGGCTCTGCCGAAAAAATCTGAAACTCCCAGTCCGGTGTGACAGCGAACCAGCGGCGGAACGGCCGTATACCAGTTGCCTTTCACACGATTTAAATCGGGGCAGTCAACGGCTGCCATCATCTGAAATCTGGTATCTACCTCTTTATATTGCGGTTCAATACGCGCCGCACCTTCCATATTTGACTGTCCAAAACTGAGGAAAATGTAGAAATTCTCGTCCTGGGCATTCAGGTTCATACCGGAAAACAATATTCCGGCAAGAACAATTAATTTAATAAAATATGTTTTCATAATCTAAACTAAAATCTGATTATTAATAAACAATTACAAATAGTGAGTCTGCTTTTTGAAATTTATTCAGCCCATCCCTGCCCTTCAGCCGTTCGTCTCCATGAATAGTAATTATCCAACACCATCAGAGCCTCTTTATCGGGAACCTTGACCTGACCATCTTGAAGGTTATCACAGGCGACAAAGCCGAATGCTACAGTCAAGAATAATAAATATTTATCTTTCATAGATTATATTTTTCAAGTTATCCATATAGCTTCATCCACCTATAAAGCAAATCATTGAAAAATCATTTTTACTGAAACAATGCTGTTGGGTGAGATGCCCACAGTTACTGATTTTTTACTATCTGATATTTCTGATTCAACGGAAGCCATGTTTTTATTCTCAGTAGTTTCGACTGCAGAAGATGAAACAATTTCAGATGGAGTTGCCAGTTCAATCCTAAGTCCTACCGCATTTCGATTGATTATAACGGCTGTATATTCCCCGTTTCCCTGATAAGCAGTCACCAATAAATCGCTTTCCGGCTCATGCACATTTTGAACGGTACTTTGAATCCGGGTTCTTCCCGTAGCATATTTGGCATAATGCCCCATGATATAGCCTCGTTTGGTTATTTCTCCGTCTGCAACAAGGTTTTTGCTGTCTCCATCGGCAATCATGCTGTAAAATCTTTTCAAATACCACCATACATATGCATTGAAATTGGCAGCCATGCAATCATGAATTTCTTTTGCAACATAATCGAGGGAAGGTTTCCAGGTCCAGTTAATTTCCGGCATATCGGCATCTTTCTGCGTATCATTAAAAAGGTGCTCCGTCATCCAGAATTCTTTTCCCTTCTGTGCAGCCAGGTGATCCGGCGCAATTCCTCCGCCATAAAGGTGAGTTGCCACGATATCGAATTTATTCACCGCGACCGCATCATTCAAAAGCGCGTTTGTGTAGGATTTGTTGTGATTGTTCACGGCTTCTCCAACCATTACTTTCGCACCCAGTTGGTCGCCATGGTTTTGGATAAAGCTCACCATTTGAGCAGGTGTCCATGAACATCCATCGTAGGTAACTTTCCAATCGGGTTCGTTTTGAATGGATACGGCATAGATATTCAGACCCTGATTCTTTTGATAGTCTACGAAATCTTTGATGTGAGTCGCATAATCTGCGTATTTACCCGGAAGTAGATACCCACCATCTTCGTTTGATAATTTGCCATTGCTCTTCATGCTTGCCGGTGGCGACCACGAGAAGCAAATACAATGGCACCAAGTGCCTGCGCTTTCTTAGCGGTTGCCGTATTCAGTCCCCAATCAGCTTTATTCGGATAAAGCATCATCCGGATGATATTGTATCCCAAATCACCGTAGAGCTTCTGCACATCAGCATCACGCAGGTTATTTCCTGTCCACGAAGGATTCAGCATACCGCCGAATCCGGTTACTTTTTGGTAAGAAACATCAGGATTCAATGTAATTTTTGAAGAAACGGAAGTGGTCTGCTGCGTTATTTTCAGACGAATGATTTCCTTGGTAGAAAAATTAGTCAGCATGAGTTCCTGGCTTCTTTCCGAGGATGAAGTGTTGGGAAATAATGAGACTACAACATCTGTTTCACCCTCCTTATTAGCATCACCGCCCATTTCAACCGATACACTTTCTATCACATCTCCCGGTAGTTTTGCTAACTTCCATGCTGTTTTAGACCAAACAATCTGAAGTTCAACCTGCTTCACGTCCCACGAAAGAGGAGCTATCTCCGCCGGTTTGAAAAAGGCCTTTCCTGCAACAGACTCTTCGTCAACTCCCGACACATCACCGTCACATTGAACAAAAAGGAATGTTGCGAACAACAAAGTCGACAGAATGATATATTTTTTTAATTAAATGCATCAAAATCAATTATCAAGCATATGGTAGCAGATACAATAATCATCAACAAAATAAGCAAAAAAAATCAAAATCAATCTCTTACAACAAAGTACAAATTTTACATATAATCGAAAACTTGTGGATTGATTTTGAAAAAACAACAATTCCTCTCCTCAAAAGCGTGCTGGAGAGGAATTGTTTTCCATATTATTAATTGGAAGGTTTGAACAGTATTTTTCCAGCCAATCCGTTGGCAAAGCCGCCGTAAGCATGTTTTCTGTTATAATCCAAGGTCCAAAGTCCAATAGGCTCATTAGGTCTCCATGCTGATCCCGCAGGACTGTCAGTTGGAGCCCACTGAGTGATTCCGTAGCGTTGTGCAGCAGGTATCAGCTCAAAGTAAGCCTGCACGATTTCCTGATAAAACTCAGCCATTTCTTTATGTTGCTCAAGCGTCAACTGATCAGTTTTCAGATTTTCCGTTCCACCTTCCGGTCTGTAACCCATATCCAATTCTGAAATTTTAATCAGTTTACCGGTAGCTGCTAAGTTTTCAAACATCGCTTTCACACCTTCTATGTCGGTTATACCACAGGTCACATGCATCTGGGTACCAATTCCGTCCACTGTGACTCCCTTGCTTTCTACATATTCCACATATGCAATCAGGCCTTCACATTTTCTTTGATCTTTACCTTCCAATCCATAGTCGTTGATAAAAAGCAGGTCATCCGGATTTCCATACTGGCGGGCAAGCTGAATAGCCCTTACTGCGTAATCTTTGCCTAAGTAATCCTGCCAATAAAATTCATCGGCAGCCATATTCTCTTTACCGACTCCCGTTTTCAGCATCTTAGGATCAGGCCAGTCTGACATCGGCTCATTCACCACATCCCACGCTTTCACATGGCCTTTGGCTACTTCAAGCATGCCTGCTATCCAACTCTCGAGAGCACCGTCAATAAGTTCTTGTTTTTCTTCATCAGTTTTTGGGATGATCGTATCACCAGATCCCATGCCTCCAAACCCTTTCCCTTCCGGAGAAATTCCAATGGAAGCAATTCCGTTCCACGCACCGTTCCAACCACCGGTCGTACCACCTTCAAAGTCGCTGTTGCCTATCAGGTTAATGGTTGAACCATCTTCCACAAGAACAATATTATCGAGATAAATAGTACCTACATATTGTCCGAAATTGAACAAGAAACGAGTTCGGTCATCAGCATCCACTATTGTAGAAAGTTTAACTTCTGTCCATTCAGTCCCCAAAGTGAACGAACCAAAGCTGTTCGAAGGATAGTTGCCTGACGGTGTTTGAACATCAGCTGACAACGTTGCATTTTTGTCTGCTTTCCCCCAAAACGACAAGTTGTATTTCTTTCCGTTTTTCAGAGCTCCAAAGTCAGTTCCTACCTGAGCTTCCCAAAAATTCTGCTCCTGAGGATTGGTAAGCATCATTGCATATCCGGCATCTGTTGGAGCACTACCTCCACCTGATTCATTGTATTTTTCCAATTTAATATTGTCGAGGTAATAGGTAGTGGCGTGATTCCCAAGGTTAAATGCAATGGTTCCGGTAGTGGCAACATCGGCTGAAACCGTAATTTCTTTTACAAATTCAGACCATGTTGGTGTTGATGAAATACTACCGAAGAAGTCCCAGTGCTTATAAGCATACGGAACTGTATGAGCCTGTGTAGAGAAGGAAGCCGGATCATCCGAGCGGACATCCATCCTAAGGATATATCTCTCTCCTTCTTCCATGGGCGGTGAAAACTTCAGGAAAAACTGGCTGTTCCAATCATTTTCCCTGACCTCCTCGTTGACGATTTTAATGGCACGTCCGATTCCGTCAGCACCTTCGCCATCGGCAGTAAAAGAGACTATAGCGTTATTATTATATTCATAATTAGAGGCATCGTCTGTCTCAAAATCCTGCTCAGCAACCACCTCCCATGTTGGTCCGGTTGATTCTCCCGGTATTACCGTAGGAGCAATCAATCCATTCAGATAATTGGCATTTTGATTGGCGTGCCACACCAGGGTGTGTCCATACACTCCCATCCCTGCCCCTTGAGCGGCTTCCAATAGTTGTTGAACATTCGCCAAATCCAGCGTACCATCGTTCTGAACTACCGCACCGTGCTTCATTTCCCATCCCATGGCAATTTCATCGAAATTGCTGTTCAGCAGCTGATACACCAAGCCTTTGCTTACGTATTCAGAAAGATTAGCTCCCGCTCCCAGCTTGAAGTTAGGATTATCGGTACGGTTCACATATGCCTTCAGCACATCATAATTATTTAGATATTCCGCTATGGCTATGCTTTCCGGCTTTTCCACAGCATAATCAAGGAGCGTATTATCCGCACATGCGAATAACAAGACCGAAAAAGTAGCCAGCATCAAAATTTTATGGATAGTCTTCATTTGTTCTTCTGATTTAAGTTCATTAATTACTTTATATACGAAGGATTAAACGTCTCGATAGAAACCCCGCGATCGCGTGCTACCAGCGTATCTTTAGTGGCGTAGGAAATTCCCGATGCCGCTGTGATCGTGTAATCCAGATACACTACATCGCGATCTTTATTACCCCAGCTTTTTTTCTCACCTTTCGGAACAAAGGAACCTGTACCGGCAGCCACATATCCCGCTGTAGTAGCAGAAACCGTAATTTTATTGCTGGTGTCGAAAGTCAGGAGCAGATTACAATCTTCATAAGTATCATCTGCCTTCAATACAGAAACGATGTATTCATTGGAAGTGAGAGAAGCAGTTGTTAACTTGCTTAGCTCATCATTTTCCACATGCTGTTTGTGACGGACAACAGTGGATGTTGTTCCATCCCTGGTGATCTGATCTACACCGCGGCGCAGGTAATTGGCATGATACTGATTGATGAATTTTACGCAATAAAGCACGTAATCTTTGGGCAGCGCATTCACTTCCCAATCAGCAGGATTTGTTCTCACCGGATCATCCACCGATCCTCTTCCGGAAAGTATGGAATCTGCATTTACTACTTTTGTCATCCGGAGCGGTACCACATAGCTATTTTTCAATGAATTCGGATCAGCAAAAAATGCATCTGAAAGCTGTACTCCTACAGCACCCTGCAGAGACTTGTCCAGAACAATCTGATTGCCGGCCAGCGTATAGTAATCGGCGGGCATAGGCTTCACGGGATCGCCAACCGAGAAAAACAATTTATTGGTCAGCGAATTATCCACAACAAAGTCAATAGCAACCCGTTTTTTGTTGGCATAAACTCCTCCCATAGTGGCGTAAATTTCAAACTTATGCTGATTATCGAGACTGGTATCATAGGTATCTTCGCCCAGCACAATGGTTCTTACCGGATACTGGTAGGCAAAATACACCGTGCTGTAGTCGAAATCAGGAAAATCAACCTCTTGATTTTCACAGGAAGAAATCAGCATCGATAAAACCCCTACGGTCAGAATTGTAACTAATTTTATCTGTTTCATGTGTTTATATTTTTATTGTTTAATTAAAATCGGACTTTATTTGTTCTGTTTCCGATTCAATAATCATAATTTTACATCATTTTCATGCTGATTACCAGCCCTCGTTTTGTTCCAAATTGGTCCATTTACGAATTTCGTCATAAGGAATCGGCCCATAGTACATATAATCTGCATACACCCGATTTTCCACATCAAGTGGTGAGTAGATCAAGGTACCATCAGTCTTTTTCTCTATACTCATACCCTTCGCTGTTTCATTCAAGTCAGCTTTCCAGCGACGGAGATCCCAAAATCTGAAGTTCTCAAAGCAAAGTTCCAGTCGACGCTCGTTTCTGATCAACTCACGCATTTTATCTTTATCATTTTTAATGCTTTCCAGGTAGGCATCATTGTTTCCAAGTCCTACACCGGCACGTGCACGGATAGCTTTCACTACATCATAAGCACTGTAAGCGTGACTACCCTTTCCTGTAGGACCATAAGCTTCATTGGCAGCTTCGGCGTAGATCAGGAAAATTTCAGTGTAGCGGATGCGTGCCGTGTAGTGGAACTGCGCTGTATTGAAATTCGGGTCCGGATTCACATCCTGGCGGAGCAGCTTGCGCAAGTAGTAACCTGTGCGGGTTGACTGCCCTGCTTCACGGTTTATTGCATCGTTGTTGGTTCCATGCGTTCCGGTAGTGATTACCGTATTGCCGGGTCCTGCCGTTGCTCCATTGACCAAAATGTATTTCCCCAGACGCGGATCGCGGTTAGCATAAGGATTTGCAGCGTCGTATAAGCCTTCTGCCCTGGCGATAGGATATCCATTTTCCATCGGGAAAGCATCTACTAAGTTTTGTGTTGGATTTACACGTCCGCTTCCGTACAGCGACGGTGGGAAGTTGTTTCTTTCCAGCTCAATGCCCGGACCATTAGCGTCATTCGACTTATCGCTCCTCCAAAGGATTTCGGGAGGATTGGCTCCGGAAGCCAGTGCAGCTATTTCGGCGGTATTGGTGTACCAGGTTCCTCCGTTTGGGTCAATCCCCGCAACACCTCCAATGCGATCAAGCACGGTAGCTGCATGGCCTGCTGCATCAGTCCACGAAACCTCCGTTCCTTCACTATATGCAGGACTCGCTGCCAGAAGAGCGGCTTGAGCGCGTACAGCTTCTGCAATTCTTCCTGACATACGCCCCTTCATTCTATCACCATTCACGCGGCTATAATCTCCTGACTTCGTAACTCCCAAAGCCTTGAATTTGGCGGGAATTAGTGCATCATCAGTTATCTCCTCGTAATCAAGGGGCAGTAATTCCACTGCTCTATCCACATCGTCAAATATCTGCCGGATACATTCCTGGAATGTGTTTCTGGGAACGTTAAAATCAGAACTGGCTGTTTCAGGTAATGTCAAATTGGGAATACCCATTAATCTTCCATCACTCGTCCAACCACCGTGAGCCAACAGCAAGTAATACATTTGGACCGCTCTCAACCCATAGGCTTCACCTTTTAGGCGGTTGTTATAGAGCATTCTTACTGTTTCATCTTTACTCCATTCCACTTCATCAGCATTTTCCAGGAAAAGATTGATGTATTGAATAGCGTTTCTCCTT
>ERZ795049.4801-NODE-4801-length-13060-cov-5.852134_pt1 | contig 13060 bp, 18 predicted proteins | sample MGYA00375133_ERZ795049 | MGnify/ENA primary metagenome ERZ795049 (study PRJEB30178, sample SAMN05720147) | activated sludge metagenome | isolation source: anaerobic digester from wastewater treatment plant | place: Japan | collected 2015-04-20 ...
ATGTTTATGATACTGTGGTCATAGAATATTTCGGTTAAAAGGATTCCTTGAATGCAACTTCAATTCATTACAGTATTCTACAGTAAAACTCGGTTCGATAGGATCGAGTTTTATGTAGATGCTGAATTAACAAAAGCACATTATGGAAAACCGCTGGATTTTTATCGACAATATAGTGATCATTTTCCAGAATCAATACGTGCTAATATTTTGGAAGCACTCGATAAGCAATGGGATTTTGTGATTGATTTGAACTCACAAGAATTGATCCAGATAAAAAATTATCAAGATGCCAATTCAATTCGGCCTATGCTTTCTGCAAAGCAAGCGGAATATGCAGTTCAACAAAATCAAGAGAGTTTGGCAGGAAAGATTTCTGGTATGTTTCGCTATGGAAAATTGTGATTATTTTTTGCTTGACTTTTTTACACTAATGTGTTACTATAGATAATAACATTCTTAAAAAAGAAAGGAAGCATAATGATTGCTATTAATGTTGCATCCATGAGAAAGTCATGGTCTGTTATGAAGGGTTTTGTCAGTAGCACATTTTTGATGCTCCCCAAATGTATTACAGCAGTGGGGGAAATCAATCGTAGGAGTATTCAGGCCAGAATTCCGATTGAAACAGATTTACCTTTTGGTCTGGAAATTGAATCCAATGGATTTACCGCACTTGTTAATCGATATGATGTTCTGCATTATGATACAGAACGAAATCTGTTTGTAACAAGTGATGGGGAGTTCAGTATTGTTGTAAAGCAAGATACCGATGGGATTTTGGCTCAAATGTCTGAGATGGCAGAAAGTGAAGAAAGCGAAGCCATTGATATTTCCCCAATTCTTCCCACTCTTGGAAGTATGGTTTCTGTTATGGCTACTTCAACACGGGCTATGCTTTTTGCAAAAGACGATATTCTGACAACAACGGATGGCAAGCGCTGTATCTATAGTTTTATTCCTGAATTGTCTGCATGGAACAGTTCTGAAGTAAAGGCGTTGCCGGGGGAATTGATGATGCTGGCAAGACGGGCTACTGCTTGTCTTATATCATATACAGATGAAGCCATTATTGCGGATATTGATGGATGCAGAATCTATCAGGAACGCATTGAACCTTCAGAGTTTGGAGTAGGCAATACAATCACGAAGAGGGATTGGCTTTCAGGTCATAGGAAGGATACTGGAAACTTTAAGGTAGATTCCTCTGTATTTTCAGATGGGGTAAAGTTTGTTTCCGGGTTTGTGGAAAAGACTGGTAAAGTAGTTCCCAAGATCACGGTTACAATTAAGGAAAAGGAAATACTTTTGGTATCAGGAAAGGGAAAGAAGTCTATTCCGGTTTCGGAAGTATCCCCCAATCTTGTCGGAACACGATTTGCTGCAAATCTGGAATTCCTTCTTGAGACTCTGGCACACATGGATGGATCGGAAATGGTTATTTCACTGAAATCGAATGGTGTTGGTGCTATTGTTTTCGATCAGTTGGATGAGAAGAAGGCAGCGGTTCTTATGACCTTTACTTCGGTGGAGGATTAAATGATATTGAGAATAAAGGATAGGTTAGATGCCTATGAACCACTACACCAGAAGATAAAGAACATATTGAAAACGGCCCCTCTCTATACTTCATTCTCAATTGATACAGAGAATGGCACACTATCTTTATTGGTCAGAGGCAGAGAAGATATCCCTCTTGAAGAAAGACAGTTTGTATATTGCTTTGATCCGTATGAATTGCAGAGAGATGTCAATTTAGAATTGGTCAATGCAATTGTGGATGCTGTCTGTGAATATCTCCATGCCCTGTATCCCAAGTTTTACTATACAATTACATCATACGTAGATCCTACAGAAAAGGATCTTGCAAGTATGGATGACTATACAGAATTGGAATATGTCAAAGTAAAGAAAGAGGAAGAGCATTATTTTACGCTGGAAAAACTTTTCTTAAAGAAAGATTTTTTCATTGCCAGAGATAATAATGATCCGAAGTTTACTTGTGGATTTGTGTGCAATACTTCCAGTCTTGATTTTCTTGACAATTTCTATTCCGGAAAAATATCGCAAGACTCTATTTCGGATTATCTGACATACGTACCCAATCCGAAGAATGATAAGGATGAAGAATGAGTGCAAAGACTTTTATAGAGCAGAAAGTAAAAGAAGGCTATTCAAAGGATGAGATTCAGGGACTATATTCTGAATATGTCAATTTGAATGATACCCCGGCAAAATTTTCGGCTTTTCAAAGAAAAATTCGAGAAGTGTTCTTAGATATGAAAATGTCTCCTGAGTACGAAAAGATGCTCGGTATTTTTGATGCAAACAACGGAGCTCTCATTGCAAAAAACATTGATATCTCCAGACAGAAACAAGCTCTTCAAGATACCAATAGAATCTTGACTGCCGAATCCCGAAAAGAGTTTCGGGTTCAAAATGTCATAGAGGCTTTGACAAAGGAATTGATCGCAGAAATTCCGAAAATCAAGATTACCGGGAATATTCCAAAACTGAAAAAATCAGAGAATGCCCATTTTGGTATTATGCAATTTACTGACCATCATCTTAATGAATTGATTCACGGGGATGAGGTAGGGAATGAATTTGATTTTGAAGTTGCCTCCAAGAGACTTAAAAAGTTGGTGGATGAGTCTGATAGGGTGTTCAAATCGTTCGGGATAACCGAAGTATTGATTGCTTTTCTGGGGGACATGATCAACTCTGATAGACGATTGGATGAGACACTTCATAAAGCCAGTAATCGAGCAAGAGCAGTATTGCTGGCTTGTCATATATATCGTCAAGTAATCGAGGATCTTATCAAGAGAGGTTATACTGTAAAGGTAGCATCCGTAACAGGAAACGAATCGAGAATTAGCGAATGGAATGATACATCGGATATTCAGGCCACAGACAATTTCGATTATATGATTCACAATATTTTGGGGATTATGTTTTCCGAAGAAAAGAAAGTACAATTCTTCAATTCAGATTGGAAAGAAGGTGTTTTCAATTTCGAGGACTTTCATCTTCTCTTGCTTCATGGGGAAAGTGTGAAGCAAGAAAAAAATATCAGGGACTTGTATGCAAAGTGGGCACAGAAAGGTATTTTACTTGACTATATTCTGCACGGGCATTACCATTCTACTATGGTGACTGACATATCGTCCAGAGGATCTTCGTTGTGCGGAGCTAATGCCTATTCTGACAAGGCTTTGGGTTTGTATTCCCGTGCATCTCAGAATATACACGTTGTTATGAAAGATAAATCTGTATATTCAATGAAAGTGGATCTCCAAAATGCAACAGGGGATGGTTACGGTATTGTTCCAGAACTGGAAGCCTATAATGCAAAATCAGCAAGAAAACTTGAAGACAAGCTATTAGTAATACCGTTGAAAGGATAATAAATGGAAAAAGTGAAATTATGGTTCATGCTCCATGATGGAGAATATGTAGTGTGCGCATTTCAAACAATGCAGGAAGTTTCCAATTTTCTAACGCTAAAATATTATGAAGGGAGTACTGGGGATAAAGGATACGTATTTATGTTGGGAACCCCGGATGCAGCGAAGATTGCTAACAATCCTGATTTAGAAAGTGACCCAACAATTGCGGATTCTTTTCATACCATAACTTTGCAGGGCATTGCAGTGTTGTTTGATCTCAAAGAAGAATTGCTATCAGCTAAAGCAATTGATTGGGATTATTCTAAGAATGAACTGAAAGAGTTGTATGGTGATCTTGATATGGAACAGGTGCTTCTTTCTCTCTTGCCTTCCGTTTCTAAAATAGCTACTCTGAATGATCCCAAAACAGAGGGTGGAATTATTTTGCCTCCGGGGGGGATTGCATGAGTCAAACATATACCTTTAGAATGATAGAGGATGCCAGTGAAGCCTATTCTTCTCCCAACGGCATTACGGTTGAGCGAACACTCAAAATACCTAATGTCATGGAAACAACAGATGCACAAACTTTGCAAAAATTGTCTGAGACGTTTGTGCGATTTTCAAAAAACGTGGGATTCAATTTGCCAGAAATTTCCTCAGTTATGTACCGTGTTTTGTTGGCATATTTGCAGCATGATTTTGGAATGGAAAATCCAAAGAATTTTCTTGACAAAATGGCTGCTAATGCTTATACTGTAGAAGGTATCGTATCAGAGGCCGAAGAGTGGCCGGAGGATATGGAAGAAGGGTTTAATAAGTTTTGCGTTATGATTTCTGAAAAAGGTGGATTTGCAAGAAAAGTATATATGGAGTTTATGTCCTCTTTACATGGGGATGAAGATGAGTGACCCCCAGACCGCAACAATGCGGGTGGGTCAAAAATAAAACAGCGTCAGAGAAAAGACGCAAAAGGAGAAAAACATATGGCTAATGCAGATTTGTGGAAAAGGGCAAAAGAAAAGCACGAACAGAAAAAGAAGGAGGATGAAGATCGAAGAGGTGGTTTTGAACAGCCCCTCTATTCAAAGCTATTGAGCGAAAAGAGTTCAACAAAAGGGTATGTTCAAGTCAGGGTTCTGGGCAATCCCCGAGAGTTTCGCAATGGTGATCCGGCAAATGGTATTCCGGCTGATCCAACGGCTCCGAAGACTGTATATCAGTCGTGGGTTCTCCCCGATGACTTGAAGAATAAATTCCCTGTAACATGGCCTTCACGGGAAGAAAAACCGGATTGGATTATGTATAAAGTTCTGGATAAGGTTCTTGAAGGGAAGTGGGACCCCAGCACTAATTCCAAGCGCTATACAAATCAGGAAACACACCCTGAATTGTTCCTCCGTGTATTCAAGAATAATAATACCAAGAATCCCTATGAAAAAGGATGGATGCCAAAGGGTATGGTGGTCATGAATGTTATTGATCGTCAACGCATGGCAGAACATAGGGAAAAGAAGCACACGTTTATTCTGACCAAAGCCAGCGAAGGAACAGATAAGGAAGGGAAGTCCACAGAATATTTTGATGGTGGTGTTTCAAACCTGATCTATGATGGGCTTATGGCAGTAGTCGGCACTTGTGGGGATTACAACGAATATGATGTTGTAGTAAAGCGCACTGAAGACAAACCCTATTATGCTGTATATCATGGTACAGAAAAATTGCGGTTTGCGGATTTTGCAGCATTCAATCCCAAGACTATTGAATCCCCTTTGACAGAGGAAGAATTGTCGTGGGAACGCTACAATATCAATAAGTTGCATCCTATTACCCCGTACAAGGTTATTCTGGCAAAACTTCGCCAATTCTTCCTTCAAGTAGACAAGGAATTCGGTACAAAGTTTCTGGATGAATTGATTAGCCTTGCTGAAATTGAAGCCAGAGAAGCACCCAAAGAATCGACACCAGAAGTTAAGCAAGAATCTGCTCCCATTCAGTCAACAGCCACCCCGGCCCCTGCTCCTACAGCTACACGTAGGGTAGCTACTCCTCCCGCTCCAAAAGCGGAAGAACCTGAAGATCCTAGAATGGCCTCTCTTATCGAACATGGATACAAACATGCAGATAAGTTGACTGAAGCAAATCTGGATCAGATTGAGTACGTGGATGATGCCGGAAATATTGTTTGGGCAGATGATGTCGGGGATCTATTTGAGTGTGATGCTTGCAATACTCAGACACCGGGATCAGTTTCCCATTGTCCGAAGTGTGGAGCTTTCTTTGGCTGAAAAAAACACTTGACATTTTCACCAATATTGTGTATAATTGATATACGCAAAGGCGGGCTGTCTCCTATATTGGGGACAATCCGCTTTTCTTTTTTGGGGGACAAAATTGTTAGAAAAAGAATTTAATACCATCATACGGAGGTCATTGGAAAGAGGGAATAATTTTGGGTTCAAAATTGCTGACCCAAATCAATCAGTATTCCATGCAGGAAGTGGTGCAATCAAGAATCCTTTTGATGGGTTTGGAGTTAATCCTGATAGAGCAATATATTGGGAAGCCAAAATGTTTTCAGGAAAGACATTCAAGATAGGGGAAATGCGAGACCATCAAATAGCCAACTTATTACAGATTTGGAATATGGAAAAAGGCTCGTTGGCTGATCGAAAATATTTACCAATAATTTTGGTAGGAAGAAAAGTAGGTAAAGAGATAAATTGCTATGCCATTCTTCCAAAGTATCTTGATGAACATAAAGAAGTGAACTTGAATGATTTGCCTTATTTTACAATAGTGAAAAAGGAATTGATGCTGAATTGGCTGAAGGTAGATGTACCGGGCTTATTCCAAATAGATAATCTACTGGAAGGTCAACTATGAGAATATGCGTATTTTGTTTTGCAGAAGTAGAAAATCCAAAATCAGACGTGTGCCCTGTATGTAATGCTGGGAGTGCGTTTAAACCGGATTTAGAAACCAAATTATTTATAGCGCAAAGAAAACTGGATCAAGCGGATACCAAGATTAAGCGGGATAAAATTTTGGCTGAGATGTATGAGATTATTCGCAGGTATTCTTGGGGTAAGTTGTTGAACAAGAAAAGACGTATCCCGATGCTTGCAGACGAAATTGAGGATTATTGTCATGATGCAGCAACAAAATTTATTGAACATTATTTGAAAGATCCCAATTTTCGTATCGATCAAAGTTTTGGGGGATATTTGGGATTTAAGATTTGGGATGTATTGCATAACAAGAAAAAGAGAAAATTCGAGCAGCAAAATGTTCTAACAAATGAAGCTGAATCACTTGGAAAAATGGCTTTCAATGAGAGAGTACGGGTAGATATGTCAAGTGAAGCCGTGGAAAGTATAGTTAGGATTCTGAAAGATGCGTCCGATTCTTGCTTTACTCATAGAGGGAGATTTGCAGTGGTACAGCTATTAACTGCTTTTCTATCTTTAATGAAAAGCCCGGTACAGTATCGGAATTATTTGAAAACTATTGATGCTGATTTTCAATTGGTTGTGGATGATTTTTGCTGGTCAGTAGTACGAAATGAATTGCGAAAGGTGGCAGAATAATGACTCATTATGAAATTGATGAATGCTTCAGGAAAAAGACTCCTTCCGATATGGAAGCTGTTTTGAAGATTGTGGATTTACTTGTGAACAAGGATGCTGCCAATAACAAAATATTGGCATTGTATAATCTCTTAGGACAGGAACTTTTTGTCAAGGTTTGTTTTTTGCTGGATGGAGACAAATTGGAATTGCCGACAGCAGAAACAATGGCTGAAAACATGACCTTTGCGGTGTGCTATCTTGAACGGTTTGCACATAATATGGATTGGAATTCCATTAAAAAGAAATATCCTTCTTTGAGTATCAATACGCTACGATTTTCTTCAATTGCACAGGGTCTTGAAGACTACATGAGAAACTTGATTCACGATTATGCTGTGAAAGCTGGCACTAATTCTACAGAGGAGCATCCCGATGGGAAAAAAGAATGATATTGTCAGTTTGACTTCGGATTTGCAAAATCCAGACATTAAAGATGAGGTCAAAGATTTGCAGAATTTCAATCCGGCTGAAAAAAGCATGCTGGCAATAATGGACTTGTTCAATAAGCAAATATATCGCGGAAAAAAATTGGCAGAAATTCGGGATCTAGCTTTGGGAAGACTGGAAGAAAAGATCGATGAAGGTCAAATGAGTACCAGAGAATTGATTGAAACTGTCAGAGTAACATCTGAGATGGAAGTGAATACTGCTAAATCCGTATTCGATTTGGTAAAACCTTCGGGGGCAAACGGTGTTAATATTTTTATGAACCCTGAAGGAGTAACGGGTATTCCAAGCATTGCACAAAGTCCCGGAACAGATTTCTCAAAATCGGGAGCAGAACGTGCGCTTGAGAATAAAAAGATTGCCGCTTTCAATGCTTTCATGGATGTTATTTCTTCTCAGGAAGTGGATAAGGATAAAGAGTGAAGCCAGTATTAAGTAGGTTCCGGCATAAGAACAGAATCAAGGGCAAAATAATGTTTGCCCCTGATTTTGTTGCACAAGAAATTTTTGATATTGTCAAAGATGAAGTTGAAAAGAGCATTGACAAATTTTCTGGAAAGCCTATTATACTTGACCCTTGTGTTGGTCAGGGTGCTTTATTGAAACCGTTTAAGAAATATTTTGGGGATGCCATTGAAACTGTAGGTATCGATATTGTAGATTATGAGGGAAGGGAATGCGACACTTTTATTCAATCCGATTGGTTAAGTATCACAAAACAAAAACTGGATTTTGATCGAGTACTATTTACTTGCCTATTTCCCCCATTTTCCGATATGAAAACAAATCCAGATTATATGAAGCAAGATATTTTGGGTAGAGTCAATTTCAAGAATAAGCACAATTCATTTTTGCCAGATATTTTCTTTTCTCATTTATTAGAATATATAGAAAAACCTATGGCTTATATCATAACACCAATGGGGTTTCGGCTTAACCAGAGAACTGTATCCCATCGACGGAATAAATATATGAAAGATGATATGAATACAATTACTGGCATAGTATCCTATCCTATTGATGTTTTTCCAGAAACCCTGTATCATTCCGAAGCACTTATATGGAATGTACCGAGTATTCCAGCACATACGTGGGGGGCAAAAACAGACCGAACAATTTCAATTTTTTCGTGAAAATATTTTGATAAAAAAGTGAACATTTAAGAAAGTTTTTGCTATAATATAATGTAGGCAGTTGAAGGAACTGAAGAGAACCGGAAACTGACTTGGATCTTTCACAAACTTAGCGTAGGAGCTACCATGAAAAAACTGTCAAAGATTGATGCCCTTGCAAAAGAGTTCATTGAGCTGGAGCTTTCCAAGAAAAACTTGGAAAATCGAATCAATGAAATCAAGGCAACATTGCGAGCAGAGGCAGCAGGGCAGACTTTCCTGTATGAAGACCTTGGAATGAAGGTCACAGTCGGGGAACCTGTAGAAGAGACTGGAATTGATGCAAAGTCTCTGGGACTCAACCTGATTGCCAACAACAGAACGGAAGAATTCTTGTCCGTTGCGACAGTCACCAAGACAGCCCTGAACAAACTGGAAGATGGCAAGATTCTTGCCGAGCAGTTCAAAGTTGCCGGATCGCTCCGTGAAGGGACAGTCAAAGTGTCACCCTTCAGCAAGGCAGACATGAAAGCCTTGCAGGATTGAAAAAATCCCCCCCAGAAATGGGGGGGATTTTTTTTTTGAAAAAGATTTGCCACTAATTATGCAGAAAATGTAATAATTAGGAGGCGCGTGGTGCGAAGGCAATATAAGCTGATGCTAGCTTGGATTCTGGCATTTATTTTGGGATCGGGTTTATATCTGTTTAACGAATATCTTGATGCCAAAGAATCAATTTTGAGAGACGTAAAGCGAGAATTGGGGCAAGCTGCACAAGCAGTCAAATATATATTGCCCGATGGATTCCATGAACAGGTTCCTAGAGAAGTATCCAAGGAAGAGAACGATAGAAATATTCGCCTTGAGACTGCGTATGCACGAGAAAGAAATATCAGATTCTTATATTCCTTTGCAATGGTAGGAACCAATGTTATATTCACGTCTTCATCTATTAATACCAATGAAACATTTGAAAATCCGGAAGTACGATATGGATTTGTATTTAGTGAAGCATCTGGAAAAGTAAAACAAGCATTCGGGAAAACAGGATTTTCATTTGAAGAAGCGGAAGACAGATGGGGAAAATTCTTTGCCGTATATTATACAAGAGAAGAAGGGGGCAGAAAATGGTTATCCGGAGCAGAATACAGAAAGGATTTGTTTGATGATAGATTAGAAAGTGCGGTAGTCAATGCCTTGAAAAAATTGGGAATGGTTTTGATGTTCTTTTGTGTTCCGTATGTTATAGCATTATTTGGGTTCAAACGAGATACCCTCCTCCTGAAGGAAGATTTGAAATTGTTGCAAGATCGATATAGTAAAGAATTGAGACGGGGGAAACACTGATATGAGTATAGAAGCAATCATCGGGGCTATAGCGACATTGGGCAGTGCTTCTATTGCTGCATTTGCGTCCATATATATTAACCGAAGGAAAAATAGTAGAAAAGCAAACCTATCTTTGGAAACACTTTCTAAACACCCTGTGTTTGATAAAATTCGGCAATTGAAGCTGGAATCCGTGAAAGATATGTCTACTGGAAATAAGTTGAAAGATGTAGTCATGAAAAGATATGCGAATTTAATTCTTGACATTTATAGTGATGAAATGTTAAAATTCGCACAGTCTGTAAAAGACGGGGATGGAATTGACTCTATATCCCGATTTTACTTTGGGATGTTGGAAAGGCTGTCATTTGAAATGGAAAAATCTAATATTGTTCCAGAATATCTTGAAAGAATATTTGGGGAATCCTCCGTGGAACGATCCTCTCTTTCAAATGAAATAACCTATATTCAGAAAGATCAAGACTTGACTTTGTATCAAAAAATTGATAAGGTTTTCGATTCTATCCGGGTTCACCTAACTATCATAATTGGGAAACTGGAAGAAGTCACAAAGGCTATGAATGGTCACTTAGAAGATGCGCTAAAAAAGCAGAAAGGAAATTGATGCTAACATTTGAAGATTTCAAAAATCAATACGAAAAAACTGGAATTGTGCCATTGACTCTATCAAAGAGAACAAAGCCCCTGAATGATGGGGCTTTGGATCGGGAATACCAAAAATATCGGGCGAAGATTGAAAAACAAGAAAGCAAAAGAAAAGAGAAGCTGGGGAACATAAAACCAAAAAAGGTGTCAAAGCATATCGACGAAGAAAAAGCATTTATTCAAGAAGTCCGCGAACGAGATGGGGATTGCGTTCTAACAGAACGACTTGATATGGATGCCTACCGATTGATTAAAAATAACGATACTTTCAAACAGGGGATTCTGGATGTTGCTCATATCATAAGTAGGGCCAGATCCCCCAAATTGAAATACGATCCAGAAAATGCGGTATTACTTAATCGACTATTCCACGAAAGAATTGATGGATATAAACATCCTATTACCGGAACAGATATTACCGAAGAACAACGGGAAAAATGGTTGGAGATTCTTGTGGGTAAAGATCGGTGGCAAAACCTGCAAAGAAAAGCACGGGAAGAAAATGCTTGACTTTTGTTACTACTTGTAGTAACATTCCCTATAGGCTATAAACTATAGGGAAAGGTAGGTTCTATGTCCGATAACGAGAAGCGATTAAAAGATACCCTTTTAGCATTAGAAAAGCAAATGGGAGAAGGCATTTTTTTCACCAATAAAAAGGATGCGAAGATTGACCGATGGGCTCTTTCCAGCCCAGCACTCAATTATGTTTTTGGAGGTGGGTTTCCCAAAGGAAGGATTGCAGAATTATATGGTCGGGAATCCCACGGGAAGACCTTGATTGCCACAATTATTGCAGCAGATATCCAGAAACAGGGTGGCAAAATTCTGTATATTGATGCCGAACATGGTTTCGATTTCGAGTTTGCAAAGGTTTTTGGTCTTGATGGAGAAAATGAAAACTTTATTTTGGCTCATCCAGATTGCGCTGAAGATGCAATGGATATTACAGAACAGATTGCAAAAACAGGATCAATTGATTTGATTATCATTGACTCAATTGCAGCACTATCCCCGAAGGCAGAAATGGAGGGCAGCAACTCTGATCAGCAAATGGGTGCGCTTGCAAGAGTGCTTTCCAAAGCATTCCGTAAAATGGTTGCAACGCTTGGAAAGACAGGAACCAGTCTTATCTGTATCAATCAGATCCGAGAAAAAATTGGTGGATATTCCCCGTATGGTCCGGTCATTACAACTCCGGGGGGCAATGCACTGAAGTTTTATGCTTCGATCCGTGCGGAAATTAAAAAGGTAGAGGATATTAAAGGCGTTAAAGGGGATGATGATCTTGTGGGTCTTGTTACCAAAGTAAAGATCAAAAAGAACAAAACCTCTTTGTCAGGGAGAGAAGCTGATATTGCCATATCATTTACAGAGGGCATGGATTTCACTTCTCAATATGTAGATTTTGGGATTACAAAGAACGTGGCTCTTGTCGAAAAGACTGGGGGCGCATGGTATCAGATTGAAGGGCAGCGTATGAATGGCAAGGCCAAAATGATTGATTTCTTCAAAGATCCTGCCAATAAGCATCTTCTTGACAAACTGAAAAAGCAAGTAGAAGCCTGCTTTGTGGGGAAGCAGGGGGAATTCCTTGAGGAACCTGAAAAGGTTGAAAAGAGAAAAAAGAAGGAAGTGTTAGATACAGTGGGAATTGATTCAGTAGAATAATCCTCAGAAAAGAGTGAACATTTTTAACCTCCTTCTGCTATATTATAGAGAAGGAGGCTTTTTATGGCTACAATGCTTCAAGTATTTAAGCATCAAAAATTTAAGGCAATTAATATGGAAGAGGGGATATTTGACGTTCTCAAGTTTTTGGAAAAATATAAACCGCTTCTTGACAAGAGACAGATTGGGAAGTTCGTCAATATGTCAATTGTCGATACTAATTACAAAAACAGATTGAAGACAGATTCAGACATTCGCCGTGCCCGGTATCAATTTGTATTGGGGATGGATCAGGCTTTACGGAATGGATCTTTGGGCATATTGGTCAACTTCTTGCGGGGAGTGGACAAAGGGGATTACAAATGTATTATCCGATCCCTACCAGACAAGTATTTGAGGTATTGGCAAAAGTTGAGCATTGACTCGGAATCAAAAGAATTTTTCGGAAATATTTTGAAGGGAAAAAAATTCTGAAAAAGGGGTTGACTTTCTATTCTTTGTGGCTTATATTATAAGGGATTGCCGGAGTGGTGGAACGGTAGACACGTCTGACTCAAAATCAGATGACGAAAGTCGTGAGGGTTCGATTCCCTCTTCCGGCAAAAATATTTTGAAAAAAGAGTGAACATTTTTCAGAAAAAGTGCTATAGACAGGCTGGAAAGACAGCCACAAATTAAGGGAGTGTAGCTCAGTTGGTTAGAGCGCCGGTCTTATAAGCCGTAGGTCGGTGGATCATACCCACCCACTCCCATTAATGGCTCTGTGGTGCAGTGGTAAGCACGATGGGTTTTCAGCCCACAAACCGGAGTT
>ERZ795049.4807-NODE-4807-length-13052-cov-4.679080_pt1 | contig 13052 bp, 12 predicted proteins | sample MGYA00375133_ERZ795049 | MGnify/ENA primary metagenome ERZ795049 (study PRJEB30178, sample SAMN05720147) | activated sludge metagenome | isolation source: anaerobic digester from wastewater treatment plant | place: Japan | collected 2015-04-20 ...
AATTTTTATAGAGCCGGTAATAATATCTACAGAAGGTCTTTGAGTGGCAATTATAAGGTGAATTCCGGTAGCACGGGTCATCTGGGCTAACCTACATAAGGCTTCTTCTACCTTTAGAGGGGATGAGAGCATCAAATCGGCTAGTTCATCAATGATTAAAACAATATAGGGTAGATTTGCCTCTTCAGACTTTATACTGGCAACATAGTCATGGTAGCCTTTTAAATTACGAACCCCGACTTCAGCAAAAATTTTAAACCTTCTTTCCATCTCGGAAATAGCCCAATTCAGTACTTTATCAGCTTTTTTATTATCGGTAACGATAGGAGCTATCAAATGAGGTATACCGTTGTATATATTCAGCTCTACTCTTTTTGGGTCAATAATCAAAAACCGTACCATTTCCGGTCCAAAACGATAAATTAAACTCAGAATAATAGTATTCAGGCAAACGCTTTTACCAGAACCGGTAGAGCCAGCAATCAACAAATGTGGTAATTCTACCAGATCAGCAATTATATTTTTTCCACCTATATCTTTTCCTAAAACTATTGGTAGAATATTGGAATTGTTTTGATATTCTTTTGATTCAATTATTTCCCTTAATAAAACCAAGCTTTTTTCTCTGTTAGGAATTTCAATTCCTATGGCATTTTTCCCCGGGATGGGGGTTTCTATTCTTACAGAAGGAGAGGCAAAAGCTAAAGCAATATCGGTATTAAGGTTGGTAATTTTGGATACTTTTACCCCCGGAGCAGGCTGAATCTCATATCTGGTTACCGTGGGCCCCTGGGTTGCTCCAATTACTTCACCCTGGATATTAAAATTGTCTAAAGTTTTTTGCAATAAAGCAATATTTTCTTTTATTTTATCGAGGCCACGTTCCCTAAATTCTTTTTTAGTCTCATGTAATAATTGAATTGGCGGTGCGGTATAGCTAAAAAACTGTTTTTCCCCGGTCATACTATCCTTAGCAGAAAAATCAATTTTACCCTGAACTCCCACAGCAGGTTTTTTGTCATCTTTTAACAAGCTATCTTTTTTAAAAATGGGCTCTGGTTTCCTTTTTACCTCTTCGTTTTCTGATGAATATAGCTTAATGGTTTGTTTGGTATCTCTTTTAGGTAACACTTTTTCTTTAATTTTTTTACTTTTCCAGAAGGATAGCAAAGTATTCCAGGTTGATTTTATTTTTTTATAAAGAGAGTTAAAAATATATAAAAAAGAAAGGTCAGTAGTAAATAAAAGCGCGATTAAACCAAGGGCAATAAGAAAAAGATAGGCTCCGGGTAATCCAAAATAATTATTTAAATGGCTGGCAATGTAATAACCATAGAGTCCACCACCAATACCATTAACTGCAATATAATAAGCATTTTCAATAAATATTAGTCTCAGATGAATAAAAACCAGCAAAATTAATGCCAATGAGGCAATACCGAACATTCTGTTATAAAAATTAGTAATATTATAATTTAATAGAAGATAGAGACCTTCTATGAGCAGAAAAAAAAATAAGAAATATTTACCCAACCCCACCAGCTTGTTGATGTTTCTGATAAGTTCAGGTATAAAAGGAATCGATATACCAGGAGATAATATGAGGTAAAGGTAAAAAAAAGCAATGAGCATAAAAATTATTCCCGATATTCTTTTCTTTACATAAGGGTCTTTTTTCACTTTTTTTGCCATTTTATTCCTTAATTCTTTATTTTAATGAAAAATATTAATGCAGCGAAAACCCATAAATAGTAACCAAAAAAACGGAGTTTATGACTGGTCAGAATCTTAATAAAAAAACCTATGGCTAAATACCCCGAGATAAAAGCAATAAATCCAGATATTAATAGAATAAAAATGTTGATATTTAACTGAAATATTTCTTTGCATTTATAAAGGGAAGCGCCAATAATGATAGGCACAGATAAAATAAAAGAATATTTTGCAGCCAGGTTTCGTTCCAATCCCCTCCCGAGACTCATCATAATGGTGAATCCGGAACGAGAAATTCCTGGAATAATAGCTAAAGCCTGTGCCAAACCGATTAATAGTGCATCGACAAAATTAAGTTCTTCAATTATCCTATAGTTTTGTGTGAAAAATCTATCTGTTAAAACTAAGCATAACCCGGTTATAATCAGCATTGCAGCGATAAAATAAAAATTTTGAAAAGTTTGTTCAAGGATATCTTGAAAAAAATAACCTACCAGAGCTGCGGGAATAGTGCTAATTACCAATAACCAGGCGAATTTGCAATAACTATCTTCTTTTAAATAATTTGAAAAATTATCCCAATTATTTAATTTGAAAATGCTTTTAAAAAAAGAAACGATGATTTCTATTAATTCTTGTTTAAACCATAGAACAACCGCTAACGATGTTCCTAAATGTACAAAAATATCAAAAGCTATACCGGTTATTTCAACCCCTAAAAGGTTTTGGCTGATGATTAAATGACTGGAACTGCTAACGGGGAGGAATTCTGTTAACCCTTGTATTAGACCAAGGATAACGTAGCGCATCGGTCTCCTTCCTTTTGAAAAATATAACAGAAATTAGCATTATAAGCAGAAAAAGATCTTTCAGATCTACATTCCGGTATGTCCAAAGCCACCTTCGCCCCTAATGGTAGGGTCTAATTCTTCCACTTCAATCAGTACTGGTGAAAATACCTTTTGAATAACAAGTTGAGCAATCCTATCTCCTCTGTTGACATAAAATACTTTATTTCCAAGATTAATCAGAATTATTTTCAGGACACCCCGGTAATCAGCATCAATAGTTCCTGGTGAATTAAGCACAGTAATTCCATGGCGATAGGCCAGCCCGCTTCTGGGTCTGATCTGTGCCTCATAGCCAACTGGTAAAGATATTTTTATACCAGTAGAGATTAACTTTCTTTCTCCTGGCTCAATCTCTATAACTTCCGTTTGTGCAGAATACAAATCTATTCCAGAGGAATAGGCGCTTGCTGCCTGTGGCAGAGGTAAGTCCTCACACCCCGCCTCCCTCTCAATTCTCACTTCAACTTTATCGATTCTGTTATTCATAAAATTTTTTAATTATTATTTTCTCTTTTTTTGAATCTTCTGGAATAATTCTCTTCATTTCTCTCAGGTTTTGGGATTAAATCTTTCCGGCTCAGGTCAATTTTTCCCTGTTGGTCTATCCCGATTACTTTCACCTGGATCTCATCATTCATCTTTAGAACATCCTCAACTTTACTTACATGAGAGTGAGATAAATTAGAAATATGCAGAAGACCTTCTATGCCGGGAAGTATCTCTACGAAAGCTCCAAATTTAGTGATCCTTTTTACCTTGCCATTGTAAATTTCGCCAACTTTTGCTTCTCGGACCAAGCCTTCAATAAGGTATTTGGCTTTTTCAATCTTTTCCAATTCGTCTGCGGTAATAAATATTTCTCCATTGTCCTTAATATCAATACAGGTACCTGTTTCTTCAATGATTCTTTTTATATTTTTTCCACTTGGTCCAATAATACTACCAATTTTATCAGTACTGACATTCACAATTAGCATTTTTGGTACATAGTGGGATAGTTCGGCTCTGGGTTTGGCAATGGTAGCATTCATTTTTTCTAAAATAAACAAACGACCTTTTTTTGATCTTTCAAAAATATCCCTCAATATTGCAATAGATACACCATCAATCTTCAGGTCCATCTGAATGGCGGTTAAACCATCAGTAGTGCCTACTGCTTTGAAATCCATATCTCCATAATGATCTTCAATACCAAGAATATCAGTTAATATTTCATATCTTTCATTCTCTTTTACCAGTCCCAATGCCACTCCGGCAACCGGCTTTTTGATAGGCACCCCGGCATCCATCAAGGAAAGGCTTGCCCCGCAAACTGTAGCCATAGAAGAAGAACCATTTGATTCCAAAATTTCAGATACTACACGAATAGTGTAAGGGAATTCATTCCCTTCCGGTATAAGCACTTTAACCGCTTTTTCAGCTAAAGCACCATGACCAATCTCTCTCCTGGATTGTGACCGTCTTGGTTTTATGTCTCCCACCGAAAAAGGAGGAAAATTATAATGTAGATAGAATTTTCGGGTAGTATCCTCTTCTAAAGTATCAACAGATTGCTCATCCCTGACAGAACCTAAAGTAGTTATGACCAGAGCCTGGGTCTGTCCTCTGGTAAAAAGAGCGCTTCCATGTACCCTTGGTAAAATACCAGTTTCACATTCCATCGGCCTAATTTCATCGAGTTTACGATGGTCTACTCTAAGTTGTTTTTCAATTATTAGATTCCTCATTTTTTCTCGGCAAAGAGAATCATATACTTCATTAAAGAGAGATAGATTAAGACTTTCTTCAGTGCCTTCAAATTCATTTTTTAATTTTTGAATTATTTCCTTTTTTAAACTTTCTAATCCTTCTTCTCTTTCAGACTTACCTATGATAGTGAGAGATGTTTCGATCGATTCAGAATATTCTTTTTTTAACAGCTGGCTATATTTTAATTTAGTTTCTAACCGGGTTTGTTCTTCATGCCATGTTTCAACAATTTTTTCCGGTCTGATTTCCTGAACAAATTTAATCTGAGCATCTACTATCTTTTCAATTTCAATCTGTGCTTTTTCAATAGCAGTTAATATAATATCTTCAGGTAATTCTTTGGCTTCTCCCTCTAACATAATTACAGAATCTCTAGTACCTGCGACTACCAGACTGAGTTCACATAATTTTAGTTCTTCAACAGTGGGATTTATTACATATTCTCCCTTTAAATAACCAATGCGGACTGCGCCAATAGGTTTATAAAAAGGGATATCGGATATATAGAGTGCAAAGGATGTGCCTATCATGGAGATAATATCAGGCAGATTCGCCTGGTCGTAGGATAATACAGATGTGATTATCTGGACATCATTATAATAGCCATCGGGAAACAAGGGACGTATAGGCCTGTCAATCAGCCTTGAAGTTAGAATAGCATTTTCGCTCGGTCTGCCCTCACGTTTAAAAAAACCACCTGGAATCTTGCCGGCAGCATAAAATTTTTCTTCATAATCGACCAGTAAAGGAAAAAAATCGGTACCTTCTTGAGGTTCTTTTGAGGCAACCGCCGTCACCAGAACCACCGTTTCACCACAGGAAACAGTAACCGCTCCATTAGCCTGTTTAGCTAATTTCCCGGTTTCTACCCTTATTTTCTTCCCACCAATTTCAAATTCAGTAAAATGAATATTATTATTAGACATAGAACGGTTATCTCCTTAATTGGTATACAAAATTCAATTTCATTATTTTCTGAGGTTTAATTGCTCAATAAGTTTACGATATTTTTCAATATCATTATCTTTTAAGTAATTAAGGAGATTCCTTCTTCTGCCAACCATTCTTAATAAACCATATTTGGAATGCTTATCCTTTTTATTTTCATTTAGATGTTTGGTTAGGCTATTTATTTTTTCAGTTAAAATTGCTACCTGAACTTCCGTCGAACCAGTATCTTTTTCATGTTTCTGGTATTCTTTTATAATATTACTTTTTAACTCTTTCTTTACCATTTTAGCTCAATTTCTCCTTCTGTCCTAATGGTGACTGTTATTCAATTATTTAAAATACTTATAATAAAAACAGTACAGACACATTTTATGAAATAATTAAATTCCTTCAATAATATAAAGGAATAATGTTAATGTGATTGTCAGGAAGTAATTTTAACAATGATATATTTCAAAATGTGAAATGTCTGTCTGTTTAAATCCTATTACAATCTTACACTAATATATTAGTTTACCATAATTAAACCCTGCCTTCAAATATATTTTATTAGTTTTAATAATAGATTATTTATTATAAGTTAAACCTGAAAAAAATAGTTAATCTGTTATGACCTGTTTTTTATTTTTAGCTATCCTGATAATGTAAACCCATGTTTCCTTCTGTTTCAAAAAACTTTTCCGCAACTAATTGATCTTTGCTAATCTGTTTTGACAACTCTTTACTGTCTTGAAATTTTATCTCATCTCTTATTTTTTTTAACAAAGAGATGGTCATCTTTTTTCGGTAAATATCTTTTTCAAAGTTAAACAGGTGTACTTCTATTGTCGGAGCTATCTTTTCGGCAACAGAAACCTGGTTAAACGTAGGCTTAATTCCAATATTTGCCAAACCTTGATATCTCTTCCCCTGTATCTTGGCAGAAGTTATATAAATTCCATTTTGCGGCAATAATTTATCCTGGGGGGTTTTAAGATTAGCAGTTGGGAAAGATAATAAGTTTTTTCCCCTTTTATCACCGTGAATTACTTCGCCATTTATCTGGTAGGGGTACCCTAACATTCTGTTTGCTTTAACAATATCTCCATTTTTTAAACAATTTTTAATGGCAGTACTACTGACAATAGTTCCTTTATCTATCTTTACCGACTCTAAAACATAATACTTAAAATTATATTTATTGCTTAGCAATCTTATGAGATCAATATCGCCCTTTTTCTGGTAACCGAAGTGATAATTATAACCAATAAAAACAGCACCCATCTTAAACTTTCTGAATAGTACTTCAGCAATAAAATCTTCAGCGCTAATTTTTTTCAATTCATCTGTAAAATTCAACACAATTACCTGTTGTATTCCCAGGCCTCTAATTATTTTTATCTTTTCTGATAAGGTAGTAAGAAGAGAAAAATTATTCATTCTGTTTACTATTTTTTTCGGATGGGGGTCTAAAAGCACAACAGCGCTGACGGCTTGAGCATGGTTAGCTCTTTCTACACATAGTTTTAATAATGCCTGGTGTCCTGAATGAACTCCATCAAAAAAACCTAAAGCAATATAAGTGGAAAATTCTCGATCAATCAATATTTTTTTTCTGGGATAAAATCTATATTTCAAAAAAAATGATTCCATATAACTTTTTTCTATCTTCTAAATTCTATTATATTTTTATTATCATGTTTATAAAATATCATTGAGAGGGGTATTGCATGGCAAAATATAGTTCTTTTGGTTTTCCCGATCCAATCTTAAAAAATCATTTAGAGGAATTGATTGTTTGATAGAAATCTTTCCAATTGCAACCCTCCTGAGATTGGCCAGATAGGCTCCTAGTCCTAAATATTCACCTATATCATGACATAAGGTCCTGATATAGGTACCTTTAGAGCAATGTACTATAAAATGAATAGTTGGGTATTTATCCCAACTCATTTCTAATAAATCTAATTGAAAAATTTTTATCTTTCGGGGGTTTACTTTGACCTCAATACCCTTCCTGGCTAATCGATACAGAGGTTGACCTTTAGATTTAAGAGCTGAAAACATTGGTGGGGTTTGCCATATATCTCCCTGAAATTTTTTAAAAACACTTTTCATGTCACCAAAGGTTAATTTATAGTCTTTAACAGAATTTACTCTTAAGATCCTGCCTGTTAAATCTTGTGTATCAGTAGATATGCCTAATATCATTGTACCTGCATAAGTCTTATCCAGATTAGAAAAATATTTAGCTTTTTTAGTGGCACTATTAAGACATACTAACAATACTCCAGTAGCAAACGGATCTAAGGTCCCGGTATGTCCAGCTTTATTAAGATTTAATGCTTTTTTAATTTCAAAGACTACCTTTGCTGAAGAAATTCCTCCTGGTTTATCAATAATTAACATACCTTCCATCATATTTCCCTGGAGAAACTTTGAGAATTGTATTTAAATTGAAAAGAGTCCAAAGCTCTCTTTAATTCACTTATAATCTTTTCTACAATGGTGTGTATATTTCCTTCTAACTGGCAACCAGCCGCATTGGGATGACCTCCGCCTCCAAAAATCTTTGCAAAACAGTCTACATTAAATTCGCCTTTGGAACGAAAACTTATCTTGATTTTTCCCTCGCCTGTTTCCCTGAACAATACAGAAACCTGAACACATTTTATGGACAATATCCTATCGACAATACCCTCTGTTTCTTCTTCTTTAGCACAGGTATGCTGTATCATTTCTCTGGTAACTATAGTCCACGAGATCTTTGAATCAAGATCTGTCTGGAGTTTAAGAAGAGCTTCTCCTAATAATTTTAACCCGGACAATTCATTGTTGTTATAAATATAATTGGCAATTAAGTGAGGATTAGCCCCTGCTTTGGCTAACAGGTAAGCGGAATGAAATGTTTCGGCTCTGGTATTAGCATATCGAAAAGAACCTGTGTCGGTAATAATTGCCGCATATAGAAGCTTAGCTATCTGCTCTGTTAACTGGCAGCCTAATTCCGTGCATAAATGAAATATAATTTCTCCTACCGAAGAAGAGGTGGTATCTATATAGTTTATATGGCCATAATTGGTGTTACTGGGATGGTGATCAATATTCACAATCAGTTTAGTTTTTTTCAAGTCGATGCCAATATTCCCGATTCTTTCTAAGTTACTTGAATCTAATACTATTAAAACAGTTTCTGGTTTTATATTAAGAACAAAGTTATTCCCCAGCATATCACCGCAAATGATATTCCCTATACCGGGCATAAAACTATAAATGTAGGGAATCCGGTCCTGATTAATAATAGTTACCCTTTTTTGTAGTTGTTTAAGTATAAAATAGAGGGCTAATTCTGAACCTAAAGCATCACCATCCAAATTAACGTGCGAAGTAATTATGAAGTTATTATATTCTTTGAGTATATTGACAATTTCCCGGATTTTCTTACTTTGCATCTTAAATTTCCCTATCACTATCTTCTCTTGCTAACTCGGCAGCTTTAATCATTACCTGGTGTATTTTCTCTAATTCGCGATCATAAATGAAAGAGATAGCTGGAATAAAACGACAATTTTTAAGTATATAGGCCAATTCAGTTCTGACAAAGTTGGTGGCGCTATAAAGTCCTTTCATACTTTTTTCCTGCTCTTCTTCAGTTCCCAAAATAGAAACGTAAACTTTGGCATTCCGCAAGTCATTTGATAGGGCAATTCTGGTTATAGTAACAAAGCCAATACGCGGGTCTTTGATCTTTCGGCAAATAATATCACTTATATTTATTTTTAATAATTTTTCAAAACGTTTCTTTTTTTGTTCTAAAACCATTTTTTGATTTTACTCTTTTCTTGTTAAATCAACATCTGATATTTAATTAATAGAAACAGTATAATCAATTAATTGAATATCAGCCTGATTTTCAGTATCTTTTTTTATTTTTTCAAACAACCGGTCAATCACCATGCGATTGCCATTTATAGAAACAATCCCTATAGTGCTTTTTTTCCATAAGTTTCTCTGGTCAATTTCACTGATAGAGATATTATATTTTTTTCTTAAATAGTTTTGATAACTGATGAGAATACTTCTTTTATCTTTTAAAGAATGACTGTTTGGTAAATAAAGGGAAATTTCACACACGCCAATTAACATACCAATTATCTGGCAACTTCCTTAAAATTGTAAAAAACAATAGTATCTTTTGCCTGTAAATCATCAAACTTTTCAATATGAATACCACATTCATATCCGGAATGAACTTCCTTTACATCTTCCTTGAAATGTTTCAAAGAAAAATCTTTTCCCTCATATATTTGCTGTTCATTCCTTAAGACACGTATATGGTCTTTGGTGGAAATTTTTCCTTCCGTAACATAACAACCACCAACTATTCCAATCCTGGGTAACTTAAAGATTTCTCTTACCTCGGCAATCCCATTGGTGACTTCTACCAGTTTAGGTTTCAAATATCCTTTTAAGGCAGCTTTAACCTCATCAATCAAATCATATATTATATTATAAGTTCTAATCTCAATTTTTTCATTTTTGGCCAGTTTCTGGGCCATGCTATCTGCCGTTACGTTGAATCCCACTATTAAAGCATTAGAAGCATAAGCAAGCATGATATCTGTTTCACTGATGGTGCCGATTCCACCGTGGATTATTTTAACTTCAACCTCTTCATTGCTCAGGTTTGCCAGCGATTCCTGCAGAGCATCTAAAGAACCCTGGGTATCTGCCTTTAAAATAATATTTAATTCTTTTAATTTGCCTTTTTTCATTTCTTCAAACAGATTTTCCAGAGAAACTCTCTCCTCTTCTTTTTTTTCTGTTCGTCTTTCTTCCATTTCTCTTTCATTAATAATAATTCTGGCAAAATGGTCGCTTGCTACGACCTGGAATATATCACCTGCTCTGGGCATTTGATTAAAACCGGTAATCTCTACTGGAGTAGATGGACCTGCATAAGTGATATGTTTTCCTATATCATCCATAATGCTCCTAACCCTTCCATAGGTTGTCCCAACTACAAAATAATCGCCAATTTTTAAATGACCATCCTGGATTAGCACAGTACCCAGAACACCCTTGCCTTTATCCAGACGGGTTTCAATTACTACACCAATAGCTGGAAGCTCAGGATTTGCCTTCAATTCTAACATCTCTGCCTGTAAAGAGATTAATTCCAATAATTCATCTATTCCTTTTTTCTGTAAAGCAGATATCTCTACTACCAGTGTATCCCCTCCCCAATCTTCAGCCACCAACTGATATTTAGATAGTTCTTTTTTGACCTTATCTATATTAGCATTTGCTTTATCAATCTTATTAATAGCTACAATGATGGGCACATTAGCTGCCCGGGCATGGTTAATAGCTTCAACTGTTTGCGGCATTACGCCATCATCTGCAGCAACAACCAGTACTACAATATCTGTTGCTTTTACTCCGCGAGCCCTTAAAGTGGTAAACGCCTCATGTCCAGGTGTGTCAATAAAAACAAACCTATTATTTTTAAGGTTAACCACATAAGCTCCAATATGCTGGGTAATACCACCAGCTTCCTTTTTAGTAATATCAGATTTTCTAATGACATCGAGAAGGGTAGTTTTACCGTGGTCCACATGCCCTACTATAGTTATTACCGGAGATTTTATGGTAGAAGTAAGTTCGGAATCTTTAATTACTTTTGATTTAAGTAATTTTTTTAAATTTCCGGAAAGATTTACTTTAATATTATGCTGCTTATAAATTTTTTCTGCAATGCCCCAGGGCAATTCTCGTTCAATAGAAGGTACTTTCCCCAATTTGGAGGCTAATTGCATCACTTTAGATAATGGTAAATTCAGCTGCACCGATAATTCTTTTAAATTAGGTGGCCTGTCTAATGTAATGATTTTTTTCTCTTCTTCTTTTTCTTGTTTTACTTTCATTTTTTCTTCTGCTAAAGCTACTTTAATAATTTCAATAGTTTCTTCATCAAGTGCACTCATATGGTTTTTAACACTGATACCTTCTTTTTTTAAAAAGTCTATTAATTCTTTAGCAGGAATCTTAATATCTTCAGCTACCTCATATACTCTTTTTTTCATACTTAACGACCTCCATCTCCACTGGGATGTTGCCCTGATAAATCTTATTTAAAGGTAACTAATAAAATATAGATTAGTTACTCTATTATGATATTAATTATGATTTACTGTTATACCGAATCTTTCTTCTAATTCTTTAATAAGTTCGGGAGAAAGTTCTACTTTTAACGCCTTCCCTAATCTCTTTTTCTGCAAAGCAGCCCGCAGACATAATTTATTATAACATAAATATGCCCCACGACCCGATTTCTTGCCAGTTTTGTCAATTTCTACCACGCCTTCAGGGGTTCTGATAATTCTTAGCAAATCTCTTTTTGGTTTTTTTTCTTGACACCCTAAACATGTCCTATAGGGTATCTTATCATACTTCTTTGTTTTCATATTTTTTAATATGAACTCGATATGGACTTTTAAGATATTCAAGACATTTTATTCAAATCCACATCCTGTTCCAGATTGTTTTCACGTTTATATTGCGATTCACTCTTAATATCAATCTTCCAACCGGTTAATTTAGCAGCTAACCGCGCATTTTGTCCTTCTTTACCAATGGATAGGGATAATTGCTGGTCATTAACTACCACTAAAGCTCTTTTTTCTTTTTCAAATAATTTTACCAGCAATACTTTTGCCGGATTTAGAGAATTAGCAATAAATACCTTGTCATCTTCATTCCATTTGATAATATCAATCTTTTCTTCCTGAAGTTCAGCCATAATCGATTTAATTCTAGCCCCACGGTCACCGATACAGGAGCCGATTGAATCAACCATGTTATCCCTGCTGGCTACAGCTATTTTAGACCTTTTTCCTGCTTCCCGGGCAATATGTTTTATTTCCACCAGTCCTTCGTGGATTTCTGGAATTTCGAGCTCAAATAACCGTTTTAGCAGGTCGGGATGGGTACGGGAAAGGACAATTCGCGGACCTTTGGAAGTCTTCTTAACTTCTACCACATAAAATTTCATTCTTTTGCCATTGCTGTAAGATTCGTTTCTAACCTGTTCATTGGGTGGTAAAATTGCCTCTGCTTTTCCCAGATCTATAATATAATTATAATTTTCCTGACGCTGTACAATTCCTGTTACAATATCTCTAACTTTGTCAATATATCGCTCATATACAGCTTTTCTTTCCGCCTCTCTTATTTTTTGAATGATAACCTGTTTAGCTGTTTGAGCTGCAATCCGTCCAAATTCCGCTGGTGTTATTTCCTGGGTAATCTCTTCTCCCAACCTTACCTTTTCCTTTTTATATTGTTGAGCCTGTTCTAAGTCAATTTCTAAAGATGAGGAGGTTACTTTTTCAACTACAGTCTTTTTAGATAACACCTGTACCTCGCCACTTTCTTTATTAATATATATTTCAACAGCATCTTTACCCTGAGTAAAATTTTTCTTATAAGCAGAAACAAGCGATGTTTCAATAGCCTCCATTATGACTTCTTTGGGAATACCCTTTTCTTTTTCAATTTCATCCAATATAGTAATTAAATTTAAGTTTATCATATATATAACCTGTCCTCCTCCCCCAAGATAACGGGAAGAATGGGGATTTACAAAACAAAAGAGTGGTTTGCGAACCACTCTTTTGCTGTTTTAAATGTTTAAAATTTATTATTATATATTATAACACAGAATAAAATAATTTCAAATATTTTGTTTTGGTCGTTCGTGTCAACAACTTGTGGGTACTTTTCCTTACCTCAGAAATTAGGGAAATG
>ERZ795049.4815-NODE-4815-length-13027-cov-4.325856_pt1 | contig 13027 bp, 9 predicted proteins | sample MGYA00375133_ERZ795049 | MGnify/ENA primary metagenome ERZ795049 (study PRJEB30178, sample SAMN05720147) | activated sludge metagenome | isolation source: anaerobic digester from wastewater treatment plant | place: Japan | collected 2015-04-20 ...
CCTTGTCGAACTGCATGCCTTCGACGACCTCGAGGGTGGTCTCGATGCCCTTGGCCTCTTCGACGGTGATGGTGCCGTCGTTGCCAACTTTCTGCATGGCCTCGGAGATGATCTTGCCGATTTCATTGTCGCCGTTCGCGGAGATCGTGGCGACCTGACGGATCACGTCGTTGTCGTCCTTGACCTTCTTGCTCATCTTCGCCAGCGACTCGACGACGGCTTCGACGGCCTTGTCGATGCCGCGCTTGAGGGCCATCGGGTTGGCGCCGGCGGTGACGTTGCGCAGGCCTTCGCGGAAGATCGCCTCGGCCAACACGGTCGCCGTGGTGGTGCCGTCGCCCGCGACGTCGGAGGTCTTCGACGCGACTTCCTTCACCATCTGCGCGCCCATGTTCTCATACTTGTCTTCGAGCTCGATTTCCTTGGCCACGGTCACGCCGTCTTTCGTGACGGTCGGCGCGCCCCACTTCTTGTCGAGCACGACGTTGCGGCCCTTGGGGCCGAGGGTGGCCTTCACGGCCTTGCTCAATTTCGTCACGCCGGCGAGAACGCCGCGACGTGCGGCTTCGCCGAATTCAAGCTGCTTTGCACTCATTCCTGCAATCTCCTTAATTTAAGATTCACCACAAAGGCACAAAGGACACAAAGAAACACAAAGGGAAGAGCAAAGAAAGACCCTATCATCCTTCGTGTCTTTGCTTCTTTGTGTCTTTGTGTTAAAACTCTTCATTCTTTCCCTGCGCCTTCGCGTCTCTGCGTCTTTGCGTTAAGAACTCTTCTCTTCCCGATCCGCTGTTATTCGATCACTGCCAACACATCGTCTTCGCGCATGATGATGTGCTCTTCGCCGTCGATCTTCACTTCCGTGCCCGCATACTTGCCCATCAGAATGCGGTCACCCTTCTTAACTTCCAACGCGACGCGCTTGCCGTTCTCATCCAAGCGGCCCGGACCGACTTCGATCACGCGACCTTCTTGCGGCTTCTCTTTCGCGGTCTCCGGGATGATAATCCCGCCGCGAACCGTCTCGCTCGCCTCTTCGCGCTTCACCAGGATTCTGTCTGCCAGAGGACGCACCTTCATGGTCTTTTCTCCCTTTCTTCTGTTTGGGATCACCCCTTGTCGGAAACCCTACGATCCGACATTGCCATATCGGCATTACTTTAGCACTTTCGCATGAAAAGCGCTAACACATAGAGCCAACGCTTTTCCATTATAGCAACTCCCATGCCCCAAATGCAACATGACGCATAACATATTGTAAATAAAATGATTAGCGCGCACAAATGACACGAGGCCGCGGCCTCCCCTCCTCAAGACCCTGCCCAATTGGCACGGAAACGGACATATTTTCCAAATGCAGGCACTATATTTTGCCAAAATGACAAAATGCTGGCGCTTGGTCTTGCCGAGTGATAAATTGGACCCAAGGCGGAAGTCCTTGCATCCATTTTGCGAGAAGTTTGCGGCTCTTGCGGAATCTGTCAAGCCAGAATGTTGTCGAGTCGGGCACTGTTGGATATTTTGGGTCTATTCTCTCTGCCCCCCCGGTTTCCAACGGCATGCAAGCCGAAAAACACGCCACTGTGTGGACGAAAGAAACTTAGTCAACCCGGTTTTTGATGGCCCCGGATTCAGCGCCATTGTGATTTTTTTGATCTTTTGCGTACAATCAGTTCCGCCGAAGCGGCCCGCAATGGGTCTTGGTGGCAGGAATGAGGCGCAACGGCAATGATGAGGGGAACGAGCGGAATGGCCTTGATATTCGTGAAAACTTTTAAGGGATATGAGGACAAGACCCTTGATTTGGATGCCGACGTGAACGCATGGATTTTGCGTCAGGGAAACGCGATTCAGGTCGTGGGGCTGCAGACGGCATTGAGTCACGAGAACGGCGGACGCGCCGGATCGGGCGATCTCATTTACACGCTGCTCTACAAGGCGGACGCGCCCGTCCCATAATTGTTTCGTGGACGTATGGAACGCCGGCGCCCGGAGGGAATCCCTCTGGGCGCCGGTTTGTCTTGCATGACAACGCACGCACAGCGGCGATCAGTGTCCGCTAGATTTTCGGGATGGCCGCCTCGGCTTCGCGCAAGCGGTCCTCTTCGAGCTCGTGATCGACAAGCTTTCCGCTGATGTAGTTTTCGTAGGCGGTCATATCGAAATTGCCGTGACCGCTCAGGTTGAAAAGGATGGACTTCTTCTCGCCGGATTCCTTGCACTTTAGTGCCTCGTCGACTGCGGCGCGGATCGCGTGACCGGACTCGGGCGCAGGCACGATGCCTTCGGCGCGGGCGAACATCAGGGACGCCTCGAACACGGGGTTTTGGTGGTAGGCGATGGCGCGCATGTTGCCATTTTTGACCAGGTGCGCGATTTGGGCCGCAACGCCATGGTAGCGCAAACCGCCGGCGTGGATGCCGGCAGGCACGAAATTGTGCCCCAAGGTGTATTGAAGAAGCAGCGGCGTCATTTTGCCGGTGTCGCCGTAGTCATACGCGTAGAGGCCGCGCGTAAGGGTCGGACACGAAGCCGGTTCGACGGCCACAAAGTCAACCTTCGTTCCCTTGCGCAGATTATCTTGCATGAAGGGGAACGACACGCCGCCAAGGTTCGAACCGCCGCCGCAGCAACCGATGACGATGTCCGGGTATTCGCCGGCCATTTCCATTTGCAGCTTGGCTTCCTGGCCGATTACGGTCTGGTGCAGCAGTACGTGGTTGAGCACACTGCCAAGGGCGTATTTGGCTTTGCCGCCGCTGGTGACGGCGGCTTCGATGGCCTCGGAGATGGCCATGCCAAGGCTGCCGGTTGTGTTCGGGTCGTGTTCGAGGAAACTGCGGCCCGCTTGGGTCGTGTCGCTCGGGCTGGGGATGACCGAACTGCCGTAGGTCTGCATCAGCGTGCGGCGATACGGCTTCTGCTCGTAGCTGACGCGCACCATGTACACGGTGCACTTCATGCCGAACATGCCGCATGCGATGGACAGCGCCGAGCCCCATTGGCCCGCGCCGGTCTCGGTCGTGATTTCCTTGATGCCGGCTTCTTTATTGTAATACGCCTGCGCCACGGCGGTGTTGATTTTGTGACTGCCGCCGGGGCATACGCTCTCGTTTTTATAGAAAATCTTCGCCGGGGTGCCCAGCGCTTTTTCGAGACGATACGCGCGCCGCAACGGCGTCGGGCGCCACAACCGATAAAGGTCCATCAACTCGCCGGGGATCGAGATCATCGGCTGCGCCGACATCTCCTGCTCGATGAGGCTCATCGGAAAAATCGGCGTCATGTCCTCCGGCACGATGGGCTTGAACGTAGCCGGGTGCAGCGGAGGAGCCAGCGGCGGCTGCAGGTCCGCATTGATGTTGTACCACGCATCCGGCATCTTGGCCGGGTCGAGCAGGAAACTGTATTGCTCCATTGCAGAAAAACCCCCTTTGTTTAATATCCCAACCGCCACCCCGGACACCCGGTCTGTCCCCCGCGCATCGCAAGACGGACGTTGCGACAACCATGCGCGAGCCAAAGGTCCGCCCTCGGACAGGAAACATTATACACATCTTCCCCGTGCGTCCCAAGAAGCGCGCGGGGACAAACTCGTCTGCCGGAAATGGTGCGGCATTTTCCCGATTAAGAGCAAGGCCTGTCCGGATAATTCACCAAGGCCAGGGGACGATAGTGGGTGTCTGCGTTCCATCTTGCCCATACAGAAGGATCGACCGTTTCGTTCACGCCTCTTCCGAATGGCCGTGTATATGGGCGCCGGAAACGCTTGTAAATTTTAAACATAAAACTTTCGTAAGACTTATGTATTTCCCCTAGCGTTGCAGCATCGGAAGAAGGCGTGATCATTGTTCGGAACTGCAGGCCGCATGCCGCGGCACGACCCTGAATCCACGCCAGGGGGATGCTGGCAAGACGAGCGTCCCTGAAACCGCCGCCAACATTGGCGTGCGCACCGATAAACCAACGCTGCTCTACGTTCTTGTTCTGCGGTTTGCTTTTCGTCCACACGGTAACATCATAGTCCTTGCGACGTTCGTCGATCGCCATCGCGTGGTAAGCGTTCTCCACAATCTTGCTCAGTTCGGTATCGTGCCATTTGTATTTGTCTCTGCTGAACGGAACATTGGACGCTGGAACGCCCAGGGCGCCAACCGTGTCCCATACTCCAATAAATTTGACGAGTACTTCGCGGGAAAAAGTCTTGCGGAAAGCCACCGCCTCTGGGTTATCCACATCGGGAGTTTTGACACGGTAGATGTCATAGGCTTGCCGGACGAGTTGATCCACAGGGTTCTGCAGCACTCCGCACTTTCGAATAAGGCCTACAAGACTCCGCGCCGTGTAAGCGCCCCGGCTGAATCCGAAGAAGTATAGCTCGTCACCTTCTATGTGCTTTTCCGACAACCATGCGTATCCATCCCGTATGTTTTTCGACAGACCTAACCCAAACGCCCCCCCTCGCCATCGACGCATCCAATCGGTTCCAACGCCTGTATCGTAATAACAAGGCTGGTTGATGTCACCTGGGCCTACCGAATTCAAACACTCTTTAAGCCGGAAGACGTTCGTCTGATCGTCTTCGTCGTTCCATGTGCCATCAAACAGCATGACCAATTTTCGCGACATGGATTTTCCTCCTTCTATTACATGTATAGCACTTCTTCATCATTGGATAACCCATTACATAAAGTGCACTACATCTAAAACATCAGTAAAAGTAAACATAATATTAAACTCATATATCAAGACTGTGGATATTCCTGAGATTTCACGATCGTCATCGAAAGCCGCACCACAAGAAAATTGTGGAGGGCGGAGAAAATCCAATACGTGCATAGGGGGCCTCAAGTATGGTTCACTATCCGGGCGAGCGCGACCGCGGTCGGCAGCGCGAAAGATGAATCGGAGAATCAGGGTCCATGATGGGGGCTCCGGAAAACGACATCGTATCCGCTTCGCATGATCCGGAGATCGTGAGAAGGGAAGAGCGTTCTCGCATGCGGACATGGGAGTGGGCGGCGCTGTCGCTTGCGTTGTTCGTGGGCGCGGCGCTGCGGATCGCGTACTTGCATGAATTCAGCCAGGGGCCGTATATCGACTACGTTGCGATTAAGCCGGACCCGGCGTTTCATGATGATGCGGCGCGCGCGATGCTTGGGTTGTACGATTCCGAAAATCCCAACGGGCACGGACCGGGACAGCCCGCCGATGCGCCGTATCTGCATCCGCCGGGGATTATCTTTTTTTTGGCGGCAACGTATGCGTTGACGGGGCCGGTGTTGTGGCACGCGTACGCCGCGCAGATGGCGCTTGGACTTGTCAATTGCGTGTTGGCGTTTTTACTGGCGCGCGCCCTGTTTGGGCGCGGCCCGGGCGCCATCACGGCGATCGTGATGGCGACGTACTGGGGTTTGATCTATTACGAGTGCGAGTTGCACGCGGTCGTCTTGCTTGTTTTTTTGTTGTTGCTCTTGATGCATGCCATGCGGTGGTGGCTGACGCGCGATACGTGGGTTCGTGCGTTCGGGGCAGGGCTTGTCTTGGCGCTGGTCGTGCTAACGCAAAGCGTCGTGGTGACCTTCGCGCCCGTCGCGGCGTCATGGATGGCGTACGTGGGTTGGCGGCGCGGATTGGGACGACGTGCGTTGCTGGCGCCGGCGCTGCTTGCAGCGGGAACCATTGCCGGGGTGGCTCCGGTCACGGTCCGCAACTACGTCGCGTCGCACGAGTTCACGCTGGTCAGCACGTGGGGCGGTCTCAACCTGTATATCGGCAACAATCCCAAGGCGACGGGGCTGTTCATGATGCCCGATGCGCTGGGCGAGCCGGAGAGCATGTATGCTTTCGACGAAATCGTGCATCGTTTCGGCGAGCAAATGGGCAAGCCATGGACATACGCCTCCGGCAATCGGTATCTGGCGAAGAAGGCGCTTGCTTACATGGTTTCGCATCCGTGGGCAACCGCCAAAATCACCGTCAAGAAAGCGTTGATGTTCTGGGGGCCGATCGAACTCACGCACAATTACGCCTCGGTCCACTATGACCGCGAATATTCGAAAGTCTTGCGCGCGATTCCCATGAATTTCTCCATGATTCTTGCGGCGTTTTTACTCGGTTTGGCCTTTGTCGCGCAGCGCGGAGGCTTCCGGCTTCGCGCGAAAAATCCGCCCGATCAAGCGCGCGCCGCCTTGCTCGGATTTGTGGGTCTTTTTGTGTTGACCTATTCCTGCTCCTATATCCCTTTTTTCGTGGTGTCGCAGTTTCGATCGCCGCTGTTGCCGTTTTTGATGATGTTCGGGGCGTATGCTCTCTGGCGCGGGATGCTGTTCGTCAGGAGCCGTCGTTATCGGCGTGCGGCGGCAACGGCGGGCGCCGGCTGCGTGTTGTATGCGGCGTGCGCGTTTCAGATCGTTCCCTATGACCTCGCGTTCGAGCAGCGCCTGTGGCACTATGTTCGTTTTCTGGCGCGTCTCGATCAATACCTTGGCGCGGGCCAATACGACAAGGCCATGGCCGAGCGTCAGCGCGCCTCCCGGGGAATAGTCCACGAGTATGGCGACTATGTCGCCATGGCAAAACGCTTGGCCTTGCACGGCATGCACGAGGAGGCCTTGCGCGAATGCGAATCCGCCATCCAGACGAATCCTGCGTGGACCTGGGCGTACTACGAACTCGGCGAGGCGCTTGCTCGGGAGTCCTCGCCGCAATCCCGCGAGAATGCGCGGCGGCATCCGGACCGATGGAAGGTGGATCGCGCGGCCCTGCGCGAGTTGGCTCTCCAGTGCCACCGGCGTTTCACGGAACTCGAGCCCCGCGTTCCGGCCGGCTATCTTGCCTTGGGAAAAGCGCTGGCCGCTGGGGGAGATGTCGCCGGCGCCGAACAAACCTTTCGCAAGGCGCTTGATTTGGATCCGGAAAACCGTTTCGCTCAAGAAGCGCTGGCCGCGCTGCCGGGCCGGCAGCCTTCTTCCGAGGACGCCCCATGATCCGCACACGTTTTCCTTTTCCGGCATGGGAAGCCGTTGCGCTCGCGGCGGTGCTTCTTGCGGGGCTTGCCTTGCGCGCGGCTTATCTGCACGAGTATCGCAGCGATCCGACCTTTGCGTCGCCGCGGGGGGACGCCAAGTATCACGACGATTGGGCGCGCGCCCTTCTCGGCGAAAACACCGACTACCTGCCGCAGCCCAACGGAAGCGGCGTGCCGTTGGACGCGCCGTATCTACGACCGCCGGGATATCCGTTTTTTTTGGCAGGCGTGTATGCGCTTACCGGGGGCGGCTATCTTGCGGCGTATGCCGTCCAAATGGCGCTCGGGCTTTTGAACGCCTTCCTCGCGCATCTCCTGACGCGCCGCGTGTATGGGCGGGGCGCGGCGCTCATCGCGGCAGCGTTGATGGCTGGATATTGGGTCTTCATTTACAACGAGGCCAAGTTGCATGCTGTCGTCCTCTTGATCACGTTGACGCTTTTGTTCCTGATGGCCATGGACGTATGGACACGTCGCCCGTCGCGGTTCCGGGTGACGGGCGCGGGGCTGCTGCTGGGGGCGATGATCATCACCGGGCCGGTGCTGCAGTCATTTACGCCCGTCGCGGCGTGGTGGGTTTGGCGGACGGCCAGGGCGCGGAAGTGTGCGCCACGAGCCCTGACTTCTGCGGCATATTTTCTGCTGGGCGCATTTCTTGCCGTGGCGCCCGTCACGATCCGCAACTACATGGTTTCACGCGAGGTCGTGCTGGTCATTCCCTATGCCGGCATGAATCTCTTCATCGGCAACAATCCGCACGCGACCGGATCATGGATGTGGGAGCCTTCCGATTCGCCAGACTACGTGCCCGAAGGCCTGTACGATTTTCCCTTGGTGCTCAAGACCCTGAGCGAGAAGGTCGGGCATCCCGTCAACTACGTTGGCTGGTCGCGTTACTACGCGGGCCGGGCCCTTGACTATGTCATGACACACCCCCGCGATGCGCTCCGTCTCACGGCAAAGAAGGCGTTGCTTTTCTGGGGGCCCATTGAACTTCCCCACAACGACGTCATCGAATGCGATCGCCGCTTCAACCCTGTGCTGCAGCGTCTCCCCGGAGGTTTCGGAGGGGTCGCGGCGTTGTTTCTATTGGGGGCCGTCCTGCTGAGCGCGGAACGTTTCATCGGAAGACCCGGCGCGATCAAGTCCCTCCCCGAACGCCCCGCGCATTGGGACATGACGCTGCTGCTCTTGTTGTTCACGGCGACTTATTTCGCCACCTATGTAGTATTCTTTGAAACGTCGCAATATCGCGTTCCGCTGATCCCGGCGCTGCTGATCTTCGGGGCCTGCGCCGTCCAACGAATCGCGAGCGCTTTTATCGCGCACCGCTACGGGCGCGCATTGGGTTGGACGGGATCTGGCGCGGCTCTCATCTATCTTCTGAGCATCCCCTTAGTCCCGCTCGATTTGAAGGACAACGTGACGGCGTGGCGCTGTTTGCGCGGCGAGTCTTTCGCGGCGGCTGGACAGCATGACAAGGCCGCGGAGGAATACGGCCACCTCGCGAGCGCCGGTTCGCCGCTGTTTGGCGTCCATGCCGGACTGGCGGTTGCGCTAGCGCGGCAGGGAAAATTCGACGACGCCTTCCATGCCTGCGAAGCGGCGGCGCGGTTCGACAAAACGCTGGCTTGGGTATTCTATGAACTGTCGCAGCAATTGGTCAACGGGGAGCCCGACGCTTCCGTTCCCTCATGGACGCCCGTCGCCCTCCGCCGCCGCGCCCCCCCCACGCCCGAAGAACTTCAACTGGCGGTTCGCTGCCTGGAACGCTTTCTGGAGATATATCCCGAACAACCCGCCGGATTGGCTGCGTTGCATCAAGTCTTGCGCCTCCTGGAGGCGACGCGCCATCCTGCGGAAGAAACTCCCTGAAAAGCAGGGCCTATGCGTTTCGGCAATTTCGTGGTATCATGGCCCGAACAACATGCGAGGGACTTCCCATGAAAAAACACCCCGAAAAGCTAATCCATCGCCGATCTTTTCTGAAACTCGGAAGTCTGGGGGCCGCTATGGCCGGACTGGCGCCGTTTGCCGGTGCGCAGACCGCCGAATCCGCCGGGTCCGCCGCCGATTCGGGCGCGTCCGCCGGCCCCGTCTTTCGCGCGCTGGGCCGCACCGGATTGAAGGTGAGCATCGTCAGCTTTGGCGCGATGCAGACCCGCGACGTGCCGGTCATGCACGCGGTCTTCGACGCCGGCGTCAACTACCTCGACACAGCCCGGTCCTACATGGGCGGTGAAAACGAACGGATCGTGGGCGAGGCCCTCAAGGGGCGTCGCGACAAGGTGTATCTTGCCACGAAAACGAGGATCGGCGATAAAGACGCCGTCATGAGAAGCGCGGAAACGAGTCTGTCCGCGATGAACGTCGACTATGTGGACGTGCTCCAACTTCATAACCTCACTTCTCGGGAGGCCGTCATGAACGAGGGCGCGCGCGAGGGTCTCAAGGAACTCCGCAAGCAGGGCAAGGTGCGGCATCTTGGCGTGACGACTCATTCGAAGCAGGTCGATGTCATCAACGCTGTGTTGGAGGACCCTGAAAAACTGTTCGACGTGGTGCTGGTCGCCTACAACTTCAAGGCCCCGCCGGAGTTGAAAGACGCGATCGCGCGGGCGGCAAAGGCCGGCGTCGGCGTTATCGCCATGAAGACGCAGGCGGGCGGCTATCAAACCGATGCGCTCGGGCCCATCAGCCCGCACCAGGCCGCGCTCAAATGGGTCCTTCAAGACCCCCATGTCGCGGCGGCGATCCCGAGCATGACAAACCTCGACCAAGTGAAGGAAAACGTCGAGGTCATGGGAATGCGGTTCGCCCGGGTCGATCAGCAAATCCTCGATGCGTATGCCCGCGCGACGCGATCGACGCACTGCCAGTTGTGCCAGGTTTGCGAACCAAGCTGTCCGCGCGGCGTCGCCATCAGCGACATGAATCGCGCCCTCATGTACGCCGAGGGCTACGGCGACTTCGATCTCGCTCGCAGCGCGTTTTGCGAACTCCCGCGCAACGCGTCTTCTTTTGCATGCGGAGACTGCGTCGCGTGCGTCGCGCGCTGCGCCCATGGACTCGATATCGGAGCCAAGATGGCGCGCGCGCGGACATTGTTCGCCTAACAACACCCGAGGGAAGGAGATGATGATGCGTTGGGTCGCTTCTGTTTTGTTGTGTTGGGCTGTTTCGTGGGCGGCGTTGGCCGAAAAGAAGTTTGCGATGGAATCGGCGCTGCCCGAGTCGCTCGGCGCCGGCTGGAAGATGAAGGAAGCCGTCAAAACCTATGACAAGGACACCCTCTTTGAATACATCGACGGCGAAGCCGAATTGTATTTCCCGTACGGCTTCGAGAAACTCGCCTCGGCGCAATACCAGATCGGAGAAGATGGACAGACGGCGTTGACGGTCGATGTGTATCTCATGGGATCGCTGCTCGACGCCTTCGGAGTCTATTCGAGTTTTCGCCGCGCGGACGCCGAACTCATCGCGATCGGCGGCGAAGGGTTCGTGAACGACTCGCAAGCGATGTTTTACCAGGGCCGCCATTTCGTGGCGATCGAGGTGTCCGGCGCGACCCGGCTCGACAAGGATCTCTTTCGCGATGCGGCCCAGTCGATCGCGCGCCGCCTGCCCGGCGGCAAGGATCGCCCGAAGGAACTCGAATGGATTGCGCTCGAAGACGCCGTGCCGAAAACGCAAAAATATTTTGCACAAGGTCCGTTTGGACTCGCGTTCTTGCCGCCCGCGCTGGTGGTCGATGCGACCCGCGACGCCCCGCCCGTGCGCGTGTTCGTGGGCATTGCAAAAGACGTCGATGCCGCGGCGCAGGCGCTCGATGCATACGCCGAACACGCCATCGGCAGCGGCGCCCAGCCCAAGACCGTGCACATGCCTTGGGGGCGCCGCGTCACGGCCAACGACCCCTTGTACAAAGGATTCGCGCTCGAACAATGCGGCCGCTACGTGCTTGGCGCGATCAATTTGCCCGATCCAGACCAGGCCGCCGTTCTCGATCGTCTGCGCGCACGCGTCAAGCCATAAAGCGATTCATGGCAAGCGAGGAAGGGCGCGGCGTATTGTTTGGTAGGTTTGTTGGGATTCTTCGGCGGTAATGACGCAAGAACGGATGCGGACCTCCTGGATCGTGCCGCGGAATGGGCGATCGCCGAAGTGTCCGTTGCCGATCGCGACGGGAAGATCGCTTGGCGGGGCGGGCGCGTCAAGGACGCCCTGCGCGGCCAGTGCGCCATTCACGAATACGCGCACGTCGCGGTCGGACACGCTGCCGCAGACATAACTCCATTCGCCGGGCGCGAGCGTGAACGGTGCGGTTCCCATCGTATAGGTATTGCGATCGCGTTCGGCGTGCAACATTGCAAAGCCCTCGGCGTCGATCCGATTGCCGACGATATAAGCGAAGGGAACCTGCCTTTCTTCCGGCTTCAGCACAACCTCCACAGAAAACGCGGCGCGAACGTCAACAGGGTTGCCGAGAAAAAAAGGAAACTCCCGGCCCGTTGCGTCGCGAAAGCATTTGTTGCGCGTGTCGTAGCGATAATGGGCTCGCGTGTCGCTTGTGTCGGCGAAAAGCGAGGCCGTCCTGTCGTGCGTGCCCGGCATAGACGGTTCCGGCGCGAATTCGATCGGAACCCAATGCATCAGCGTGCCCGAGAGGCTGATGGATTCGAGCGTGTACCGGGTGAAGACTCGTTTGAATTCTGGTCCTAGCAGCCGCGTCCACAACTGGAAATCCGGTCCGAATACGGTCGGCCAGTTGGCGCTTGTGCCGAGAAAGAAATGCCGCACGGGCTGCTCCAGCAGACGGCGCGTCACGGCCTCCGCATCCGCGCGCAACTGGAGTTCGGTGAAGCCCGGCCCGGCAAGATCACATGCGACGCCGCTTTCCGCGATGTACACGGCTTCGTGCCGCGCGAGAATCGCGGACGATTCGCCTGGACGCGCCTCGGCTTTGATAAAAGCGATGTTATCCACGATCGGCCCTTGCGCATGCGCGAAGGCGTGCCGCCAATGTTGCGCGCCGATGCGTGCGGTATGCGGCAGGTCGCCTAGATAGCACGCCGCCGCCGTCATCCCCAGCATCAGGCCGGGCGCCGCCAACACCGCCCACGCGGCGTTGATCTGCCGCAGGCGCACGCCGCGCCACACGAGATCGGTAAGTAAAAACAGCGCCATGATTGCGGGCCAAGAAACCGCCGCCAGATTTTCGCTCTCGGAACGGCCTTGGTAATACGTGAACAACCCCATGCCCAACACGCTCAGGAAGATCAACAAGCGCCACACGGGGCTGCGTCCGCCGCGCCGGACAGCTTCCGCGCCCACGGCCGCGCTCAACAAATACACACACACCGTCGCCCCCCATGCGCTCGGCAGCGCGGGCATGGGGGTCATCGTCACGCCAGCCATATAGAATACGCGCTGGGATTGGGTCAGCCATTCGAGACGGAGGCGTCCACCCGACTCAAACGCCAGATACCCCGCGAACATGCCAAGCGCGAGAACCATGGCCGCTGCCGTGATGGCCGTCAGGCGTGCAGCCTCCCAGAAGTCTTTCCTGCGCCGACGCAAAATTGCGACGGCCGCGACGGTCACAAAAAAAGCGCCGGTCACGGCGATGCCGCTGTCCATGTTCCACGCCAGCGCCAGGCCGCATAGCAAGCCCATCGCCGCCGCCCGCTTGGCCGTGGGACGGCGCGTGAACCACAGGAAAAGCCACCCCCCCGCAGCGGGAAAAAGAAAGCGAATGGGAATGTATTGGTAGTAAGGGTCCGCGAGGTTCCACTCGGCAACGTCGATCGCTCGAAGTCCCCAGACGGCCATCTGCGCGATGGCGAAAAGCCACAACGCCAGGATAAGTCGCGTCTGAACCAAACGCTGCATCACGCCGTACAGCGAAAGCGTTCCGATCAGTGCGATCGCGGTCATGGTGGAGGTGAAGGTGAACACGGAGAGGCCAATCAGATGAAACCATGGCGCCAGGAA
>ERZ795049.4818-NODE-4818-length-13014-cov-4.203102_pt1 | contig 13014 bp, 10 predicted proteins | sample MGYA00375133_ERZ795049 | MGnify/ENA primary metagenome ERZ795049 (study PRJEB30178, sample SAMN05720147) | activated sludge metagenome | isolation source: anaerobic digester from wastewater treatment plant | place: Japan | collected 2015-04-20 ...
CGTTTTCGAGGCACATAGCCACCCAGTAAGGATCGCTTTTTCTCAAAACAAAAGTGTAAAAATTCATAGATGCTCCTCCATAAACATGAAACTCACCGCAGAATCTCCCATGGTGGGACGGAACCAGAATATAACTAACCTCATAACATGTAAAGCATATTTTTTGCGCCCCCTCAATCCAATTTCTTCTTTGCCCCTTTGTTGGCGGCGGCAGTTAAGTCGTAATGATGCAACCCAGGGCGGACTCCGTCGATACCGCCCTGGGGAAACTGCGCCGGGAAAGGAATGAGGGGGCGGCTTCGGTGTTTATACTGGATTTGTAGGGTTGTTTATTCAGGAACATCATGGTAAGAGAAACACACTTTTTGCCCGGTCACATCTCTACTCAAGTATAGGTGCCTCATGATTCAGGCAACATCGGAAAACCCATAAAAAGCCCGCTGCCCATAGCCAGGGAAGCGGGCTTTTGTGTTTGCAACGGCAACATTGCCGTTTTGGCATAGTTCTTTGATTTGTGAGACAAGCAAATGGTTGCCGGAGACGCCATTTTTGGACGGTGAAGGAGGGAATTGAATGATTGAAAATGCTTTGATTACCGCGGCCGCGGCTATGATGCACGACATCGGGAAGCTGACCAAGGAAGGAGGTCCGGCAATAACCACTGACTATGAAAATAAAAATGCCGGTCTCTATCAGCCTCTTTATTCGGGCAGATATACTCATGATCATGTGCTCTATACCGCCCGCTTCATCGAGGAGGCGCAAAACTGGCTGCCGCCACAGTTTTCGGGACGGATTGATCACTCTAACCAGAGTTTCATCAATCTTGCGGCCCGCCACCACAAACCGGAAACCCCCTGGGAATGGATCATAGCCGTGAGCGACCGGATCAGCAGCGGTTGGGATCGCGCCAAATTCGAGTCGGAGTACAACGCCGCCATCAACTGGCGGGACTACCGGAAGACACGCCTGTTATCCGCATTTGAATACCTCCTTCGTGATGACGAAAAATATTTAAGCAATTACGATAGTTATAAATATTGTTATCCCCTGCGGGAAATTTCCCCCACCTCTATTTTCCCTGTTCTGAAAAAGGAGGGGGCGCCGGCCAACGACTCAACAGCCCGTGATGAATACCGGCAGCTTTATGAAAATTTTATGTCCGATCTGAAAGGACTACGCCACCGGGAAGAGAATCTTGCCCTCTGGCTCGATCATTTCGACAGCCTGCTGCTGATCCATACCTCTTCCGTGCCGGCGGCGAGGGCTGGAACGGTCATCCCCGACGTCTCCCTTTACGATCACGCCCGGGCCACCGCCGCCATCGCCGCCTCGCTATATATTTATCACCGGGACCAGAACAGCATGACGGAGGAATCCGTACGCAATGAATCGTCACCGGTCTTCCTCCTGATCGGCGGCGACTTCTACGGCATCCAGAATTACATCTTCAGCGGCAGCAGCGAGGCCCGCAAGAGCCGCTCCAAGATCCTCCGGGGCAGGTCATTTGCAGTCTCGTTGATCTGTGAGCTTGCCGCTGATCTTATCTGCCGCGTCATCGGTCTTCCTTCGACCTCCGTGCTGCTCAATGCGGCGGGAAAATTCACCATCATTGCCCCAAATACGGCGCAAGCAAGGCAGGCGGTCGCCGGGGCGGAAGAGAAAATCAACTCTTGGCTCATCGATGTCAGCACCGGCGAAAGCGCCCTCGGCATTTCAACGGTGGCGGCGGCGCCGGCGGATTTTGTCGCCGGCCGGTTCATAGCGGTTTACGATCGTCTTACCGAGGCAATGGCGGAAAGAAAATTCCGCAAGTTCGATCTGCGGCGCCACGGCGGGACGGTAAAGGGTTTTCTTAACAAGTTTAACAACGAGCTTAAGCCTCCCCTCTGCCCATACTGCGGCAAGCGTCCTTCCAGCCCCGCCTCGGAAAGCTTCAAGTCCGTCCGGGACGACAAATCCCTGTGCGCCATTTGCCGGGATCACATATTTCTCGGCGAGAATATCGTCAAGAAGAACCGAATCGCCGTCACTGCCGCCGATGCGGAACTTTCCTCCGAAGATCTGCGTCTGCAGGAACCCATTTTTGGGTGCTATCAGGCCGCGTTCATCGAGGGCGGCCTATCAAAATTGGCCAAATCGGGGAAACTTTTGAAATGCTGGGATATTTCCATCAATCCGGCGGGCAAGGCCTCACGGGATGTAACGGCGCGTTTCTTAAACGGCTACGTGCCTGTTTACCGGGACGACGATCTTTATGACGAACGTATTTTGGAAGGGCCTAAGGCAGATGCAAAAAAAGAGGAAATGATCGATGACATAAGGGAAGGCCGTCCGAAAACCTTCGAGCATATCGCCGCCAAGGCATTGAATCCGCAAAGTGACGGAGAGCGCCGTTACACCGGAATTCAGGCCTTGGGCATCCTGAAGGCCGACGTCGATCAACTGGGACTGATCATTTCCTGCGGGATGGCCGACAAGCAATTTACCCTCTCCCGCGTCGCCGCGTTGAGCCGCCAGTTGCACTTTTTTTTCGCCGTCTATCTTCCCCATCTGCTCGCGACCGTTCCCGACTACCGGGATATCTATACCGTTTTCGCCGGCGGAGACGATCTTTTCCTCATCGGTCCCTGGAACCGCATCGTGAACCTGACGGGATTCCTGAAGGACCGTTTTGCCGAATATGTCTGTCACAACGAGCATATTCACTTCTCCGCCGGGATCAGCATCCAGAAACCGCACACCCCGCTCGATAAGATCGCCGCCGCCGCGGAAGAGGCGCTGCAAAACGCCAAGACGGGCCATCCCGAGAAGGGGGAGCGCGGAAACTGCATCAACCTCTTCGGAGAATCGGCAACCTGGAAAGATTTCGACGCCCTAGGCAAGGTCCGGGAGACATTGAAAACCTGGCATGACACCGGTGTGATCAACAACGCCATGATCTTTCGCCTGAACCGGTTCCTCGGAATGGCGGCCCAGGAAAAGGAGATTCTCAAGGAAGTAAACATACCTTTCGCGGATCTGGATTGTCTCAAATGGCGTTCCTATTTCCGTTACACGACGGAAAGAAACGTGGGGAAAAATATCAAGGACGCGGAGGCCAAGGAGAAATTAAAACAGGAATTCAGCGTAGCCGCGACATGGCTCCAGGATTACGGCGGCAGGCTGAGAATGGCTTTATGGGATGTGATCTACAACAATCGGTAAGGAGGGTGACATGGCGGTGCAAATAACATTTTACAAAGACAGGCAAAAAAAAATCATCAACCCCAAGCTGTTTTCCCAGACGGCGGAGGCGATGGCGGAGACGATCGCCAGGGCCGGCCAGGAGACCCGAAGGGAAGGCAGACCGCGGCTGGAGCGCAACAAACGGACCCAGCTTCGCAAATTCTACGATGAGGTCCTGCGTCTGAACGGCGACATTAAGAGCAAACCCGATGATTGGGACTATGTGCTTCCTTACGTCAACATGCTGATCGCCAAGGCGGTTTATGCCCAGGGACGCAATACCCTCGTAACCTCGGAATTTGTCGATATGCTCAAGGAATGCATCAATCAGGTCGAGCAGCCGAAAGATCTGGACGTCTTCGCCAATTTCTTTGAAGCCTTTATGGGCTACTACAAGCAATATGAATAGGAGGGGCAGATGCAATTGATACAAATAAAGGAAATAAAAGGGAAATTGATACTGAAAAGCGGTTTGCACATCGGTTCGGGGGATACGGAAATGCACATCGGCGGCACGGACAATCCGGTCATCAAACATCCCCATACCCAGGAGCCTTATATCCCCGGATCCTCCCTCAAAGGCAAGGTTCGGGCGCTTTTGGAGATGGAAAGCGGCCTGATGCCGAGAACCAAAGGAGAGCCCCTCCAGGCGCGGCTGCTCAAGAGCTTGGAGGGAAAATATCGGGAAAAATGCGAAAAGATTCTAAAGATCTTCGGTTCCAGCGGGGCAGATTCGGAAGACATCAGCGGTTTTGCCCTCGGGCCGACCCGCGTTTCCTTTGCCGACTGTCAGTTGAATCAGGAATGGCGGGAAACGGCCCGCAATAACCGTTGGGACCTCTTCGAAGTGAAATCGGAAAACGCCATCAACCGTATCGAGGGTACGGCCCGGAACCCACGGTTCACGGAGCGGGTGGTATCCGGGGCTGAATTCGATATGACCATCACCCTGAAACTGCTCGGTGAAGATGAAGACGCCCTGTTCGATTGTCTTCTGGACGGCCTCAAACTCCTGGAAATGGACGCCCTCGGGGGTAGCGGCAGCCGGGGATACGGAAGGATCGAGCTGCAATTCCATGATCCGGAAGTGGCGGAAAGGTTCAAAAACCGGGTCCCCTTCGCATAGGGAGGTAAAAAAGTGAAACTACTGGAAGTCACGATAAAACCACGGACCGGGTTCGGAACGCCCCTCAAGGGGGATACGGTCTTCGGCCACTTCTGCTGGCAGGCGGCCCACGATCCGGAACTCCTCAACGGCGGACTGGATCGCTGGATTTCCTGCTACGAAGAAAAACCCTTTGCCGTCTTTTCCACCGCCTTCCCCAAGCTAAACCAAAAGGGACATCGTCGTTATGCCCTTAAGCGCCCCGATCTGCCCCTGGCCCGCCTCTTTCCGGCCGCAGCGGGCGGCAAGCGCGAACTCATGCGCCGGCGCAAGGAAAACGCCGGTAAAAAGTGGTTGCTCGTCCCGGCAACCCTGGACATATCCCTCGCGGAAACCAACTTCGTAAGCGACGCTGAATTGCTGGACATGGCCTTTGGCGAGGCCGCTGACGACACGAAACGGGCGATCCGCGGCAAAGGCCGACGGAGTTATATAACCGCCGACGTCCGCCCTCACAACACAATCAATCGAATGACCATGACTACCGGGGAAGGCAGGTTCGCCCCCTATGAGGCAAACCTGTTGCACTACTTTCCGGAGACTGAACTGGCCCTGTTTGTCCTTTATGACGAAGACGCCGTTGACGCCGACCGCATCCGGAGCGGTCTCCAGCGGATCGGAAGTTTCGGGTTTGGAAGGGACGCGTCCACTGGTTCCGGTCGTTTCGACCTCGCCGATTGCACGGAAAGAGAGCTGCCGGCCGCTGATTCCGGCAACGCCCGCTACGCTTTGGCCCCGGTATTGCCGGGTGAAGGACCGTGCGGGGATCTCTTCTTTACGCCGTTCACACGCTTCGGCAGGCATGGCGACCTGATGGCAACAGCAAGCAATCCCTTCAAGAATCCGGTTATTATGGCCGATGAAGGCGCCGTCTTTATCAGAGATGAAAACCAATCATGGGACAAACCATATCTGGGCCGGCCGGCAACAGGTGTTTCCATATCCCAGCCGCAGGCCGTGGTCCAGGGATACGCCCCTATCCTTCCTTTCAAACTGGAGATATGACATGAATGAAGAAACGCGCTTTATTATTCGCATCCTCGCCCCGGTGCACATTGGTTGCGATGATGTTTACGAGCCGACCGGTTTTGTCATCGACGAAGGAAACCACACCCTTACCTCATTTCAACCACTTGATTTCATTAGAAGTTTGGATAAGAAGGGCCTGGATCGCCTCACCGGGATATGTCGTAAAGGAAGCCTGGAATCGATCCTGGAGTTGTATAAATTCATGCGCGGCAGAACCGCGCCAGGCAACAAGGTGAGTATATGCAAAGGGTTGGTCGAGCAATATCAAAAGACCCTGGCCATCGCTACGGGGGACCGGAGGCGGATACAGCAGGACCTGAACAATTTCACCATTGCGCGCACGGCCTACCATCCCGTTACCCTGCTGCCCTACATCCCCGGGACGGCTGTAAAGGGGGCCTTGCGCACCGCCTACCTGGACGGGCGGCAGCAGGCAACAAGACTTGGCAGGATAGAAACGCGTCGTAGCAGCGAGGCGCCGGGATTGCTGGAAAAAACACTGCTCGACGGCGGGTCTTTTGAAACGGATCCCTTCCGTTTGCTCAAGGTTTCCGATTTTCAGCCGGCCGGCCCGTGCCGGACCCGGATAGTTTTTGCCGTCAACGAAAAGAAAAAGCCCTCAAGATTTGCGGCCCGGGGTCCCTCTCCAATACTGGAGGTCATCGAACCCGGCGCGGTCTTTGTAGGGACCATTCGCATCGTCCCGCCGCCGACAAAGGAGATAGTCAGGGCGCCGCTGACGAAGAAGTCGCTTTTCGACAGCGTCCGGAATTTTTATGACCGGGAAAAATTTCGCGAGGATCAGGAGCTTGCCGACATATCTATCCCCCGGGCGCCCGGGGTTGACAAAGGGGGCCTGATTATGCGCCTGGGCCGTCATTCCGGTGCGGAGTGCCTGACTATTGAAGGACAACGACGGATTCGAATTATGCAGGGCAGGGGGAACCCGCCGATTTTTTCGGAGGATGGCGCCACCACCTTCTGGCTTGCCGCCGAAACATCGACCAGATACGAAAAAAACCAGCTCCGGCCCTTCGGATGGGCCAGCCTGGTAGAGGCTGCCGATTTCCAGCCGGAATTGACGGCGGGTGGACCAAGAACTGAACAAGCTCAAGAGGTGGAGAAAAGCGGCGGCGCCGTTTCTGAAACCACGGAAGCAGCATCTCCGCCTGAAAAGAATGAAATTATCAAGCAGGAACCCATCAGGGAAACATGGCCGGATGCATCGTTGATCTGGAATCCGGGAAATCAGGAAATCACGGCGGTGGCGCCGGGCAACAAAAAAGCGATCGGAAAGGGAAGGGACCTCGTGCCGGCCCATCTCCAGGATAAGTTTTTCAAGAAAAGAAAGAGCCTCCGCGCCGCTGTAGTCGTGGAGAAGAAGGGCAACGTCTTCTGGATCGTGAACATTTCATAAACAAGGCGGCACATGCAAAACAAGAGGAGACCATCCCATGAAAGTCATGATTCTCTCCGTCGGCGGCTCCGCCGAGCCGGTAGTTAAGGCCATAAAATTAGGGAACCCCGACTACGTCTATTTCTTCTGTTCCCGGGGGCCGCTGGGAAGCGAGAAGACCATCGCCGCGCCGGGCGAACCCTGCGGGGATACGCGCAAGATCACCTGCAAGAAATGCAAGTGCGAGCAATACATCGGCGACCCCAAGGGCAAGGCTATCGCCGTTCAGGCAGGACTCGACCCCTCACAATACGAGATCGTTGCGGTAGATAATCCCGATGATCTCTGGGAATGTTATGCCGCCGTCCGGGAATTGCTGGTAGGAATAGAGGAAAAGCACGGCCCCCGTTGCGCGGTCATCACCAACTACACCGGAGGCACCAAGACCATGTCGGTGGCGATGGTCCTTGCCGGCCTGATGACGGAACGCTGCGATCTGGCCGTCAATATCGGCCCCCGCTCAGACCTGATAAAGGTCCGCAGTGGCGATACCCCCGTGGCCGTGGATAAATGGCGGATCTTCGGGGAGCTTCAGGTGGAATTGGCCAGAAAGAGCATCGGCGACTTCGATTACGCCCACGCATATCTACTCCTCACGGAGATACTGAAACGCCCCATCGACAAATTTTTCCGAGCCACGATCCTCAGGAGCGCCCAACTCTGTCATGCCTTTGATCTCTGGGACAAATTCCTGCACGCCGAGGCCCGGGAGCTGCTGGCGGCCTGCAATGCGCCGCTGCCCAAACATCAGCAGGCGATAAAATCGATCCTCGGACAAGGCAGGTATGTCCAAGGTTATGAGCTCGTAGGCGACCTTGTCAACAACGCCGCCCGCAAGGCCCATCGCCAATACTACGACGACGCCGTCGCGAGGTTGTACCGGGCGATGGAACTTTTCGCCCAAATCCGCCTGAAAAGGCAGTTCGACCTGGAATCCGGCAATATCCCCCTGGCAAGCCTGCCGGAAGAACTGAGGGAAACCTGGAAATGCCGCCTGCGGGCCAATGACAAACTGATCCTCGGACTTAATGACGTATATGAACTGCTCGGCCACCTGGGCGATCCCATTGGAGCGCATTATTCAAACAACCGGGAAAGGGTTCTGAATGCCCTGACGAAACGCAACAACAGTCTCTTCGCGCATGGCAGCACGCCGCTGGTTGGTGGTGATTACCAGGAGGTCCGAGACACCTTGGGCGGCTTTTTGACGAATGCGGCGCAGATAATAGGCATAGATATATCTTTGCCGCAACTGCCCCAAGAGGGGATTGTTTGAACCCTCCCCTCCTGCTCCTTGACAACCGAATATCGCTGACCTGAATTATAAAGGGACTGATTACAGGCACTTGGCCATTTTTTGCACGGATATTTCCGGTGCGATGGAAAAAATGGTAAGTCATTGATTATGTTGATCTTTTTAAAAAGGTTGCTCGAACATGCAACTAATTGAAATCAGAAAGGAAATCACGAAAATGAAAAAATGGGTAAGCACTGGCGGCCGCCCCGGTAGGGGGATGCCCGAATTTTATTATCTAACTCTTCGATTATCAAAAGCTTTGGAGACGGTAGATTGAAAAAACCGACCTGAATAGAAGGGATTACGACGTCAAGGGCTTCCGCCCCATATGCCCTTGAAAGCAGATTGAAAAAACCGACCTGAATAGAAGGGATTACGACTTTTTAGTTTTCTACTTCCCATTTTTTCCTCCCTTTAATTGAAAAAACCGACCTGAATAGAAGGGATTACGACTCAACTTTTTTTTCCATTTTTTCTTCTCCCTTTCTATTATTGAAAAAACCGACCTGAATAGAAGGGATTACGACGCCTTGTAAGCGCGGAAACCCGCGACAAATGCGGGTTTATTGAAAAAACCGACCTGAATAGAAGGGATTACGACGAATGCCGCTAAGCGCATTTTTACCAGTTTGAGGGCGTCAATTGAAAAAACCGACCTGAATAGAAGGGATTACGACCTAATGGGGAAGTCCTTATTCAGGATCATTTTATTCCATTGAAAAAACCGACCTGAATAGAAGGGATTACGACCTAATCAGGTTCCCAAAGTGGGAAGCCTGACTTGCAGGATTGAAAAAACCGACCTGAATAGAAGGGATTACGACCTTTTCCCTTGTTTTCTTTTCTCATGGTCTCTACTCATTGAAAAAACCGACCTGAATAGAAGGGATTACGACTGATATAATTTTTTCTTTCCTGCTCTGTAAGCAGCTATTGAAAAAACCGACCTGAATAGAAGGGATTACGACCTCTTCCATGCTTTCCTTCTTTTCGGTTTCTCTTTCCATTGAAAAAACCGACCTGAATAGAAGGGATTACGACTAACGAAAGCTCCCCTCATTGATTGTTTTGATGTAGGCATTGAAAAAACCGACCTGAATAGAAGGGATTACGACCTTATATTGCCAATTATGGCAAGGTTGATTGCGCTATTATTGAAAAAACCGACCTGAATAGAAGGGATTACGACAATAATGCGTACGGCAAAGTCAATAGCGTTCTTTTCATTGAAAAAACCGACCTGAATAGAAGGGATTACGACCCCAGTTTGGACCACCACGCCTGCTTTTTTTCTTTCTATTGAAAAAACCGACCTGAATAGAAGGGATTACGACATCCTGTGGCTGAGGTTTCCACTATAATAAACTTCAATTGAAAAAACCGACCTGAATAGAAGGGATTACGACCGTTAGCATAGTGGCGCCTTCCTTGATCCAGTTAGAAACATTGAAAAAACCGACCTGAATAGAAGGGATTACGACTGTACTCATGCCACTCTGCATCATGCCATGCCCACTGATTGAAAAAACCGACCTGAATAGAAGGGATTACGACTTCCCGCGCTAACCTATCCACGTTGATCTTGTGAAAATTGAAAAAACCGACCTGAATAGAAGGGATTACGACACTAATGAGCGAGCGGCTGACGGGTGGTTTCACATTGTATTGAAAAAACCGACCTGAATAGAAGGGATTACGACTATAAGTCGCGGAGATCGCGGAGGGTCGGTGTGCTGGGGATTGAAAAAACCGACCTGAATATAGTCGGTTGTAATTGAGACAATAAGTTGCGTGGCTCAATCCTCCAGACCGGCTGATTGATGAATGATTCTTGAGATGTAAGTATCGACGGCAATGTTGCCGTTGTTGCCGGAGCGGCATTCGTTCGCTATGGGTAGGTCAAGGAAGCATAGACCGAACAAAGGAGGAATTCCCGCATGGCAAAGGAGATGACGGACAGGGCCGACGCCCTCAGGAAAAGACAGCAATATGGGGAAGCCGCCGCCCTTTATGAGGACGTATGGCAAAAGGAAGCCTCGCCATACGTTGCCCGCTGGCTGATTTATTGCCGGCGGAAGGCGGGTGATCTCGAAGGGGCCGCCGTCTTCGCTGACGCGGTCCAGGACCGCTACCCCGACCATTCCTATCTAAAAACTGAATATGCTTGGGTATTCTATGACGGTAAGGTCAAGGAGGCCCGGGAGAGCGGCGATCTGAAGCGGCTCATTGCCAATGCGGAGGAAACGCTGGGTTTGAGTGCCGACGAACTGTTGGTGGCCAGGGTGGCCCAGGCCGTGGTAAAGCTGGCGAAAGGTCAGACTCAGCCTCCCTGGGAGGTCGTCGCCGAGTGGGCGGCAATGATAAATCCGACGCGGCTTTCCGATCGGAAGCGGAGCACCGGCGACGGAAAGACCTTCATGTCCGAGCGGGAGGAGTGGTTCGTCGGCCTGGCCAGGGCCCTCATGGAAACGGGTCGGTACAGCGAGGCCCGGTGCGTTGCGCAGGACGGTTTGAAGCAGTTCCCCGGGGAGATATTTCTGCTGCGCACCTCCGCGCTGGCGCTTTTTCACGGCGGTGATTGCGAGGCCGGGGCAGCCGAGATGCGGTCCCTGCGCCATCTGCCCCGGTTCGACTGGTACATGAAGGCGGAACTGGCGGAGATGGAGTCCCGCCTCGGGCGTGAGGAGGAGGCCTATCGGCTCCTCGGCGAGGCCCTGGAAAACCGCCAGGACGATAAATTCAAGCTCCACTACTTCGAGGTGCTGGCCGATCTGGCCCTCCGGCTGGGAAAGCCGGCGGTTGCCGCCGCCCATGTAACCCTGGCGGTGGCGATCCGGGCGAAGGAAAGCTGGAAAAAACCGGTGGCGCTGGAAGAACTGGAAGAGCGCACCCGCGCCGCCTTTGAGGCGGGGGGAGAGGAATGGCAGGCCCTGCCGGCGGATGTCCGGGAGTTGTCGCGCTATTGCCGGGATCTGCGGGCCGGGGAGAAAAGGTCGGCGGGGAATATCGGCGCCGGTGTCGGGGGTGGGGGCGGGGCTGGCCTGGGAAGCAGGACTGGAAGCGGGCCCGGAGACAGAATCGAGAAGCCGCCGCGCCTTGGCGGAAAAGAAAAATCCGGAGCAACGACCACGGGGGTTGAAAGGGAAATGGCGGATGGTGGCGCCGGTCCGGCAACGGCGGCCTTGGGCGGGAGGCATGCCGGGACGATCATGAAGATCGATCCCGAACGGCCGTTCACCTTCATCAAACCAGATAGAGGCGGCGAGTCGGTTTTCGTTGCCCTGCGGGATCTGCCGCCGGAATGCGCCCGCGCCGGCGTCCGGGTGACCTTCGATCTGGAAGAGAGCTTCGACCGGAAGAAGAACCGGGCCTCGGTTCGCGCCGCGGCGGTGGAAGCCGCCTGAGCCGGCGGCTGGGATGCGGCGCCATGGCGATCCTTTACGTGACGGAGCAGGGGGCCGCGCTGATGAAGCGGGGAAATCGACTCGTGGTGGAAAAGATGGGGCGGCCGATCCGCTGGGTCCACAGCTTTCGCCTGGAGCAGGTCGTCCTCATGGGGAGCGTGAGCCTTTCGCCGGGGACGGTGGCTTTTCTTTTGGAGGAGGGCATCGACACGGTGTTCCTGACCATTTACGGACGTTATCGGGGCCGGCTGATCTCCCAGTTCGGCAAGAACATCGACCTGCGGCGCCTCCAGTTCCAGCGCCTGGAAGACCCGGACTTCCGCCTCGTATCCGCCCGGAGCTGCGTGGCGGGGAAACTCGCCAACTGCCGGACCCTGCTGCGGCGGTATAATCAGGAGTTGCAGCGGGAGGAGATCACGAAGGCGCTCCACGTCCTGCGGCGGCTCCTTCGTCAACTTGGCGAATGCCCCAGCGTCGAGAGCGTCATGGGGGTGGAAGGGGCGGGGGCGGCGGCGTATTTCGGCTGCTGGCGCCATCTGTTCCGGACGGATGAGGTGACCTTTGCGGGTCGGAACCGCCGGCCCCCCCGGGACCCGGTGAACGTCCTGCTCAGTCTCGGCTATACCCTTTTGGCCAATGCGGTCCATACCCAGGTGAACGTGGCGGGCCTGGACCCCTACGCCGGCTCCCTCCACAGTGTGGAATACGGCCGGCCCTCGTTGGTCCTGGATCTCATGGAGGAGTTCCGGCCGGTGCTGGTGGACACGTTGACGCTGACCATGTTCAACAAGCGGATCATCCGCTCCACGGACTTCTACCGCCCGGAAGACCGGGAACCGGCGGCGTTCGATTTCGCCGAGACGGAGCCGATCCGGGAGGAATACCCCATCTATCTCGGCCACGAGGGGATGAAGAAATTCGTCGCCCATTTCGAGGCCCGCCTGAATCAGAAGGCGCTGTACGTCCCCAAAGGACGGCGCCTGACCTACCGGGAGATCTGCCTGGAACAGGTCCGCCTCTGGGTCCGAAGCCTCCGGGGGGAAGAGGAGTATACGGCCTTCACCACCCGGTGACCCAATCGGGGGTCAGGTCTTTAAAATTAGCATTTTTGCGGGTGGCTCTGGGAGTTGCCAAACACGACGCTTTGTGAAAGTGCTGAAAACGAAAACGCAACCGTTCCCATGTTGAGCGTTGGAAAATCAAAAAGAAGAGGGGCAGAGGCCGGGAGGCAGAGGCGGGGGGTGCGGAGCAGAAGTAGGCGCCGGGACGCCGCTATTGACGTTGCGATAGCGGCGTATGGAGAGGAGAGTAGGGGGCGGGCTGCGACAGGAGGTGCGGATGTTTGTGGTTGTTTCCTATGACGTGGTGGCCGATAAGCGGCGGAACAAAATCGCCAAGACCCTGGTTGGCTTCGGGAACCGGGTCCAGAAGAGCG
>ERZ795049.4819-NODE-4819-length-13012-cov-4.788454_pt1 | contig 13012 bp, 12 predicted proteins | sample MGYA00375133_ERZ795049 | MGnify/ENA primary metagenome ERZ795049 (study PRJEB30178, sample SAMN05720147) | activated sludge metagenome | isolation source: anaerobic digester from wastewater treatment plant | place: Japan | collected 2015-04-20 ...
ATTGACTAAATCCTGATCCTCTGAATAAGTGCAGTAAAATTCGCCAGTGGAAAGATCCAGATATGATAATGCATGCTTTTTAGTATCAGAGTATAAGCTTAAAAGGTAATTGTTGTTTCTCTCATCCAGCATTGAGCTTTCTGTAACAGTGCCGGGAGTAATTATCCTGACTATCTCTCTCCTGACAATCCCCTTTGCAAGTGCAGGATCTTCCACTTGCTCGCATATTGCAACCTTGTAATTTTTCTCTATAAGTCTTGCAATATAACTTTCCGCCGAATGATAGGGTATTCCGCACATTGGTGCCCTTTCCTTCTGGCCGCAGTCTCTCCCCGTTAGAGTTATTTCCAGCTCTTTAGAGGCAGTTACAGCATCCTCAAAGAACATTTCATAGAAATCTCCAAGTCTGAAAAAAAGGATTTTATCCTTATGCTGATTTTTTATTTCAAAATACTGCTGCATCATTGGTGTAAGCTGTGCCATTGTCATTTCACCTCATTAACCATTTCCCCATTGATAAACCACGAATGTATTTCATTGATTCTAACATTTACAAGCTTTCCGACAATCCCGTTATTCCCAATAAAATTAACTACTTTTCCGGTTCTTGTCCTTCCGGTATATTTTGAAGGGTCGCTCTTGCTGAATCCCTCGGCCAATACTTCAACAGTTTTACCCAGATAGGTCTCGTTGGCCTTCCTGGATATTTCATTTTGCAGCTTCACAAGCTTTTCGAAATTCCTGTGCTTATCTTCATAAGTTCTTATGTCTTCCATTTCTGCAGCAATAGTCCCTTTTCTTTTTGAATATATGAACATAAATACCTGATCGAACTCCACCTGTCTCAGAACATCAAGAGTTTCCTCAAAGTCTTCATCAGTTTCTCCGGGGAAGCCAACTATTACGTCTGTGCTGAGAGCAATTCCCGGTATTTCCCACTTGGCTTTTATTACCTTACTAAGATATTCCTCTTTTGTGTACTTTCTATTCATCCTGCGCAGGATTTCGTTGCTTCCTGCCTGAAAGGGCAGATGCAACTGCTCACACACTTTTTTGCAGTCCCTCATAGTATATATAAGCTTATCTGATATATCCTTAGGATGAGAGGTCATAAACCTAATTCTTTCAATACCTTTTATCTCGTTGACCAGTCTTATAAGGTCAGCAAAATCTATTTCCGCACTCAAATCCTTGCCGTAGGAATTTACGTTCTGCCCCAAAAGGGTTACTTCCTTGCAGCCATTCTTGGCAAGGCCCTCGATTTCTCTGATTATATCCTCAGGCTTCCTGCTCCTTTCCCTTCCCCTTACATAGGGAACTATACAGTAGGAGCAAAAGTTGTTGCAGCCATACATTATTGTCACCCAGGCTTTGAATTTCTCTTCCCTGAGCACAGGTATATCCTCTATTATTGTACCTTCGGTATTCAGAATATCTATGAGAGTGTACTTCTCATTCATGGAGCGTTCCAGAAGCTCGGGCAGCTTATATATGTTGTGGGTGCCAAATACTAAATCAACATGACGGTATTTCCTTCTGATGGTCTCAGCTGCATGCTCCTGCTGCATCATACAGCCGCATACTCCTATAATCAATGATGGGTTGTCAGCCTTGAGATGTTTGAGGGCACCTATATTTCCATACAGTTTGAGTTCGGCATTCTCTCTCACGCAGCAGGTATTGATAATTATAATATCTGCCTGTTCTCTTTTCTCTGTATAGGTATAGCCCATCCCTGCCAGCATCCCCATGATTTTCTCTGAATCAGAGTTGTTTTGCTGGCAGCCGAAGGTTATGACATGCATGCGCTTCTGTCTGCCTGTTTTCAATTGCTCAAGTTCATTGTTCTCTCTGATTCTCAGGATAATTTTTTTTTGCCTCAAAAGTTCGTCATTATCTAATATCTCCGGTGCTTTTCTCTCTGACATATACAATCCTCTGGTTTTATTATTTTACTCATGTAATTAGTGTACCACTGATACTATTACTTATTTTGATATTATTCACCCATGTGCATATTATATAAAAAATCCGCAGGGATTTATGATATTTGCCCATGTGCATATTATATCATATTTCCCATAATAAAAGGTCAGACACTTCATTTGTGCCTGACCTTTATCTAACATTCAATTATTTCTTTGATCCTAAGTATGCCTCCTGTATTTTGGGGTTTTCGGCTATATCCTTTGCCAATCCGGAGGCTGATATTTTACCCTGCTCCAATACATAAGCCCTGTCTGCAATTGACAATGCCTTATATGCATTCTGCTCTACCAAAAGTATGGTTTTCCCCATCTTTCTGATATTTATTATTATCTCAAAAACCGTCTGTACCAATAATGGAGCAAGTCCGAGGGAAGGCTCGTCCAGGAGCATGATTTCAGGGCTGCTCATAAGCCCTCTTCCCATGGCAAGCATTTGCTGCTCGCCTCCGCTTAATGTTCCAGCTATCTGATTTTCTCTTTCTTTTAACCTGGGAAATAGCTGGTATACCTTTTCAAAATCCTCATTAATTCCGTTTTTGTCATTTCTGAGGTAAGCCCCCATAAAAAGGTTGTCCCTGACAGTAAGGTTTGCAAAAACAAGTCTTCCTTCGGGCACCTGACATATTCCCATTTTTACAATTTTGCTGGGATTATTGCCTAATTTGTTGCCGTTATAGCTTATTTCCCCTTCCTTATATTTAAGGAAGCCTGATATGGAATTGAGCAAGGTAGATTTTCCTGCACCGTTTGAGCCTATGATAGACACTATTTCGCCTTTATTGACTTCTATTGATACTCCCCTTAGTGCGTGAATACCGCCATAGTATACCTGTAAGTTATCTACTTTCAACATATCTACCCCTCCACTCCCAAATAAGCTTCAATTACAGACCGGTCATTCTGGACATCTCTGGGAGTACCTTCTGCAATCTTTAAGCCGAAATTGAGCACCATTATGTTTTCACACACACCCATAATAAGATCCATATGATGCTCTATAATAAGTATTGTTAGATTGAATTTTTCTCTTATTTCGGAAATAAGCTTCATAAGCTGTTCAGTTTCATCAGGATTCATTCCGGCGGCAGGCTCATCCAAAAGCAGCAGCTTTGGCATAAGAGCCAGTGCCCTTGCTATTTCCAGTCTTCTTTGAAGTCCGTAAGGCAAATTATTGGCAATAAGATCCTTTCTGTCATCCAAGCCCATTATTTCAATAAGTTCTGCTGCCTGCTCATTTAGTTGTTTTTCCTGTTTTCTGAACCTGGGCAGCCTTAGTACTGAATCTACAAGGGAGTAGTTTGCATTATGATGGCATGCTGTCAGTACATTTTCATATACAGTCAGCTTTTTAAACAGCCTGATATTTTGAAATGTTCTGGTAATCCCTGACCCGGCTATGATATATGGCTTCTTGTCTGTTATATCCATGCCGTTGAATATTATATTGCCGGATGATACCTTATACACTCCGGTTATCAGATTGAATATGGTAGTTTTTCCTGCCCCGTTCGGTCCGATTAAGCCTGATATGCTGTCTTTCTCCACATTGAAATTAACATCACCGACAGCGGTCAGTCCGCCAAAGGTCTTGGTAAGATCTTTAAGCTCCAGCATATACATATCACTTACCCCCTCCTATGCTCTGAAATCCTCCCTTACGTTTGGACATAAGGTTCCTGTATAGTTTTTTCATGCTTGATGGGGTTAGTTCATATCCTCCCATTAAACCCTCCGGCCTTGATATCATAATAAAAATTACCGCTAAACCGTAAAAAACCAGTCTCCATTCATAGAATGCCCTCAAAATCTCAGGAAGCGATGTAAGCACCAAAGCGCCAAGCACGCTGCCCGATATACTTCCAAGTCCTCCAAAAATAACTATGATCGTAAGCTCTGTTGATTTTACAAGGCTGAACATCTTAGGCTGCAGGAAAGTCATGTAGTGTCCCATCATACCCCCTGCAATTCCTGCAAAACCTGCGCTGATCATAAGTGAAATCATTTTGTATTTAAATACATTAATGCCTATTATTTGTGATGCAAGTTCTTCCTCCCTCACGGCAATCATATTTCTTCCGTGCCGCGAACGGATAAGATTAGCAAGGGCAATAACCGCAACAACGTTAATCAGCAAAACATTCCAGATATTTGTGTAATACGGCACTCCGGGCCAGCCCCTTGCACCACCGAAGTATTGTACGTTATCAAGCACAAGCCTTATTGCTTCACCAAAGCCCAATGTTGCAATGCAAAAATAATCACCTTTAAGGTTCAGAGTCACCTTTCCTATGACGGCACTTACCAATGCTGCAGCAAGCCCTCCGGCCAGAAGTGCAGGTATAAACGGCCAGTGAAAATTAACAGTCATCATTGCCGCCGTATAGCCTCCTATTGCCATAAATCCTGCATGGCCAAAGGAGAACAGGCCCGTAAACCCTGTAAGAAGTGAAAGGCCGAGTACGGTCATAAGGTTTATTCCAGCCAGCGTAAGTATGCCTAATAAATATTCTTTGCTCATTTTTCTCCCCCCTATGCCTTATCCTCGGTAACCTTGCCCATAAGACCCATCGGCCTGAATACCAAAACAGCAATTAATAAAACAAATGCGATAAGATCCCTGTATTGGGACGAAATGTATCCGGATGTGAAGGTTTCTATAATGCCCAACAAGATTGAACCTACTACAGCACCAGGTAAACTTCCCAGCCCGCCGAAAACGGCTGCTATAAAGGATTTTATAGTAATCCCTCCTATTTGGGGATACACAGTATATTTCATTCCAAACAGTACCCCTGCTATTCCTGCAAGAAAACCGCCCATAAGGAATATAGCAACTATTATAAAGTCTGTATTTACACCCATCAGGGCGCTTGCTTTTATATTATAGGAGGTTGCCTGAATGGCTTTGCCTATTTTTGTGTAGTCAATAATGTAAATCAATAATACCAGACAAATGGCGGAAACGATAAACATCATAATATCCAGTCTGCCTATTGCCAGTTCGCCAATTTTAAAAGGGTGCTTGCTGAATACTTCAGGATACGTCCTGAAAGTCGGGCCAATAGCAGGTATGGCAATTATCAGGTTCTCAAGAAATATCGATGTACCCATAGCGGAAATAATGAAATATAAGAAAGGGGCTTTTCTTTCCCTGAGAGGCTTGTAAGCCGCTCTTTCAATAATTAGAGCCAAAATTGCAGTACAAACTGCTGAAGTTATAAAAGCCAATGGAAATGGGAACTTCAACAGCTTAAGAAAGAAATAGCCGAAATATGCTCCAAACATTATTACTCCTCCGTGGGCAAAATTGCTGAAATTCATAATGCTATATACCAGAGAGTAGCCGACAGCCATTAAAGCATATACACTGCCTATAGAAAGCCCGTTAATCAGTTGTTGAAAAAATTGAGTCATTATTTTTTCCTCTCCTTGATATGTGCAGAGCAGAAGGATATTCCTTCTGCTCTGTATTCACTTACTTTGTGTAAGTCTATTCAGCAGCAAACTTTTGCTGGAATACGTAATTGCCGTCAATTATCTTGAGAATAGCAGCATCCTTGCCTTCCGGGTTATGTGTATCCTTGCCTATTTTGATTTTGCCTGTGATTCCTTTTATGTCTGTGGTCTCAAGAGCCTGAGCTAATTTCTCGGAATTTGCCTCTCCTGCCCTCTTTAAACCATCTTCCAACATAAGAACCGCATCGTGCACAAGATAACCGTTAAGTTCAACATCTTTGCCGTATTTTGCCTTGTATCTGGCCTTGAAGTCCTGAACTTCAGGGTCTTCATAATCCAGGTGGTTTACAAAGTAGGAGCCTTCCACTGCCTCTTTTGCCATGCTGATAAGCTGCTCCGAAGGCCATCCGTCTCCGCCCATAAGTACTGCGTCTATTCCAAGTTCCCTTGCCTGGTTGGCGCTTAAAGCAACTTCTTTGAAGAAGTATGGCATGAATATAACTTCCGGATTTGCAGCCTTAATCTTTGAAAGCTGCGGCCTGAAATCGACGTCTCCTGTCTTAAATCCTTCACGGGCAACAATTTCTCCACCCTTTTTAATAAAGAACTCTTCGAAAAACTCCTTAAGGCCTTGAGAATAATCATCGCCGACATCATAAAGAACTGCGGCTTTCTTCGCTTTAAGGACATCAGCAGCATAACCGGCAGCTACTGCACCTTGATATGGGTCAATAAAACATACTCTGAAGTTGTATGGCTTTACTTTTCCATCAAGAACTGTAACTTTGGGGTTAGTTGCAACTGTAGCAATATCAGGAACTTTTGCCTGTTCAAGAACAGGTGCTATCGGTATGGCATTTCCACTGGCGTTTGGTCCCAATATGGCAACAACCTTATCCTGGGTAGCAAGCCTTTTTGCAACGTTCACTGCTTCCTGGGGATCGCCTTTGGTATCATAACCAATAGCTTCAAGGTTTTTACCGAGTACTCCACCTTTTGCATTTATTTCTTCAAAAAGCATCTTTACGGTATTAAACTCACACTGCCCCCATACTGCTTGGTCTCCTGTCAAGGAGCCCATCCAACCAACTTTAATTACCTCCGGTTCATTGGATGCCGACTGTTGAGGTTTACTTGCACAACCGGTCAATACAAGGGATAAAACAAACAAACATACAAGGGATAAAACTATTACCTTTCTCTTCATAATACTCCTCCTCCAATTTTTTATTGAATTATTGCCTTACATCCTCCTTCCTTAATAATAAGGCAAATATAACTGTTCTATTATTATGTTTATGACATTTGGAAAAATGACAGATATGACATTAATAAATTCATATTTATCTGCATGTCATATTTGTTATGACATTATGATTCTACATAAAGTTCTATTTTCCTTCTATAATATTATTTATAATGAAAAAATGCACTATTTCAAGCATAGTGCATTTCGGTTTCTTTTATTTGACTACATCAGCTTGGTGCCTTTATTTTCCTCAGTTTCTTTTTCTTTCAGCATAGTAATTATCCTGCTTGCATCCATCTTTGAAAGGTCCTTGCTGAAGCTTTTCCCTGTTTCGTTGTATATCAGCTCCCTAAGCTCATCCTTTGAAATGTTGAGGTTTTTTGCTGCCAAAAATATTGTATTGATTTGCGCTTTAGTGGCAGCTTCTGATTTCCCATATTCATCAGTATGCAGTACGTGATCTTCCGCCTCTGAATTCTTGCTTTCTCCTACTTCTTCAAAACCGGTATATTCGACTCCATAGCCTGCAAATCTAAGTGCCCTTGCAATAGCTCTCGTTTCAGCAAGTTCAAGAATTGCATTTGAAAGTACTTTGTCCCTTTTAACCGAGGCATTTCCCAGACCGTTATAGATCCCCTTCTCAGTTTTTACAGATGCCTGAACTACCGTATTTTCCTCATTATACTGTATTACATTTGTTTCTATTGATAAGCTTTTATTTTCGTCATGGGCCAGTCGCAGCCTTCCTCCGACAACGGGATATGTTTTGCCTTGAACCTTGACAAGCTCTTCATTTCTGAATGTATTCGGCATATTATATTACCTCCATATGTTTCGATCTGAACATTAATAATATTTTTTGAAGGCAAAAGAATAATATGCATAATAGCTTCAGCTAATTTCTTTTTTTAATTCGCAAATATCAACTTGAAGTTTTTCAAGCAGGTATAAAAGGTAATCAAGTTTAGTATTATCTTCCTCCGATAAACGGGATTCCATATTTGATAGAGCCACGGAAAAATCAGATTTTATTGTATTTAATGTACTTAATAAGTTGTCTTTATTTATTTCGGCCCTTTCAACTGCTACTCTCCTATATGAATTTGCAGAAAGCTCGAAAGCCTGTCCAAATACTGCAATCTCATTTGATATTCCTGCTTCTTCCTCCAGAAGACTTGAAAGTTCTTTCAATGCAGTTTCTTCTCCGTGAACCAGGAAAATCTTTTTTGGTTTTTTCTTATAAGCTTTAACCCATTCCAGAAGTCCCTTCTGGTCTGCATGGTCGGAAAATCCTTCGATTGAGTAAACGCTGCTTCTTATACCTATTTCTTCTCCGAAAATTTTCACGGATTTTTCTCCGTCTTTGATTCTCCTGCCCAAGGTATTTTTTGCCTGGTAGCCTACAAATACCACGCTGGATTCTTCGCGCCAAAGATTATGCTTGAGATGATGCTTGATTCTTCCTGCTTCGCACATACCGCTGGCAGATATTATTATACTGCTGCCTGTTTTTGAATTAATGGCCTTGGATTCGTCAGAGGTGTGTGTAAATATCAGGTTATGAAAATCAAAGGGGTCATCTCCGTCTTTTATTAAGCTTTGCGCATCTTCATCCATATATGGCAGGAAGCTTTGGAATATCTTTGTAGCATTTATTGCAAGAGGGCTATCCACATAAACCGGAACATCTTTAATTCTTGAGGATTTGGATTCTTTCAGCATATTCAGTATAAATAGAATTTCCTGTGTTCTTTCAACGGCAAAGGAAGGAATTATCACATTGCCGTTTCTTTCAATGGTATCGGTAATAATATCCAGTAAAAAAAGCGTTTTATTCTGAACATTCTTATGAAGCCTGTCTCCATATGTTGATTCCATTATCACATAATCGGCCTCTTCTATTATTGATGGGTTATTCATAATCGGAGCATCTTTATTCCCAATGTCTCCGGAATATACCAGCTTAAGCTCTTCATTGTTTTCTCTTACCCATAGTTCAATAATGCTCGATCCGAGGATATGTCCCGCATCTCTTATCCTGATTGAAATATTCGAATCTAATTTGATGATTTTGTTGTACTCCACTGTGTGAAACAGATTTAATGAAGCCTCCGCATCCCTGACAGTATATAACGGCTCTTTGACTCTTTTCCCTGCCCTTTTCCCTTTTCTATTGTTCCACTCAGCTTCGGATTCCTGAATATATGCACTGTCAGGCAGCATTATTTTGCAAAGTTCATAAGTTGGGACAGAAGTAATTATTTCCCCTTTAAATCCTCTCTTGACAAGCAGCGGTATCCTTCCGCTGTGGTCAATATGTGCATGAGAAAGTATGAGCATATCAACTTCAGAGGGGTTGAATTCAAATTGATTAAAATTCATCTTGTCTGCTTCTGCTCCGCCTTGAAACAATCCGGCATCTAAAAGGATCTTTTTGCCATCAACTTCCAGAAGATGGCATGATCCGGTAACAGTTCCCGCTGCACCGTAAAATGTAAGCTTCATATTGCACCCCCATAATTATTGTATGTTATTTCATATATCAATTATATTCTACAATAATTTATGATTACCTTTTTATCTTAGTAAATGTAATCTAATTCTATTGACATTGAATTCATTTCATTATATCATTTATATTGTCAGCTTCGGGGCGTAGCGCAGCTTGGTAGCGCGCTTGGTTCGGGACCAAGAGGCCGCAGGTTCAAATCCTGTCGCCCCGACCAAAAACAAAAGGTAAAAAAGATTTATTGCTTACAAAGCCAGTAAATCCAAGCCTTTCAAGAGCTTCCACGATGAAAAGTGGAAGCTCTTTTTTCGTAGATTTATTGGGGTAAAAGCTTCACTCTGACAGGACTCAAACCTACAAGTAAAAACATTCATGAGCAGCGCCCTTTTTAGTACAGAGCGAAATGAAAAAGGGCGCCACTCAAAATACAATCAGATGAACAAGCTGAAATCAAAAAGGGCTCCGATTTTTAAGGCTGAATGAAAGCCGATAAAGTTAGCGCCCTTTTTTTATATATACACCAAAATCACATTAAATTTGAAAGCATTAGAAGGCCGGAGAATCGGAGTGCAGGAATGCACTTTTATTCTCCGGCTTTTTTGTTTTCTGGAAAGGAAAGGTCATGCTGGTACACTATAAAAGAAATAAACAAACCGCCTGCTACGATTCAAACAATCTCTCCACTGTAGGTAGAATACCCCCGGCTGAACGGCCATGCGGTCCATTTCAAAGCTGTGGCGGCTGCCCATACCCGTCCCACGGCTTCATCTGCTACAGCGCTGAGGGAGATTGCCTTAGAACGGATATGCAAAAAACTGCAAAACGCAAGGAAGGTGCAAGATGAAACATGGAAACTGATTTAACAAAGAGGTATCCGATCAAATCAAGGTACTGCTGCTGTATAACGCCATGAAAAAGTGGTGCGACGGAGCTGTTTTTGTGTAATCACAAACCAATATTTACAGGGAGGTATTCAAATGAGCGTTAACGCCAGAAAAGAAGAATATGAACACATAGAATTGTTTGGAAAGCCAGCACTTTTCACCAATTCCCGCATCGACCGAACCACGGTGCCGGTGGGCTTTTACTGCTACGATTTGCGCGGCTCCGACTATGATCCAGGCAGGCCGGTGAGCATAGAAAATAAGGTTACCGTTAACCACGCCGGAGCCGTTTTGACACCGGAGCCGGTCACTATCTCCAAGGAGGGTTTCCGCAGGCTGCGGGACAACATCAATTTCCTCGGTGAGTCCCTGACTCTCGCAGACTTCTGTGATGAGCACAAAATCACTCTCGCATCCGAATTATCCAATCCAGATGAGTCAGGCGTGAAGATGGGAGGAATGACACTTGGATAAAGGAAAAATCTTTGAAGTAGAACTCAGCCGGTGGAACCCTTCCGGTGCAAATCCGTCGGCACAAATCGCACTCCCCGCCACACCCTATGAGCTGGCGGATGCGTTGGAAAAAGCAAGAATTACCGGAGATACCGTCTATTCCGCGGGGGTTTTAAGCTGCAAGCTGGACTATCTGCCGCAATTTATCGCCCCCGATATCAATCTGTATGAGCTGAATCACCTCGCCCAGCGGCTGTCTTCCCTAAGTGCATGGGAACTGGACTGCTTCGAGGGCATGGTGATGATGGATGCCGTTCAGACTCAATACGCTCCCGTTCCGGTGGAGCGGCTCATCAATATGACACACAGCACCGAGCATTGCCAGATTGCCTATGAAGCTCATGACGATCCGTCTCTCGGCAAATTTTATGCGGATAATGACTTTGTACCGGCACTGGAAAGGGTATCGGATGAAGTCTACGAATATCTGGACTTCGCCAAAATCGGCAGAGAGATGCGCGAGGGTGAGGGCGGCGTGTTCACGCCCCATGGCTATGTAGTGCAGAACGGCGAGATTGCCTCCGAATATCACAGCGGCGATACCAGAACCCTTGACAAGCCGGATTATGCCGTGCTTCTCCAAGTAACCAAGGGGCATTTTAATGATCCCGCCTATGACAACGAAACGGTTGTCTTCCTCAAGCTCCCTGCCGGGGATGCGGCGCTTTTGCAGGCGGTTGATGCTGTCGGAGCCGCCTCCCCGGAGGAATGTGCATTTTCGGCGGAGGACTGCATGGCGCCAAGCCTCACTGAAAAAATCAGCGACGTTCTGTATGCATCTGAGGGCGACTGCTATGGGCTGGTGAATGAGCTGGCAGAGCAGCTCCGGCAGCTTGAAACGGACAACCATCTGCTGACCTACAAGGCAATGCTGGCGGAAGCTCCCGGTGATATATCTTTGGAAGAAGCCCTTGACCTTGCGTTTATGACAGAGGAATTTGAGCTTTTGACTGATACTGCCTCTCCCGCTGAGTACGCAAAAGTGGAAATCCAGCGAATGCTTTCTTTGGCAGGCGATAACGGACTGAGCCTGTTCTGTAATCTGGATAACTACGGGCGGTATCTTTTGGAGCAGCGTGCCACTGCCGAAACCGAATACGGGCTGCTGGAGCCGCAGAACGGCATGACGGTGGACCAATGCCTCAACCGCCCCGGACAGAGTCTTGGCATGGAAATGAAATAGCAAATCTTTGTTGGGTTTTGGTATAGCTATTCTCATGAAGCTGTGGCATTGTGTTGTGCTGAAGGGAGGCGAAGAAGATGGACGAGAAGCTCATGGACTTGCTGGATATGGCTCTGGCGGAGCGGTTTCAGCTTGTATATTCCGCCCTGCGTGAATCAGACCCTCAGGCGGAGAAACTGGCACAGGAACTAATTTCGCTCAGTGACAGCATCCAGAACAGCTTTGAAATCAGTCAAGGTATAAAAGACAGAATTGAGTATTATCTGAGTCAAAATTCGGATTTAGAGGTAACGTTTCAAAAGCATCTGTACATTCAGGGCGCCAAGGACTGCGTGGCAGTGTTAAGAGAGCTTGGCGTAATCAAGTAGCGCAGGCAGAGACGCCTGCGCTTTTTTAGACCCCACATTAAAACAGGGCCGTTTCCCCAACAGGAGGCGGCCCTGTTTTTTTGCGCCCTTTTTTGCCTTTCTGGGGAAACGGCCGGAAAGGAGGACCCATGCAGAAAGAACAGCTTGCAGAGCATCTGCGCCGGTATCACCGCGGTGCGGAAAACGCGGTCATCAGCCGTGAGCTGGAATGTACCTTCCACGTTTCCGGCAAGGAGCTGCGGGATCAGGTCAATGCCCTGCGCCGGGAGGGTGTTCCCATTGCCAGCGACCAGAACGGGTACTTTTACGCGAAAACCGAAGCCGAGGTACGCCTGACCATCCGGCATATGAGAAACCGCATCAGCGGAATCAGTGCTGCCATCACCGGCCTCCGGCGTTCCCTTGCAGCCTTTGACGATACGCAGATACGTCTGCCGCTGGAAGGAGGTGATGACTCCTGAACAGCTTCATGTCCTGGATCGGCGGCAAGAAATCCTTGCGTGAGCTGATTGTCACCCTGTTTCCCCTCTATTATGAGCGGTACATTGAGGTGTTCGGCGGAGGCGGCTGGGTGCTGTTTCACAAGCTGCCCGGCAACGATTTTGAGGTCTACAATGACTTCAACGGCCTGCTGGTCAACCTCTACCGCTGTGTGCGGGAGAAGCCGCAGGAGCTGATGGCGGCACTTGCCTACTGCCTCAACTCCCGCGCGGATTTCGAGCTTATCAAAAACGCCCTCGCCCGTGACAGCCCCGCGTCGGATGTGCAAAAAGCGGCATGGTTTTACCAGCTCATCCGCTACAGCTATGCGTCGGGGCTGACCAGCTACGGCAGCCAGCCCCACGATATCCGCAGTAACTTC
>ERZ795049.4829-NODE-4829-length-12973-cov-30.148320_pt1 | contig 12973 bp, 11 predicted proteins | sample MGYA00375133_ERZ795049 | MGnify/ENA primary metagenome ERZ795049 (study PRJEB30178, sample SAMN05720147) | activated sludge metagenome | isolation source: anaerobic digester from wastewater treatment plant | place: Japan | collected 2015-04-20 ...
CTGGTCGCCCGACGGGCAGACGCTCGCCGCGGCCTCCGCGGCCGGCGCCATCACGCTTTTCTCTTCGGAGACGGGCCAGCGCCTCCATGAGCTGGCCGGCCACGACGACGGCACCAACGTCCTCGCCTATGCGCCCAACGGCACGCTGCTCGCCAGCGGCGGTCAGGATGGAAAGGTGAAGTTTTGGGACCCCGCGGCCGGGCAACACGTCGCCACGGCGGCGCTCGGCCAGGCCTGGGTCGAGCACCTCGCGTGGCGGCCGGACGCAGCCACGCCGACGCTCGCTGCCGCCGCGGGGCGAAAGTTCGTGTTTCTCGGCGCCGACGGGCAGGTGCGGCATGCGTTTCGCGACGCGCAGAAAACGATCTCCGCGATGGAGTGGGCGCCCGGCGGCGGCGCCGTGGCCGTGGCCTGCTTCGGCGGCGTGACGGTGTGGGATGCCGACGATTTTTTTGCGCAGAAGGAGCTGCCCTACGGCAACGGCATCCAGACGCTGTGCTGGTCGCCGGACGGGCGCTGGCTCGTGTCGGGCAACCAGGATCCGAGCATGCACCTGTGGCTGCTGCGCGAGGACCAGGAGTTTCACATGAGCGGCTACGAGGGGAAGGTGAAGCACCTGAGCTTCGAGCGTTCGAGCCGCTGGCTGGCGACGAGCGGCGGGCGCGATGCGAGCGTGTGGGATTGCTCCGGCGCCGGCCCCGAGGGGCGCGAGCCGCAGATGTACCCGCACGATGCCGCTGTCTGCACCGTGGCGTTCCAACACGCCGGCAACCTGCTCGCTACCGCCTCGCAGGATGGCGTGTTGATGCTTTGGAGCCCGGATCGTGCGCAGCCGCTGCGCGCGACGGTGCGCATGCCGACGCCGGCGACCAAGATTGTGTGGTCGCCCGACGACCGCCGACTCGCCGTCGGCTCGGAGAAGGGCGTCGTCTATATCCTCAACTGCGAAGAGTAGTCGGCCTTCGGCGGCGCGGAGGGTTTGAAGGGATTTGGCGCGCGTGGGTGTTAATCGGTCTTACCTATGAAGCGCCTGTTCTGGTCTCTCGTTGCCTTGATCTCGCTGGGTTGCCTCGCCGCGCATGCGGAGGGGCTCAAAAAGGAGAAGTTCTCCCGTGGGGCGTGGGAGCACGACATCGGCTACGTGCAGGCGGTGCGCGTGGGCAACACGCTCTACATCTCGGGCTCCGTCGGTCAGGGCGCGATGCCAGAGGCGATCGGCCAGGCGTTTGGCGCCATCAAGGAAACGCTGGAGCACTACCACCTCGATTTCTCCAACGTGGTGAAGGAAACCGTCTACACCACCGACCTCGATGCGCTGAAAACGCACGCCGTCGTGCGCCGCCCCTTCTACGGCGAGGATTTTCCGGCCGCGACCTGGGTGCAGGTTTCCCGATTGTACGATCTCGCGCATGTGATCGAGGTGGAGGTGATCGCCGTGTTTCCGGAGTGATCCGGCCTGGCGGTTATCACGGGCGCCGTGGCATTGGGCTGTAACTTTTCGCACGGTGCCGGGTTTTCACTGCATGCCTCTTACACTCCGATTGATTTCGCGGCTGGCGCTCTGTGTGGCGCTGGCCGGCGTATGCCAACTTCCGGCGAAGATCGTGCGCAACGTCGAGAAGACGTTCGCCGTCCAGCCCGCCGGCACGCTCAACGCCAAACTTAACGGTGGCGACATCGTCATCAAAACCGCCGACATCGCCGAGGTTCGCGTCACCGTGCGCGAGACGATTCAGGCCGATGACGACCGGAAGGCCGACGAGCTGCTGAAAGATCTGACGCTGCGCCTGGAACAGCAGGGCAACGACATCACAGCGGAGGCCCGCTACGAGGGGCCGATGCTCAGCGGCTGGTTCCGCGGCCGCACGCCGGTGTCCGTGGATTTTTTTGTGACGGTGCCGCGTCAGTTCCACCTGTCGCTTACCACCTCGGGCGGCGATATCAGATCTGAGGGGCTTCAGGGCTCCGTGCGCGGCGCGACTTCCGGTGGCGACATCGTCCTCGGGGCGGTCGCCGGTCCGGTGGTGGCCAAGACGTCCGGCGGTGACATCCGTTTGCAGGAATGCACCGACTCGACCGAGTTGACGACCTCTGGTGGCGACATCCGCGCCGGGCGTGTGGATGGCCGGGCCGCGCTCATCACGTCTGGCGGCGACATCGAAGCGACGCTGGGCAGCGAAGCCTCGCAGGAGGCGCAGCTCGAAACCTCCGGCGGTGACGTGCAACTGCACGTGCCGGCCAAGCGGGCGTTTCTACTCGATGCGCGCACCAGTGGCGGCACGGTTTCCGCCGCCGGGCTGACGTTGACCATCGACGATGGCGCGTTCGGGCAAAGTTCGCTCAAGGGCCGCGTCAATGGCGGCAATGCGCTGGTGAAAGTGCGCTCGTCCGGTGGCGATATCGTCATCCGCACGGATGGGGCGGCCAACTGATCGTGGCCGGACGCGCGTCCGGCCTGTCCGGGATTGCACCGGTTTCGAACTCTCTTCGTGATGCGCGGCGTGGCACGCCGCGCTTCCTTGTTACTGCTTCCCGTCATCTATCTGGGCTTCGTGAGCCTGGGACTGCCCGATGGCACCATGGGCGTGGCCTGGCCCAGGATGCATCGCGATCTGGCGCTGCCCGTCGGGCTCGCGGGTGTGCTCATGCTGTGGGTCACGATGCTCGCGGCGTTTTCCGGTTTCTCGAGTGGCGCGGTGCTGCGCCGGGTGAAAACCGGCCCGGTCGTGCTCATCAGTTGCCTGCTCACGGGCACGGCGCTGCTGATGCTCGCCGAGGCGCGCAGTATCGTCTGGCTGCTGCTGGCGGCGGTGCCGCTCGGCCTCGGCGCGGGCTCGGTCGACACCGCGCTCAACGGCTACGTGGCCCGCCACTACACCGGTCGCCACATGAACTGGCTGCACGCCTGCTGGGGCATCGGCGCGACCTGCGGCCCGCTGCTGATGACGCGCGCGCTGGCGTCGGAGTCGGGCTGGCGCGGTGGTTACTGGGTCATCGGAAGCATCCAACTCGTCCTCGCTGCGATTTTCCTTTGCACGCTTTCGCTCTGGAGCAGCCAGCCGGAGCTCGTGCGCGACAAGTCCGCGGACGTCGCCTCCGGCCCGGTGCCGACGATGCCGGCCAATTCCGAAGCCGGCTGGTTGTCGGGCGTGATTTTCCTGATCTACGTGGCCACCGAGATGACGCTCGGGCTGTGGGCGAGCACGATCCTCGTCGAGTCGCGCGGAGTGGCGCCGACCGTCGCCGGGCTATGCGCCACCGCGTACTATGGCTCGATCACCGGCGGTCGCATCGCGGTCGGGTTCTTCGTGGACCGGATGGGCGGGCGTCGGTTGGTGTCGCTTGGGCTCGCGTTGTCGAGCGTCGGCGCGGTGCTGTTTCTGCTGGCTCCGACGCCCCTGCTGGCGGCGTGCGCGCTGGTGCTCGCGGGGCTCGGGTTTGCGCCGATCTATCCTTGCCTGATGCACGAAGTGCCGAGGCGTTTTGCGCCCGAGGCGGTGTTCACCGTGATCGGCCGCCAGTCGGGTTTTTCGTATATCGGCGGCGCGGTGTTTCCCGCTGCGGCGGGCTGGGTGGCCGGGCAGTGGACGCCGGGCACGATTGCCTGGCTGATCCCGGTGGGCGTCGCCCTGATGGCCGCCGCCATCATCCGCCTCAACCGCCTGACGTGAGGGCTCACAGCGCCGCGATGGCGGCGGGCGGGGTGTAGGCGCGGCGAGATTGGCGGACTTTCTCGTGGTTGCGCTCCGCCCAAGCGACGAGCGGGCTCAACTCGCCGAGCAACGACTGTCCGAGCGCCGTCAACCGGTACTCCACCTTGGGCGGGATCGTGGCGTACACTTTGCGCGACACGTAGCCTTCGCGCTCCAGCGTGCGCAGGGTTTGCGCGAGCATGCGCTGCGAGATGTCGCCGATGGCGCGCTTGATCTCGGTGAAGCGTAGAGTGCCGCCCGCTAGCGTGGTGAGCGTGAGCAGGCTCCAGCGGTCGCCGATGCAGTCGAGCACGTCGCGGATCGGGCACAGGCAGGCGTCCTCGTCGCGCTTTACCGGGGGCGGGATCTTCGGAATGGTTTTCATGGTCGGCGTCGGTTACGGGCGGGTAACCGGATTACTTCCGGCACCTCTCTTGCGGGCGATTTCGGTTTGCGGTATGCTTTAGTAACCAAGGCCGAAATCAATACCATGAAAAACACGAAATCGCTTATCGCCGTCACCGGCGCCACCGGCCAGCTCGGCCGCCTGGTTCTCCAACAACTGCTCGCCGTCGTGCCCGCCGACCGTCTGGTCGCCATCGTGCGCCAACCGGCCAAGGCCGCCGATCTGGCCGCCGCCGGCGTGCAGGTGCGCCAGGCCGACTACAACGACGCGGCGGCGCTCGACCGGGCGCTGGTTGGCGTCGACCGTCTGCTGCTGATTTCCTCCAATGAGATCGGCCAGCGCGCCGCGCAACACCAGCGCGTGATCGACGCCGCGGTCCGCCAGTCGGTGCGCCTGCTCGTTTACACCAGCCTGCTGCACGCCGATACGTCCACACTTTCGCTGGCGGGCGAGCACCGGGAGACCGAGGCGGCGCTCCGCGCGTCGGGCTTGCCGCACATTATCCTGCGCAACGGCTGGTACACGGAAAACTACACGCAGGCGGCGCCGGTGGATGTCGCCCAGGGCGCGGTCTGTGGCTGCGTGGGGGCCGGACGCATCGCCTCGGCGGCGCGCGCGGATTATGCGGCGGCAGCGGCCGTGGCGCTCACCGGCACGCTGGCGCCCAACCAGGTTTACGAGCTGGCGGGCGACACCGCGTACACGCTGGAGGAGCTGGCGGCGGAGATCTCGCGCCAGTCGGGCAAGGCGGTCCGGTATCATCACCTGAGCGAGCCGGAGTACCAGGAGGTCCTGCGGCGCGCCGGGCTGCCCGAGGTGTTGGTCCACGCGTTGCCGGCTTGGGATGTCTGCGCGTCGCAGGGCGCGCTATTCGACGAGAGCCACACGCTCAGCCGCCTGATCGGACGTCCGACGACTCCGCTCGCGCAGCTCGTTCGTGAGGCGCTGGCTCCGGCTGCCGCCGCTGGTGCGCGTTGACCGGCTATTTGTTGAACTGGGCGAGGCTGGCGAAGACGTCGGCGATGGCGCGGTCGCTGCGGCAGCGCGGCATCTTGTGCTGGCCGCCCCATTTGCCGTTGGCGGTGAGCCATTGGGCGAAGAGCCCCGGCATGACCAGTCGCACGACGGGCGGGCGCATGTCGGAGTTTTTCCGTTTGAGGCGGTAGCCCTCGTGCAGGCGCTGAAGCTCGGCATCGAGTTCGCCTTCGAGGAGCGGGCCGGTCGGAGTCTCGTGGGTGCCGGGTTTGAGCTCGATCCACCACTCGTGATGGCCGGTCGTGCGCCCGGTCGTCGAGCTGATGGCGAGCGGGGCGACGTGGAAGTTAACGGTGGACCAGTTGTGCCGTGCGCAGACGGCGGTCAGCGACTCGGTGATGTCCTTTTCGGTGACATGTTCGCCAAAGGCATTGAGCTGGTGACGTGTGCGGCCGACGTAGGTCAGGCGCGGCGGTTCGGTGGAGGCGAAGCGCACGACATCGCCGAGTACGTAGCGGCAGAGGCCGGCGGGCGTGGTGAGCAGCAGCGCGTAGTCCACGCCCGTCTTTACGCCGGCCAGCGGCACGGCCTTGTCGCCGAGATGTTCGACGCGGTGTTCGTCGAAGGCGCTTATGGGGATGAACTCGAAGAAGAGCCCGGAGTGCGCCATGAGCCGCAGGCCGCGCGGCCCGCTGGCATCCTGCGCGGCGATGAGCCCTTCGCAGGCGGCGTAGATTTCGTGGAAGTTGACGCCGGAGCCGAGGTTCTGGCGGAGCTCCTCGGCAAAGGGCGCGACGGGCATGCCGCTGTGGACGAGGCATTCGAGGTTGGGCCAGAGATCGCGCAGTTGGTTGAGAGGACGGCCCTGTCCGTAGGCGTGGTGGCGGAGTTCTTCGGCGAGGAGTACGAGCCACGCGGGGACGCCGGCGAGCAGGGTGATGTTTTTTGCGGAGCAGCTTTGGGCGATGGACCGCACCCTTTCCTGCCATTCGCCGAGCTGATCGTCGGTACGCGCCTCCCCGCACTGGGGGCACTCCGCCCAGGTGGTGAGGTTTCGCGCGATGAGGCTGGCGAGGTTGCCGGAGCGGATGGGAAAGGTGGGGCTGGTTTGCAGGGGCGCGGGAGGCGTGGTGCCGCCGAGTGCCAGATGTCGCCCTTGAAACACGCGGGTCGAGCCGGTGCGCGTGGTGTACATGATCAGTGCATCGAGCGTGGCCTGCCGGAAATGTGCGCAGATGTCGGCCGTGGCCGGCAGGTGTTTGCCATGTCCGTAGGTGGTGCCGGCGGAGGTGACGTAGTCGGCGCACTGGCCGGGCCAGAGGATGTCGGCCTCGCCCTGCATCATGCGCTCAATCCAAGGACGGATCGTCTCGTAGGTGCTCGGGGGGATGCGCGTTTGAAACTGGGCGTAGGTCATGCCGGCGCGGATGCCGCAGGCCTTCCCGTAGGCGGTGGCGGTGGCCCGCGGGAGCCACGCCGCGAGCGTCTTTTCCTGGTCGTGGATTGCCCGGCGCGGGGCTTTCCACCGCCGTGCACGGAGCGGGGCATATAAACTCGCTCCGAGGGCAATGAGGGCGTGGGGCAGGCGCGGCATGGCAACTTTCTGCACCGAGCTCATCGCCCGCACGGAGGCCCCGCAATCGTTTTTCTGCCGCTGGCCCAACTCCGTCGTGCAGGCAGGGCCGAAGGGCCCTCGGATTGCGGGGCGCTCTTGTGCCGGGCTTTGGCTGTGCGGGCGCGCGGGTTCAGCGCCTCGCCCGTGCCATTCGCGCGAAATCGTCGGCGATGGCGCGGTCGCTGCGGCAGCGCGGCATTTTGTTTTGCCCGCCCCACTTGCCGTTGAGCGAGAGCCACTGCGCGAAGAAGCCCGACGGCACGAGCCGCACGACGGGCGGCTCCAGCCCGCCGCCCTGGCGTTTGACTTCGTAGTCCTCGTTGAGCAACTGGAGCTCGGCGTCGAGTTCGTCGCCGAGCACCGGGGCGCTCGGCGTCTCCTCGGCGCCGGGCTTGATCTCGATCCACCACTCGTGGCGGCCGCGCTGGCGGCCTTCCTCGGTGCTGACGAAGACCGGGGCGACGTGGAAGTTGACGACCGACCAGCAGTGTTGCGCGCAGACGGTGGTGAGGGCGTCGGTGAGTTCCTTCTCGATCACGTGTTCGCCAAAGGCGCTCAGTTGAAGCTTGGTGCGACCGACGTAGATCAGGCGCGGTGGCTCGGTGGAGATGAAGCGAACGACGTCGCCGATCACGTAGCGGGAGAGCCCGGCGGGTGTGGTGAGCAGGAGCGCGTAGTCGACGCCCGGTTGCACGTCGGCGAGCGGCACGGCGTACTGGCCGAGTTGCTCCAGCCGGCTTTCGTCGAAGACGCTCATCGGGAGAAACTCGAAGAAAAGTCCGGAGCCGGTCATCAGGCGCAGGCCGTGCGCGCTGTCGGCATCCTGCGCGGCGATGAAGCCCTCCGAGGCCGGGTAAACCTCGTGGAAATGCACACCGGGCCCGAGCGCCTGGCGGAGTTCGCCGGCGAAGGGCGCGATGGGCACGCCGCCGTGGATGAGGCATTCGAGATTGGGCCAGAGCTCGCGCAGGCGCGTGAACGGACGTCCCTCGGCCTCGGCATGCGCACGCAGCGTCTCGGCGAGGATGAGCAACCAGCTGGGGATGCCGGCGAGCACGGTGATGTTGCGCGAGGCGCAGCGGCGCGCGATGGCCTGGAGCTTCGTGGGCCAGTCTGCGAGCTGCGCGATTTCGCGGCCGGGTTCGTAGAGGTACTGCTCGGCCCAGCGCGGGAGATTGAGCGCGGTGATGCCGCTGAGGTCGCCGCCGAAGGCTTCGAAGGTCGAGGAGTCGGGCAGGCGGTTGAGCGCGGTGGCGCCGCCGAGGAAAAGCTGGCGCCCGCGAAAGATGCGCGCGGAGCCGACGCGCGCGGTGTACATCATGAGCGAGTCGAGCCCGGCCTGGCGGAAATGCTCCAGCATCGCAGGCGTGATCGGCAGATACTTGGTGCGGCCGGCGGTGGTGCCGGAGGAGACGGCGTAGTGCGCGCAGCGGCCGGGCCAGAGTACGTCGGCCTCGCCGCGCTTCATGCGGTCGATCCAGGGGGCAAACGCCTCGTAGCTGCGCAGGGGCAGCCGTTGCTGGAACTGCCCGTAGGTCATGTGTGCCTCGACGCCGTGCAGCCGTCCGTAGGCGGTCGCGGCGGCACGTGCCTGCCAGTGGTCCAGCGTGTGCGCCTGCTGAGGCACGGCGCAGCCGGCGCGACGCCAGCGGCGTGCGCGGAGCGGCGTGTAGGCGCGCGCGCCGAGCGCGAAGAGCGCCTGCGGGACGAGCGGGCCGGATGGCGCGTCGTCCCCGGCGAGCAGGTCCGACGGCAGGGTGCGGGTGTCGGTTTTCATGCGGAGCGGCGGTTTTCGCCCGTCTTCAACTGCCGGTAGAAGCCGGCGATGGGCGGGAGAAAATTGAAGTAGTGGAAGATCAGCGAGGCGTGCTGCACGGGGCTGCCGAGGGGATTGGAGACGCTGCGGCAATCGCTGTGCGGGAAGTAGGCGCGGTGCGCTTTTTCGAAGACGAAGCGGGTGGGCGAGGACTCGGTGATGACGGCGCCCTCCTTCTCGGCGTAGAGGATGAGCGTGGGGGCGTCGCTGAGTGGCAGCAGCGCGGGGGCGAAGTAATCACGGGGCGACTGCATGTGGCGGAGCGCGGCCACGCGCTCGACGGCGCTGCGTGCATCGATGTGGCGGATGGTGCCGAGCACGGCGTCGCGCAGACGTTGCAGCTCGCCGCGGGTGAGGAGTGCACGCAGGGCATTTTTGTTCTGCGCGCCCGACTCAAACATCTTGGTGAAGATGGCGCGGGATTTTTCGACGGTCTCCGGCGCGACGTCGCCGGGGGCGTCGAGGTAGGGCTTGAGCGCGCGGCCGAGCAGCGTGGATGGCTTCGTCTCGCCGGGTGCGATGAGATCTTCGACGCAGGCCACGGGGCTGACGATCACGAGGCCGGCGAGCGCGGGCGTGGTGCCGGCGGCCTTGTGCCAGCGCAGCCATTCCAGGAGGAGCCCGGCGCCCCAGCTGACGGCCATCACGACCGGCTGCTGGCCGTCGCACTCGGCGATTTCGGCCACGAGGTCGTCGAGTTGCGCGCAGAGCATGTCGGTGGAGAAACCGCAGCGCGGGTAGTTGAGATAAAACACGCTGCCGTGCCGCACGAGGTGGTTGCGGAGGAGGAAAACTTGCTCGGTGGAGTCGGGGATGAACCCGCCGAGCACGATGGTCGGCACGGTGCCGGGGCGGCGTTCGCACAGGAGCTGGGCGCGCTGGTGCAGGCCGGCGGCGCCGGCGTAGAGGAGCGCGTCTTGCGCGCGGCTGATGCGGGGCGTGTGTGCGGTCGGGTGCGGCGGGCGCCACTTGTAGCCGGCGGAGCGCAGGAGCGTGTGCAGCGGGCGCGCGGGAGAGATGCGGCCGAGCTGGGTCCAGAGCGACAGGGCGGGAGCGAGACTGAGAGCGGGCATGGGCCGCGTTGTGCCGGGCCGCGATGCGCGCAGGCAAAGGCAAAGCGGGCGCGTTGCCCAATGTTTACCGGCCCGTCACCGGATCGTCGCAAAAGGGTGGCCGGAGGCTCACCAAAGCGTGCGCTGCTGGAGGGCGTCGCGCTTGTCGCCGTCGAGCGTGCTCAACGTGATCAACTGCGGCGTCGAGAGCGCGGCGAGTGCGGGGTCGCGTGCGAGTGCGGCGAGGAGGAGCGCGCCGGCGAGGGCGTCGTAGAGCGCGGCGTGGTAGTGGCGGCGGTCGGCCGGGCAGTGGCGCAGCGCGAGGGCGTCGAGCTCGGCCTGGAGGCCGCAGTCGGCGACGAGCGTTTCGAGTTTTCCAGAGGGGAGCTGCGGGTAGAGCTGCGCGTAGAGGGCGCCGGTGTCGATCCACGGGCCCCAGTCGGCGAGCGGTTCGCCTGGGCGCGCGAAGTCGGGCGAGAGGCGCGGGTAGGGCCACACCGCCTTGAGCAGCGAGTTTTCGGTGCCGGCGAAGTGGGCGGCGAGCGGGCCGTGCTCGCGCAGGTCGGCGAAGTACTCCCACTCCAGCGCAAACGGCGCGGCGTTGCCCAGCGCCTGCTCGGCGATGCCGTGCACCGCGGTGTCCTCGGCGCGGATGCGGCCCGAGGCGCGGCACAGGCGCGTGCGTGCGGAGACGACCTGGCCTTTTTCGAGCGTGGCGACGCCGAACTCCAGGATGCCGGAGGTGCGGTTGCCTTCAAAATCGACGAAATGAATGGGCTGCTCGGTCCACGACATGCCGCCATGACGACAAATTGCCTTTGCAGGTGGCAACGAAGATCGCGAAGCTGCACGCGTTTCACCCATTTTTCCGGTCGCATGGATCTCACGCCCTATCGCTCCTTCCTCGTCGAACTCGCCCGCCAGAGCGGCGACTTTATCCGCCCGTACTTCGCCCAGCCGGGCCTCCAGGTGGACACGAAGAGCGACGACACGCCCGTCACGCTCGCCGACCGCGGCGCCGAGGAGCTGATGCGCCGCCTGATCGCGCAGCGTTTCCCGACGCACGGCGTGATCGGCGAGGAGTATGGCAACGACCGCCCCGACGCCGAGTGGGTGTGGGTGCTCGACCCGATCGACGGCACCAAGGCCTTTGCCACCGCCTGCCCGCTTTTCGGCACGCTCATCGCGTTGCAACACCAGGGGCGCCCCGTGCTCGGCGCGATCCACCAGCCGGTGATGGGGCAACTCCTCGTCGGCGACGGCGCGGTGACCACGCTCAACGACCGGCCGGTGCGCACGCGCCCGACCACGCGCCTCGAAGCCGCCACGCTCCTCACCAGCGATCCGCTCAACCCCGCCAAGTACCAGAACGGCGCCGCCTACGATGCGCTCTCCCGCCGCGCCCGCCTCGTGCGCACCTGGGGCGATTGCTACGGCTACCTCCTCCTTTCGAGCGGCTGGGCCGACATCATGTGCGACCCGGTCCTCAGCCCGTGGGACATCGCCGCGCTCATCCCCGTGGTGCGCGGCGCGGGCGGCACGATCTCCGACTGGAAGGGCCGCGACGCCGTCGGCGCCGATTCGCTGCTCGCCGCCGCCACGCCCGAGCTCCACGCCGCCGCCCTCGCGGTGCTCAATCCCTGACGCAAAACGCGCCCCCGCCGCCCTCGCGCATTGACGCCGCCCGGCGCCTCGCGACGCTCGCGGGCAACCTTTCCCCTTCTCACGACCATGGCCAAATCCGAAGAGCCCAAGATCATTTTCTCGATGATCGGCGTCTCGAAAAAAATCGAGCGCAAGGAAATCCTCCGCGACATCTCCCTCTCGTTTTACTACGGGGCGAAGATCGGCGTGCTCGGCTTCAACGGCTCCGGCAAATCGACGCTCATGCGCATCCTCGCCGGCCGCGACACCGAGATCGACGGCCAGGTGCACTTCGAGCCCGGCTACACCGTCGGCCTGTTGGAGCAGGAGCCGCAGCTCACGCCCGGCAAGACCGTGCGCGCCTGCGTCGAGGAGGGCGTGCAACACCTCGCCGACCTCGTCGCCGCCTACGACGCCACCTGGGACGAGATCGCCGACGCCCCCGACGAGGCCGCCAAGGACCGCATCATGCAAAAGCAGGGCGACCTGCAGGAGCAGATCGATGCCGCCGGCGCCTGGGACGTCGCCGCGCATGTCGACATGGCGATGGATGCCCTGCGTTGCCCGCCGCCCGACACGATCGTCGATCAGATTTCCGGTGGCGAACGCCGCCGCGTGGCGATGGCCCGCCTGCTGTTGAAAAAGCCCGACATCCTCCTGCTCGACGAGCCCACCAACCACCTCGACGCCGAGAGCGTGGGCTGGCTGGAGCAGCACCTCGCGCGCTACGAGGGCACCGTCATCGCCGTCACGCACGACCGCTACTTCCTCGACAACGTCGCCGGCTGGATCCTCGAGCTCGATCGCGGGCACGGCATCCCCTGGCAGGGCAACTACTCCTCGTGGCTGGAGCAGAAGCAGCGCCGCCTCGCCGTGGAGCAGCGCACCGAAGACCGCCGCCAAAAAGCCATGGCGCGCGAGCTGGAGTGGATCCGCTCCTCCGCCAAGGCCCGCCAGTCGAAGGGCCAGGCCCGCATCAACGCCTACGAGGCCATGCTCAAGGAAAGCGTGACCGAAAAGGAGCAGAAGTTTGAGATCGTGCTCCCGCCCGGACCGCGCCTCGGCACGCTCGTGGTGGAGGCGCAAAACGTGGCCAAGGGCTACGGCGACAACCTGCTCTTCGAGAAACTCAACTTCACGCTGCCCCCCGGCGGCATCGTCGGCGTGATCGGCCCCAACGGCGCCGGCAAGACCACGCTCTTCCGCATGATCGTCGGCCAGGAGACGCCCGACTCCGGCACCCTGCGCATCGGCGAGACCGTCAAGCTCGCCTACGTGGACCAGTCGCGCGACTCGTTGCCCAACGGCGCCACGATTTGGGAGGCGATCAGCGGCGGCCAGGAGTTGCTCGACCTCGGCGGCCGCAGCGTCAACTCGCGCGCCTACTGCGCGCAGTTCGGCTTCACCGGCGCCGACCAGCAGAAAAAGGTGGGCGTGCTCTCCGGCGGCGAGCGCAACCGCGTGCACCTCGCGCGCCTGCTCAAGAGCGGCGGCAACCTGATCCTGCTCGACGAGCCGACCAACGATCTCGACGTCAACTCGATCCGCGCGCTGGAGGAAGGCCTCGAAACCTTCGCCGGCTGCGCCGTGGTCGTGAGCCACGACCGCTGGTTCCTCGACCGCGTGGCCACGCACATCCTCGCCTTCGAAGGCGACAGCTACGTGCACTGGTTCCCCGGCAATTTCACGGCGTACATGGAAGATTATCACCGCCGCAAAGGCCACGACGCCGACCGCCCCCACCGCATCAAGTACCGCAAACTCTCGCGGTAA
>ERZ795049.4839-NODE-4839-length-12953-cov-11.667778_pt1 | contig 12953 bp, 8 predicted proteins | sample MGYA00375133_ERZ795049 | MGnify/ENA primary metagenome ERZ795049 (study PRJEB30178, sample SAMN05720147) | activated sludge metagenome | isolation source: anaerobic digester from wastewater treatment plant | place: Japan | collected 2015-04-20 ...
TTGACGGTAATGTATACAATACGGTGAGAATCGGTTGTGATTGTTGGTTAGCTGAAAACTTAAAGTCTACGCACTACTCGGATAACACATGTATGATACCTAACACTCCGATAGCTGTGGCGTTAGCATACTATGCACGACTCTATCCGGATACGGCAGCTAATGTGGCAACTTATGGCAGGCTGTACAGTTGGTATTCGGCTGTAGGGCTTCCCGAAGGTTCACAAGATGCGCCATGTGTAAACAGTGAAAATCACGTGCCGGGAGCTTGTCCTGCCGGTTGGTACTTACCGAGTGATGCTCAATATCAGGCGTTATATGCTTATGGTCTGTCGAACTTGATGTCAACTTCCGGATGGTTGTATGGTAACGGAATTAATGGTACAGGCTTTACAGCATTACCGGGTGGATACTATAATGCAGAAGCCGGCGTTTATCATAATATCATTGGTAATGCCTATTTCTGGACTACAGAAGCGACCTCAAATACCGAAGCAGTTAATTGTGAAATGACTTACAGTTGTCCTGACGCTACGATAATCTCTTCAAGTCGTCATAATGGTTATAGTATAAGATGTATAAAAGAGAAGGATTAATCATTAATTGATAGATGAAATGTTTAAAAAGGGCTATTTCAAAGTAGAGATAGCCCTTTTTTGGGAGGCTACCAAAAAAGGGTGAAAAATAGGATAGTCAACAGAAAACTGGTTTTAATCTTCGCCCGATTTTCCTGCGTGAGGGCGCAGCCGTATAGCCCGCAAAGGAAGGAGCTTTGAAGAGCAAGGAGAAAAAGAGCGCCTTTAGAAGCTCCTTTTTCGACTATGCTATTCATAGCTCCTTCCTGCGGACTTGGAGGCGGAGACCGACCCCGAGCGAAGCGAGGGGGCACGCCCTAAAAAAAATAAATAAAATTTTTACACACTTATCGCTCTTCTAATTTTATTATTTTTGCAATAATTTAAAAATATAATATAAAATCTATATGGCTAATTTTTTGAGTAAACTTTTTGGTACTAAAGCAGAAAGAGATTTAAAAGAGTTAAATCCACTTCTACAAAATACTTTAGTGGCGTATGAAGATATAAAACAACTTACAAATGATGAATTAAGGGGAAAAACGGTCGAATTTAAAGAGAAAATTGCAGAATATATTCGGGAAGAGGAAGAGCGAATTAATGAGATTAAAGACTATTTAGATGCCAATTATGATTTGAATATTGCGGAAAAGGAAGATTTGTATCGGGAACTTGAGAATTTAGAAAAAAAATCGTATAAAAAGACGCAAGAAATTCTGGAAGAGATACTTCCGGAAGCGTTTTCTGTGATGAAGGAGACGGCAAGGCGTTTTAAAGAGAATGAATATGTTGAGGTTACGGCGACCGATATGGATAGAGATATTGCGGCGTATCGTGAATGTATTGAAATTACCGGAGACAAAGCTAAATATCATAATAGTTGGATGGCTGGGGGAAACATGATTACGTGGGATATGTGTCATTACGATGTGCAGCTGATAGGTGGAATTGTGCTACACCAAGGGCGAATTGCGGAAATGGCTACGGGGGAAGGGAAAACATTGGTGGCAACGTTACCTGTTTACCTTAACGCACTGCCCGGTAAAGGGGTTCACGTGGTTACGGTAAACGACTATCTGGCAAAGCGTGACTCCGAATGGATGGGATTGTTATATGAATTTCACGGATTATCAGTTGACTGTATCGACAAGCACGAACCTAATTCGGAAGAACGGCGTCAAGCTTATCTGGCAGATATTACATACGGAACAAATAACGAGTTTGGTTTTGACTATCTGCGTGATAATATGGCACGAAATATTACGGAGTTAGTGCAACGCCCGCATAATTTTGCGATTGTCGATGAGGTCGACTCCGTCCTGATTGACGATGCGCGGACACCGTTAATTATCTCCGGTCCAACACCCAGAGGCGATAAACAAGAATTTGATAATTATAAACCGATTGTCGAGAAGCTTTATAATGCTCAAAAGGCTTTAATAACAGAAGTTTTAACGAAAGCAAAAAATCTACTTAAAGAAAATCCCGATCCTAAACCGCAAGATGAAGCCGCCATCTTATTGCTACGTGCACATCGAGGATTGCCTAAGAATAAAGCGTTAATTAAGTTCTTAAGCGAACCCGGCATTAAACAGGTTTTGCTTAAAACGGAGAGTTTTTTCATGCAGGAGCAAAATAAAAATATGCACATTATCGATGATGAACTCTACTTTGTGATTGAGGAGAAACAGAATACGGTGGATATTATGGAAAAAGGGATACAATTGGTATCTCGAAATGCGGAAGAAGAGAGACTTTTTATTATTCCCGATATCGGAGCTGAAATTGCAGAACTTGAAAAACAGAATTTAGATGCAAAGACTAAATTAGAGCGGAAAAATGATATTTATCGTAATTTCTCCATTGCGTCTGAGCGTATTCATACTATTCATCAATTGATGAAGGCATATACCATGTTCGAAAAAGATGTGGAATATGTAATTATTGACAATAAAGTTAAAATTGTAGATGAGCAGACGGGGCGTATTATGGAGGGAAGACGATACTCGGACGGATTGCACCAGGCAATTGAGGCGAAAGAAAATGTGAAAGTAGAAGCCGCTACACAAACTTATGCGACCATTACCCTTCAAAACTATTTCCGTATGTATAAAAAACTTTCGGGAATGACCGGTACTGCTGAAACGGAAGCGGGTGAGTTTTGGAATATCTATAAATTGGATGTCGTAGTAATACCTACGAATCGCGACATTATTAGAGATGACGCCGAAGACTTAGTCTATAAGACAAAACGGGAAAAATATGCGGCAGTTGTTGATAAAATATTAGAACTTAATGCGGAGGGGCGCCCCGTACTTGTCGGTACGACTTCGGTAGAAACTTCGGAGCTGTTTTCAAAAATACTTACGGCACGTAGAATTAAACATAATGTGCTGAATGCCAAGTTGCATAAAAAAGAGGCCGATATTGTAGCGGAGGCAGGACAAGCGGGAACGGTTACTATCTCTACCAATATGGCGGGGCGTGGTACTGACATTAAATTGACTCCCGAAGTTCGTGAAAAGGGAGGACTTGCTATTATCGGTACTGAGCGTCATGACTCTCGCCGCGTGGATAGACAGCTCCGCGGGCGTGCGGGACGTCAAGGAGACCCGGGTAGCTCTCAATTCTTCGTCTCCCTCGAAGATGACCTGATGCGACTCTTCGGCTCCGACAGAATTGCCCGTGTTATGGATAGAATCGGACTTAAAGACGGCGAAGTTATTCAACACGGTATGATTACCAAATCTATTGAAAGAGCACAAAAGAAAGTGGAAGAGAATAACTTCGGTATCCGAAAAAGATTGCTTGAATATGACGATGTGATGAACAAACAACGAGAAACCATCTATCGTAAAAGAAGGAACGCTCTTTTCGGAGATAGACTCTCTATCGATTTATCACAAATGTTTTATGACGTTTGCTATCAAGTAGTAGAAGCTAACTGGAACGCAAAAGATTATGAAGGGTTTGTATCGGACCTCTTGTTAACATTTGGGTGTGAATCACCGTTTGAAAGTGCTTTTTTCCTCCAAGAGAGAGTGGATAAACTTGTTGACCAACTATATCCCATTGTGTGGGAAAATTATCAACAAAAAATCCAACAGTTATCGGAAAAAACGTATCCCGTTGTTGAGAGAGTTTATCTCAGTGAGGGACACCGTTACCAAAATATTGCCATTCCAATTACCGATGGAGTGAAGACGTTGAATGTTGTTGCTCCGTTGAAAAAATGTTATGAAACAAAAGGTCGTGAGATTGGGCTTTCTATCGAAAAAAGCATCACCCTCGCTGTTATTGACAACGCATGGAAAGAGCATCTTCGTGAAATGGACGACTTGAAACAGACCGCTCAAAATGCTTCGTACGAGCAGAAAGACCCGTTGCTAATTTATAAATTGGAATCTTTTGCTCTTTTCGATGCCCTTTTGCAACGTGTGAATGAGGAGATTGTTTCATTTTTGACGAAAGGGGACGTGCCTATTGCTGAAAATACCCAACTGAAAGAGGCAAAATTGCCCGAATCGGAAGCTAAAAAATTGCAAACCGGACGACAAGAGGTGGGAAGCGGTCGCCAAATTTCCGAAGGAGGAAAAGGAAGTGCGCCTATTCGTGTGGAGAAAAAGGTAGGACGAAACGAACCTTGCCCCTGCGGTAGCGGGAAAAAGTATAAACAATGTCACGGAAGAGCAGGATAATGCAAAATAAATTCATGGAAAAAAGAAAATTATCACTTATTATTCCTTGTTTTAATGAAGAAAAGGTTGTCAATGAGACCTATAAACGAGTAAAATCCGTTTTATCGACAATCGATTGTCATTCCGAAATAATATTCATCAATGACGGGAGTAGCGATAATACCTATTTTCTACTACAACAATTAGCTGAGAAAGATAAAAGTGTTAAAGTTATCGGTTTTTCAAGAAATTTCGGTCATCAACAGTCCATTACTGCAGGAATCAACCATTGCACAGGAGATATAGCCGCAATTCTTGATGCCGATTTGCAAGATCCTCCGGAAGTAATTCCTGAAATGTTGAAAATAATGGACGAAGAAAAGGCAAATGTTGTTTACGGCGTCCGAACAAAGAGAGAAGGAGAAGGTTTTTTAAAAAAAATTACTGCGAAATGGTTCTATCGGTTTTTAAATAAAATGTCCGATGTTGCTATACCTAATGATACCGGCGATTTTAGAATTATTGACAGGAAAATTATCGAAAATTTTAATAAGTTAAAAGAGAAAAATAAATATATAAGAGGTATAGTTAGTTGGTTAGGATTTAAACAAGTACCTTGCTATTATGAACGTGAAAAACGATTCGCTGGTGATACCAAATATTCATTAGCAAAAATGCTAAATTTTTCAATGATTGCCTTGTTCTATTTCTCTAAGAAAGTTTTGAAAATTCCTTTTATTACAGCTTTTTTCTTGTTTTTAATTGCAATAATTTATAGTTTAATTCTCATATTTTATGCCTCCTATAATCCTTCATGTAATGCGGTAATGTGGCATGTTACCCTTATTATTTTGTTTCTTTTAGCCTCAATTCAGTTGTTTGTTGTTGGAATTGTCGGAAAATATATACAAAATTTATTTGATGAGATAAATCATCGTCCTGAATATATTATTGATGAGAAAATTAATTTTGAATAGATGAAAAAAAGGAGAGAAGAAGCAATATGAGTTGTATAAAAAGGAGTATGATAAATTGTAAACAGGTCAGTTTTTTGAATTTTTTAAAAATATATTTATGGAAATTAAAACGTTAAATCAAGTTGTTGAGTTAGTAAAATCTAAACCGAAAAAACGCATAGTCGTAGCCTCTGCCAACGACGAACATTCTATCGAAGCAGTGAATATGGCTGTGGACATGGGAATCGTTGAAGCTACTTTAGTAGGTGATAAAGATAAAATTCAAGCAGTTTGTGAAAAATTAGCTCTTAATCCTCAAAAATTTACCGTTATTCACGAGGCAGATGAGAATAAAGCCGCTTTGCTCGCTTGCGACTTAATAAACGAAGGGAAAGGCGATATCTTAATGAAAGGTCTTCTTTCTACCGATAAATACATGAGAGCTATTTTGAATAAAGAACGCGGTTTGACGCCACCTAATGCAATACTGACACATATTACGGTGGTTGAGAATCCGAATAAATTGATAGTTGTAGGTGATTGTGCTATTATTTTATCTCCGGATTTAAAACAGAAAATGGCTATTTTACGCCATCTTATCAACATGGCAAACTCCGTAGGAGTGGATAATCCAAAAGTTGCATTAATTGCGGCTACGGAGCAAATGTCCGCTAATATGCCCGCTTGCGTTGACGCCGCTATCATCTCTAAAATGGCTGACCGCGGACAAATTAAAGGAGCTGTAGTTGACGGTCCCCTTTCTCTTGACGTTGCCCTCGATAAAGAAATAACACAAATTAAAGGAGTGAACAGTCCTGTAGCGGGTGAAGCAGATTGCCTTCTCTTTCCCAATATCGAAAGTGCCAACGTCTTTTACAAATGTTGTACGGTGTTTAATAAATATAAAATGGGTGCAATCGTGGTCGGAACAAAAGTTCCTTGTGTCCTATCCTCTCGCGGCGACAGCCCTGAAACAAAACTTTATTCTATTGCCATCGCCTCTTCATTTAATTAAAATTAAAACATATAACCTATTTTAATATAGAAATTACTCATCTTCGCTCCGTCTTGTTTGTTGAACGGCATCGCCCAATCAATAGATAAGATAAAGTTTTCATTCATGGCAATTTTCAAACCGATGCCTCCTGAAAGATGAGGTTGATATATCAATTTTTTATCGAAATTAAAATACTCATTCAACGTGTTAATATCAAATGTCGGGTCGGTTATCGCTATATTATTCCTAATATCAGATTCATTTAATTCATAAGGTTGTAAAACAATCCCCATATCTACAAAAGGATTTAGTCCTATATAAAAATTCTCCTTTTTAATTTTAAATTTACAAATTTTAAATCTAAATTCTGCGTTAGCGAAACCAAAACCATTACTCAATATGCGGTTACGTAAAATTCCACGAAGCGAATTTCCCCCTCCTAATCCTTCATACAGAACTCGTTGCATAAAGAGGTTGTTCATGTAGGAGTTCAAATAAAACGGACTCTTTCCGCTTGTAGTTAGTTGAACACCGGCACGATAAGCAAAAATGATATAATCTTGATAAATAGGGACGTAATGACGAAAGGTAAAGTTAAGTTTCAGATTATTAAACTCTTTTTGTTTTCCAAAAGCGGCATTATAGGTTAAGAAAAAATCCGTAAAAATTCCTTTTCTAGGATTTTGTTGTTTGTCGCGGCTGTCGAAAGTGATGCCCCCGTGTATGTACGGATGCCAGCCGCCGCGACTTTCATTTTCAGGTATTATTCCCCAAAGAACATATTTGTCGTATAAGCCGTCTATGTTAGGCAGTTTCTTATCTGTTTTTTTCCCTTTATTAAGGAAATCAATATTAACGTGATTTACGGAATAACCAAGCACTCCAACGCCGGCATTCCAATAAAATTTCCATCCGAGTTTTCCCTGAATATCAGCAGAAAACCTCAAAATGTCACGCTGAAATTTATAAAACGCTCTACTTTTATACCCTGTCTCCGTTGTATATTTTTTTGAATTAACCCAGGAATCATTATACACGGATGAGTAGCCGTTATAACCGTAAAAATCGCACATAGCATCAGGTAGATAGGTTAAATCAATAGACAAACGATGGTTAGGAATTAAATATTTCGAATCATAAAAAAAACGAAAAATCCCATAGTTTTTTGTCGTATAAGCCGCTTCTACATAAAAAGAGTGATAATACTCGGGATAAATAGAACCGTCCCCGAAAAAATAGACGTTGGCTAAAGCCCCATATTGAAACCCTAAATCGGCATCGTAAGCCACACTCGGTAATGCACCGAAAGTCCAGCCCCTTCGTATATTATCTTTCTCCTTTTTTCCTTTTTTCTTTGCCGTTTTGATACTATCTTTTTCGCTTTCATACGGTGAGTTAATAGTGTTTGACCAAGCTACATTATGCGTAGCAAACAACAAGAAAATAACACTTAAATATATCAATAAACAGCTAAATCCTTTTTTGTGCATAGAAAATAATTTAAAATATTTTAAAATAAATTGAAAAAGTAGGAGATGGCTACTCCTAAATAAGTACCTATTGCATAGCCAATTAATCCGATTACAATTCCGCTAATCAACACTTTCCTATTTCCCATTGCTGCAACAATAGGAGGAATAAAAGGTGGAGAACAAAGTAGTCCAATATGAGCAACCGTAAATAAATCACCCGAAACTTTAAAAATGCGTGATAATATTAAATGTAAAACAACGGAAGTTAGCATAATGAATAGAATAAACCATAACATGGATAGAGCCGAAGTGTTAACACTGTAAATGTCAAATTGTGAAGCAACGACCACACTAAAAATAAGAATGAAGAACATACCCAATTCAAATGTCTTAGGTAATGTACGAACATACTTACTAAATGAAGCCGCAATAGCTAATGTTGTGATAGTGAGAATGATAATTAATTCGTTGAGTTTTCCTGTGATTGCAAGCGAAAGTCCTGCACCTATAATTAACATGACAATAGAAATTAACAATCCAATCATCATTTTTGGGAAAGTTTTACGAGAAAACATGCCTTTATAATTCTCAAACACGTCATCTTCAATATCCATATTTATGTTTATATCGGTAGATTCATCTTTAAATGGTAATATCTTTCTAAAAACTTTATACCCTCCGCCAACAATAAAAAGTATCGATGGGAAAGTAACCAGCATTTCAAAAGTATAGGTCAATGTAATTGTGTTTGGGTCAACTTGTAAAGCAGAACCCAAAGCAAAAAAGTTCAAGGTTCCTCCCGTATAAATAGCTGTCATCATGGCGGCAACGTTATTAATATCTTCAATGCCCGAGTTTCGGAAAAGGAAAAAACCGGCTACGACAGCAACAATAATAGAAATAACTCCACCAACCAAAGCTAAAATTGTTTTCGGTAGCGATTTGGTCCACAGCCTAAAATCAGAACTGAAAAGCATAAGCGGAATAGCTAGGGGAACTGTAATATTCATAACCCAAGTTTGAATTTTCCCCATCAATGTTTTTGAAACCACAAGTGTTTCCGGGTCAGTATATTCCATAGGGGGAATAACTCCCGCTAATGCCATGATAATCCCTACGGCGTAAGCTAAAATTACCGTTCCAACCGAACGTACCCACCCATATTTCCTAAACAAAAAAATAATAATTACAGGCGTTATAAGGTAGATTGCTAAAATAATAAGTGAATGTGCCATAATTTTTAGTTGTTAACAAAAGTTAATAAAGGCAAAAATAGTAAAAATGATATAAAAAGCACTTTATTTAAAGAAAAATATTCTTTTTTTATTTTATTAGGGCGTGCCCCCTCGCTGCGCTCGGGGTCGGCGCCCGGTTCCAAGTCCGCGGTCGCAAGCCGTGGGGACGCAAGGCGGCAAAAAGAGCTTACAAGCTCGCTTTTTTGCCGCCGCGTCCCCAGCGGCTTCCGCCCTTGCGGGCTTTCCACCTAAGCGCCTCACGCAGAATTTCTACTCCGATTTAAAGCGAAATCCAAGTAGCTCCCAATAATTTATCATACAAAATCGTATAACAAGAGGTAAATCTTATATCTCTTACACCGATAGAATATTTTTTAGTAATTTTGCACTGTTAAATTAATGTCAAACCCTAAAAGTTTCATTTGTGAGTTGAATTCAACTTTAAAAGAGTAAGCAAAATCAGATGAGTAAAAGTTTAAAACAACATACCATTACAGGGATGGTGTGGAGTAGTATCGGGAAGTTTGGCACACTCGGCATCTCTTTTCTATCCAACATTATTTTGGCACGCATCTTATATCCCCAAGATTTTGGAATGATTGGAATGTTATACATTTTTATTGCTATTTCTCAAACTTTTATTAACGGGGGGCTTGGCTCTGCTTTGATACAACGAAAAGAACCAACTCATATAGACTATTCTACCGTCTTCTATTGGAATCTTTTCTTTGCGGTCTTTTTTATTTTAATTCTCTATTTTACATCGCCGTTGATTGCTGGGTTTTATAAAATGGACGAGTTAAAGAATATTTTGCGAGTTCAAAGCATTATTCTGATAATCAACTCTTTTTCTCTTGTTCCCGCAACTTATTTGCAAAAAAATCTACGATTTAAAGAGCTATCCATCCGAAATATCATTTCCGCTTTAGTCGGTTTGCTTGCCGCTGTATCGTTAGCCTACGCCGACTTCGGAGTATGGAGTTTGGTTTATTCGACTCTCTTGGCAGGTGTTACTAATGTGATTTTGCTGTGGAAAATGAGCTCTTGGAGACCTACTTGGGAATTTAGCTTCGAGTCCCTAAAAAATCTTTTTAGCTTTGGAGGATTGATTTTACTTTCCGCACTGGTGGAAACAATCTACGTTAATATCCAAGGATTGATTATCGGAAAAGCGTTCTCCGCTACTAAATTAGGATATTATACACAAGCAAGAAAGTTGGAAGAGGTCCCCTCAGCTAGCCTTTCCTCTATTGTAAACGAAGTTTCCTTCCCTGTTTTTTCAAAATTACAAGATGATAGACAAACACTCAAAAGAGGAGTGCAAAAAAGTATTAAATCGGTTGTATACCTCAACTTTCCATTGATGGTATTGTTGATTGTTATCGCACACCCGCTCTTTATATTGCTCTATACCTCTAAATGGGAGCCGGCAGTTCCCTATTTCCAGATTCTCTGCTTGGGCTCTATGCTCTATACATTAAATACGGTGAATACCAACGTGATTAAATCGTTAGGAAAAGGAAATATTTACTTCATTTTGCAGTTTTCCAAAAGATTGGTAGGAGTGATTTGTATTCTATTAAGCGTTCGTTTTGGAATTGAGGCGATGTTATGGACTATCATGGCACTACAATACGTTTTTTTTCTTGTCAATTCGGCGGTGAATGGGAAATTGATAGGTTACGGCTTTTGGAAACAGATTAAAGATGTGATAGGGAGCTATCTATTGACCGCTGTGGCGGGAATTATCGCCTATTTTGCATTGCATGCTACTCCCCTTAATGAAAATCTCATTATGATTATACAGATTATAATATTCTCTCTGATTTACATTGGAGCTAGTGCTTTGTTTAAAATGGAAGGATACCTTACCTATAAGGAGATTTTAATAAATGTTGTAAAATCGAAATTTAAAAAAGTTTAAAAATGGAAATACGTTGGATTGAAAAGCTAAAAAAACTAATATTTAGACGTAGCTTAGTCTCAGAAATTCACAAAAAATATCTAAAATTGAAAGTTAGGCGTCCTTTAACAAGAAAGCAGAAGAGAGAAATTAGAGCCTATTTTAAACCTTGGGTAAAAGGATCTATTCCGTTGATTTGGCACAAGTTTATCTACTCCCGAACGGCTCAATTTCACGTCAACTACATTCCTTTGTTTGTATATCGTTCTGAGATGATCGGAAGAATGAACTATTTCCCCTTTATGAATGCTTATGCAGATAAAAACTTTTTCCCGATTCTTTTCCCCGACCAAAATCAGCCCAAGATGATTATTCAAAATATTCGGGGATATTATTATAGTGAAAATCAACCGATTACAAAAGAGAAAGCAGTGGAACTTTGTTCGAATTTGAATAATGCCATCATCAAACCGGCACATACAACAAGGGGAATTGGTGTTAGGAAATTAATTACCGAACAAGGAGTTAGCAATATTGATGGCAAAAGTGTTGAAGAGGTTCTTGACTTTTACGGAGTTAACTTTTTGGTACAAGAATTTGTAGACCAACACCCCGATATGAGTAAATTAAATCCGAGTTCCGTCAACACCATTCGCTTGTTGACCTACCGTAGTGGAATGGAGATTATTCTGCTTTACGGTGTAATTCGTATCGGCAAGAAAGACGCCGTGATTGACAATGAGAGTGCGGGTGGAATTAGTGCTAAAATCAATGAAGACGGAACTTTGGCACAGTATGCGTATGGGGCACCTGGCGATGACCAAGTAGAGGTGAGTGACGGGGGGGTTACTTTGAAAGGTTATCCGATTCCCTCCTATCACAAAGTAGTGGAAACGGCTAAAAAAATGCACTTTAGATTGCCCTATTTCGATATTGTGGCTTGGGATTTTGCCATAGATAGGCAAGGAGAACCGCTCTGTATCGAGTGGAATGCGAACCCTGACTTGAGTCAAACCGCAGGCGGACCCGCTTTTGGTGAGTACACGGAGCGTGTTTTAAACGAAACCTATAAAAAAATTAATTCACGAAAAAAATATTGGTAAAAATGTCCATACGAAGAAAAATATTACCCTTTCTATTTAATATTTCACCTAAATTGAGCGTACAGGTGAAGTTTTTGACACTCTACCCACATTACCGAAAATTTTTATCTTTCAAAAATCCGATTTCTTTGGACGAAAAGATTCAGTGGTTAAAGTTTAACACTTACAATAACAATAGTTTGGTAACTTTATGTGCCGATAAGTATCGTGTCAGAGAATATCTTAGTCACCTTGGATTGGAAGAGATTCTGAATGAGTTGTACGGAGCGTATGACCAGCCGGAAGAGATTGATTGGGAAAAGTTGCCACAAAAGTTCGTTATTAAGTGGAATTTCGGACAAGGACACAACTTCTTTTGCGCCGATAAAACGACATTACAGATTCCTGAAACGATGCAACTTCTGAAAGATTGGCGGAAAACTCATTCCCGTTTCCACAAACAATACTCGGAATTACACTATCGTGATATTCAACCCAAATTAATCTGCGAGAAATATATAGAAACGGAAGATGGGGCACTGCCTGTTGATTATAAAGTGTATTGTTTCAACGGGGTGGCACATTTTGTCTTAGTATGTACTAATCGTGCTTCAGGGAAACCTTCGTTTTACTTTGTGGACAAGGATTGGGAGTTACAGCGACTCAATAAAAGTGGAAAAGAGGCACCGGAGGGATTTCAAGTACCGAAGCCTGAGGGATATCAACAACTGTTTGAATATGCGAGCCGTCTGGCAAAACCGTTCCCTTTTGTGCGGGTAGACCTTTATTTGGAAAAAGGGAAGGTCATCTTCGGAGAGTTGACTTTTACGCCTGCGGGCGGATTTGACCCTAATAGACTTTACGATACCGATCTTTTATTCGGCTCAATGGTTGACTTAGATTACGGCAAAAATTGTCGTTCCCTTGAAGACGTAGAAAAAACATGATACTATTTCAAAAAGTGTGTAAAACACAAAGTTTAATATTTCTGCACGAGCAATTTAGCTGCGTGAGGCGCTTAGGTGGAAAGCCCGCAAGGGCGGAAGCCGCTGGGGA
>ERZ795049.4857-NODE-4857-length-12927-cov-5.487181_pt1 | contig 12927 bp, 12 predicted proteins | sample MGYA00375133_ERZ795049 | MGnify/ENA primary metagenome ERZ795049 (study PRJEB30178, sample SAMN05720147) | activated sludge metagenome | isolation source: anaerobic digester from wastewater treatment plant | place: Japan | collected 2015-04-20 ...
AACATACTTCCCCTACAGCCGGAGTAATTCACAAACTATGTCGCATTTTTCTCCTTATTTTTTTAGTGCTTTTATCAGCTTGGCTCTCTTTCTTATGAGGCTCTTGTACTCTAATTCTGCTTTTCTATTGGTCTTCCGTTCTATGAATTCAGCTTCTTTTTTTAGCTTTATATAGTTGTTGTATCTATTCTCATCCAGACTGCCGTTTCCGATGGCTTCAAGCACAGCGCAGCCAGGCTCTGCAGTATGTGTGCAGTCCAGGAACCTGCAGCCTGCAGCCAGATTGTAGATATCGCTGAAGGTTGTATCGATGCTTTCTTCAACATCCATTATATGAAATTCCCTCATACCCGGAGTGTCAATTACGATGCCCCCGTCCGGCAGCACTATAAGTTCCCTGCTGGTTGTGGTATGCCTGCCCCTGTCTCCTAAACCGCTTATCTCCCGGGTATCCATCAGGTTTTCACCCAGGAGACTGTTTATTATTGTTGATTTCCCGACACCTGAGGAACCGAGGAATGCAATAGTGAGTCCAGGCTTTACGTACTGTCTGACTGTTTTTTCCGCAGAATCGTCCAGACAGCTTACACAGTGAACATCAACGCCTGGAGAGACCTCTGCGGTCTCCGCCAGTTTCTCTCCTGCATCTTCGCATAGGTCGGATTTTGTGAGCAGTACTACGGGTACTGCTCCGCTGTTCCAGGCCATGGTTATGAATCTTTCCAGTCTCCTCAGGTTGTAATTCTGGTTGAGGGACATGCAGATAAACAACATATCGATATTGACGGCAACAATTTGTTCCTTGACAGTATTACCGGCACCTTTTCTGGAAAACTTACTCTTTCGCTGCATTATACCACGGATTATCGCTTTACTGCCGGCTTCAGGGCGCATGTCAAGCAGCACCCAATCACCTACGGCGGGATAATCTTCCCGTTCTGCTGCAGCATATATAAGTTTGCCTGAGACTGAAGCAAGCACTTCTCCACCTTCGCAATACACTTTGTATAAACCCTTGTATTCTACAGCAACCCTGCCGACTTGGCAGCAAGCCCCATAAGCTTCAAATTCACTCTGTAGGTCTTCATTCCAGCCCAAAGCCTTTAAGTCAGTTATATTATTCAATATATTGTCTCCCTCCTGTTAATACAGGGCATAAAAATAGCCCCGAATAGTAAGCTTTAACCTGACTACTCCGGAGCATGACCAACAAAGCATCACATTGCAATGCTTCAGTTTTTTATCCATCCAGGAGCAGCTGTTATGAAATCCGAATAAATGGCATGGGAAAACACACATCTATCTTTCATAAGACATCACTCCTTTCAAATCAATACTAACAATATAGCAGAAAAAGTTTTCATTGTAAAGGTCATTCTATCAATCTATATATCCGTGCATATATTGTAAAATAATTTCTTATTATATATAATGGGTTAGGACATCATGAATTGTGGCAAGTGAACAAGCCCGGCATATTTTTATAGTGAGAGGATGATACTTTGAAATATATAGAACTTAAGGTTGTAACAACTACAGAGGCATCTGATGCAGTATCGGAGATACTATATGATGAAGGAGCTTTGGGAGTGCTTATAGAGGATCCCAATGATTTCAAAGTCTTAAACAGGGATGAGAGAAGCTGGGATTATGTGGAGGATGAATTTGTGAAGCAGCTGGGAGAAGACACTAAAGTAAAAGGGTATTTTCATCCCGAAAAGTTCGATGAAGCAAAGCTTAAATTTATAGCAGACCGTGTCAAAAACCTTGATGGTTTCGGCCTTAACAAGGGAAAAGGCACTGTTTCCACCCGGGAGGTAAGTGATGAAGACTGGGCGGATGCATGGAAGAAGTATTACAAGCCAATGAAAATAGGGGATAGGGTAGTTATAAAGCCTACATGGGAGGAATATGCAGCCAAAGCTGATGAAGTTGTTATTGAACTTGATCCCGGAATGGCTTTTGGCACCGGAACCCACGAAACGACAATAATGTGTATAAAGCTATTAGAGAAGCATGTTAAAAACGGCAATACGGTGTTTGACATAGGCTGCGGTTCGGGTATACTTGGGATAACGGCTGCCAGACTTAATGCAGGGAAGGTTGTGTGTGTGGATATTGACGAGGTTTCCTGCAAGGCAAGCAGGGAAAACGCGAAAGCCAATAAAGTAGATGACAGGCTGGAAGTAAAGTGCGGCAGTCTTTTGAATGCTGTATCAGGTAGAGCTGATATTGTAATTGCAAATATAATAGCTGATATTATCATTTCTCTCAGTGAGGACGTAATGAATTATTTAAAAGAAGGCGGGGTATTCATATCTTCGGGCATCATAGGGGACAGAATGGATGAGGTACTAAGAAAACTCAGGGAAGAAGGCTTTAAAGTGGTCGAGGTGCTCGAGATGGGAGAATGGTGCGCTATAGCGGCAGAGGGGATGTAAAATGCACAGGTTTTTTGTTAGAAAGCAGAATATACACGAAAATGGGATAATTGTAGAAGGGGAAGATGTTCAACACATATCCAAAGTACTTCGGCTGCAGATCGGTGACAAAATAATACTGTGTGACAGGGAAGGTATTGACTATATTGCAGCAATTGAAGGTATGGATAAGTACTCTGTGAGGACAATAATAACAGACAGGAAAGAATCAAAGGGCGAGCCGGATATTAGTGTAGTGTTGTATCAGGGAATGCCCAAGTCAACCAAGATGGATACTATTATACAAAAATGTACGGAGATGGGCATTAAGAGAATAGTTCCGGTTTATACCGCAAGGACCGTAATCAGGTTTGAATCCGAAAAAGATAAAGAAAAGAAGGTCGAAAGATGGACCAGAATAGCTGAAGAAGCTGCAAAGCAAAGCGGGAGGGGGATTATTCCTTTAATCGGCATGCCTGTGACATTAACGGAAGCTATTAAGGATTCATCTAAACTTGATAGGGTTATTATTCCGTATGAACTTGAAGACAGCCTTTCTATCAGAGAAGTTCTCTGTAAAGGTAAAGGCAGCAGCATCGGCTTTTTTATAGGGCCGGAGGGGGGCTTTGATTTTGAAGAGGTTGAGAAGGCAAGAGAGGCGGGTGCTGTATCGGTAACATTAGGCAGCAGGATACTTCGTACGGAGACGGCAGGCATTGTGGTGCTGACCAGTATAATGTACGAGTACGATCAGATGAGGTAGGAGGAAGCGCTTTGAAAAGAGCTGCATTTTACACACTTGGCTGCAAGGTCAATCAGTATGAGACAGAGGCAATGATAGAAAGCTTTGAGGACTTAGGATATAAGATAGTGGATTATTCCGAATTTGCGGATGTGTATGTTATCAATACCTGCACAGTAACCAATATGGGAGACAGGAAATCCCGCCAGATTATCAGAAGGGCCTTGGACGTTAATCCTGATGCCTTTGTTACCGTTGCAGGCTGCTACTCACAGATGGCGCCCAAGGAAGTATCCGAGATCCCCGGAGTTAGCCTGGTGGTAGGCACAGGTGAGAAGGGCAGGATAGCGGAATTGATTGAATACGCAAAAGAAAATGAAGAAAAACTGAATCTGGTCAGTGACATTATGGAAGTAAAAGAATTTGAAGAAACGCGAATCAAGAACTACAAGGACAGGACAAGGGCATTTCTCAAAATACAGGAGGGCTGCAATCAGTACTGTACATATTGTATAATACCATATGCCAGAGGGCGCATCAGAAGCAGGAGGCCGGACAGCATAATAGAAGAGGTGAAGGAGCTAGCAGGTAATGGATTCAAGGAGATAGTGCTTACAGGAATACATGTGGCTTCTTACGGAAAGGACCTTGGGGACACTTCCCTGATTGAAATAATCGAAAGGGTTCACGACATACCCGTGATCGAGCGAATTCGTATGAGCTCGGTAGACCCTAACGCAATGACGGGCGAATTTATAGACAGACTCCGAAATCTGCCGAAAATTTGCAGGCATTTTCATCTTTCTTTGCAGAGCGGCTGTGATGAGACACTAAAAAGGATGAATAGAAAGTATACCACCCAGGAATATAAGGGGTTGGTGGAAAGGTTAAGGGAAGTTTTTACCGATGTAGCAATAACAACGGATCTGATTGTGGGTTTCCCGGGAGAGACCGAGGAGGAATTTCAGAAAACGGTTGATTTCATAAAGGATATATCCTTCAGCGCAATGCATGTTTTCAAATATTCGCCCAGGAAAGGGACCCCGGCCTCTAATTATAAGGGGCAGGTAAGTCCTCAGGTAAAGGACGCCAGAAGCAGACTGATAGTTTCTATTGCCAAGGGAAATGAAGAAAAATACAAGAAAAGTTTTATAGGGCGCAAAATGAAAGTTTTGTATGAACGGCAAATTGATGATAAAAGTTCTGTTTTCGAAGGTTTGACAGATAACTATATCAGAGTTGAATCTGAATCACGGAAGGATATAAAGGGAAAAATAGTTGAAACAGCCCTTTTAGAGTTAAAGGAAGACCATCTTACAGGGAAAATACTGAATGTCTATTGAAAAATGGATTATTTGCAGGAATTTGAGGAATTATTGTTGAATATGATAAATGAGATCTGTTATTATTGTTTAAGCCTGTTGAAATGCAAAACATGACTTATTAAGGAGGTGAAGCAGTGAACGACTGCATTTTTTGTAAAATAGTCAGGGGAGAAATACCATGCAGCCTGATTTATCAGGATGATAAGGTAATGGCTTTTAAGGACATAAACCCGCTTGCTCCGGTTCACATATTAATAATATCAAAACAACATATTGAATCTGTCCAGTCTTTGGATAAAAATAACTCACAGATAGTGGCACATATTTTCGAAAAAATTCCATATATTGCAAAAGAAGCGGATATAGCAAAAAGCGGTTATCGTGTAATTTCCAATATAGGCAAGGATGGCGGGCAGGTAGTTCCGCACCTCCATTTTCACATACTGGGCGGACGTGCTCTATGCACTGCCCTGGGATAACGGAGAAAGAAAAACCCGTTATTGACACTAAATAATCAATTAATGTATAATTAACTGAGTATTTTATCATGTTCAACAGAGTATTCTGTTAAATTGTGGTAGAGCTTCCGGCGATGTTTGCGGAAATGTCTGGAATTCCGCACAGATTTGCCGGGGCAGATTTGGATTATCCCACTTAGTAACACGGCATTTTGATATGCTGTAAGGATCGTTACCAGCGGAGGGAGGGAAATGTATGTCGGAAATCAGGGTTGGCGAAAATGAATCTCTTGAGAGCGCTCTTAGAAGGTTTAAAAAGAAGTGTGCAAGGGCTGGAGTTTTGGCAGAGGTTAGAAAAAGAGAGCATTATGAGAGCCCAAGTGTAAAAAGAAGGAAGAAATCTGAAGCTGCAAGGAAAAGAAAAACGAAATAAAGAAGGTTGATGTGAATGTCCCTCAAAGAGGTATTACTAAGAGACCTTAAATCTGCGATGAAGGAAAAGGACGTTATCAGGAAGAATGTAATCATAATGGTAAGAGCCGGCGTTTTGCAGATTGAAAAGGACAAAAGGATTGAACTGGATGATGAGGGTGTTATAGAGGTAATCGCCAAAGGAGTTAAACAAAGGAAGGAATCCATACCCGACTTTGAAAAGGGCAACAGACCCGACCTGGTAGAAAGCATAAAAAAAGAAATTGATATTCTGATGGGTTATTTGCCGCAACAGCTTACTGAGGATGAGCTCAACCAAATAGTTTCAGATACGGTATTCGAAATAGGCGCACAGAGCATACAGGATTTAGGCAAGGTGATGAGTGCGTTGATGCCCAAAGTAAAGGGCAGGGCTGACGGCAAATTGGTTAATTCAATTGTAAGACAGCATTTGCAAAAATAAAAAATGGAAATCCGTTATGGATTTCTAAAGAGACATTTTATAAATCATGGATAATCTAATGGGCAGACAGCAGATAAAGCTGTCTGCTTTTTTTATTGTATAGGAAAGTATAACTTTCCTATACAATAAAAACCTTTGATTTGAGTGCCCGCGCCATTATTTCCTCATTGCATTCGGAAAAGGCGCATGGGCGGCAAATGCGGCGAAGCCGCCTTTGTTCTTAGCAGCCACATTATCCGGCTGCTTTTCATTAAAATAGTCGGCTTAATGATTGTAAATGATGAAGGAATACTGGAAATAATGTCGAAATAAGGTTATAGCGCCAAGGGAAGCCAGATATGTAAAACCTATGTAAATACAGAAATTGCCCGGCAGTTATCAGAAAAGTCGTCAGGGCAATGGGTATATATTCCTTGCCTCGTTGAAACGCTCGGGCAGGTTTTTTGCATATACAAAAAGACCTCATTGAAATATTGTTGTAAGGAGGCTGTAATATGTTTAATTTAAGACTGTTTAAGAACAAGGGAGATAAGGACAGAGGGAGTATTCAGGAGGCATCTGAAGGGTCGGGTGGCGTTTCAGGGAAAAGTTATTTACAGAAAAAGGTTCTTGAGGCAACAAATCATAATAAGATAGTAAGCAAGATCGGCTACAGGATAGAGGAAGCCGGCTTTGTAATCGACAGCTTGATTGATAAGACGGGGAACATTGCTAAATATCTGGAAATACAGACTGATTCCATAGAGAAGGTGGTGGGAGAAATCAGCGACTACTCCGCCCTCGCCGAGGAGGTATTTGCCAGCATTGAAAATGCAAAGAGTATTTCTGTGCAGACTATGGAGGTAGCTAAAAAGGGTAATGATGCAGTTGACGATTCCATAAAGGCAATGAACGAAATTGAAGTCTCGGTGCTGGAATCAAAAGAGGTTGTAAATGTGCTGAGTACGAAGGCTGCACATATCAATGAGCTTCTTAATGTAATCAGAGACATAGCAGACAGTACCAACCTTCTTTCCTTGAATGCCTCAATAGAAGCGGCAAGGGCAGGTGAGGCCGGAAGGGGATTTGCTGTGGTAGCCCAGGAGGTCAAGAAGCTGGCGGAGAGAAGTGTTGACTCAATAAAATACATTAACGATATAATCAAGGAAATAAACGATAGTGTGCTTATTGCCACAGCTTCCATGGATAAGACAATAAGCAAAGTAAAGGAAGGCACAGATATATCCAACAACACAATGGAAGTGTTCAATACAATCATTAAGGCAGTTGACAACAACAACCGGGTTTCTGATGAAATAAACTCGGCAGTTACCAAACAGACTGCCAACCTTGAGGAGATGGTCAGCTCAACCTATGAGATGAGAGGTACCTTTGACAAGCTGATAATGGCTGTAGAGCAAGCTTCACTCTACACACGGTTTACCAAGACTGCACTGGAAGCCCTGGAGTCAGCCTCAACCCAACTGAAGGCTTCTGCTGACAGGCAGCATGCAGACAGAATATTGGCTGTGGAATATACTTCAGTGTTGACGACCTGCCTGCCCAGCATTCCCCAGACCTTTGACCCGCATATGTCCTTTGAATACATAGGAGCCCATATAATGCACAATACCAACAGCGGGCTGCTTAATATAAACTCTGCAAGCCAGGTGGTGGCAGGCATAGCGAAGAATTGGAATCTGGGAGAGGACGGACTTACATGGGTTTTCCATCTGAGAAAGGGCGCCAAGTTTCAGAATGGCCGCGAGATTACGGCCGAGGATGTCAAGTATTCCTTCGAAAGGGTGCTCAGACCGGAGATGAACTCTCCAAATAGCTGGGTGCTTATGAGTGTGGACGGGGCAGAGGAATACAATTCGGGAAGTGCAAAAGAAGTCAGGGGGATAAAAGTTCTTGACAGGTACAGGATAGCTCTGAGACTGACTGCTCCCCATTCCGGCTTTCTTCTTAACCTTGGACAGTTCAGTGCATCCATTTTACCAATGGAGGAAATTGAACAGGGCAGGATAATAGGCTGCGGCCCTTACAGGACAACCGATATCCAGGATGACAGGTTTATTCTTGAGGCCTTTAAAGATTATTATAACGGGGAACCATATATAAAGAAGATAATTGTTGAGGTAAACGATAAGGATGTATCAGAGGGACTTATTGATGGAAGATATGATTTCGTAATAACTGACAATAACAGCATAATTGACGGGGTCAGGGATAACGAAGCTATAAAGGTACAGACAAAGGGAATAATAGGCACATATTATGCCGGCTTCAACCTTTTGTGCGACTCTCCCTATGTCAGGAACAAGGAAGTGCGGAAGGCCTTAAATATGGCGGTGAATAAGAAACGGATAGTTCAGGAGGTAATGGGCGGTCTTGCGATTGAAGCCAAGGGGCCTTTCCCTCCAAGTATTGTTGACATCGGAAAAGTCAAGGGCTATGAATATAACCCTGGGGCAGCAAGGGAGATCCTTCAGAAGAACGGCCTTGGAAGAGGCGGCCATAAGCTTAGGATACTTGCCAGGGATGAAGAAGATACCTCTGCATACAATCCTATGATGAATATTATTATAAGCGATTTCAACGAAATAGGTATAGAGTGCGAAGTGATAAGGGTCAATGCAGCTCAATACCTTAATATGGATAATATAAGAAGATGCGACATGTATTTGAGCAGATGGATCGGAGACACAGGTGATGCCGATAATTTCCTTCAGCCTCTTTTCAACATGGAGAGCAAGACGAATTTTTCCGGCTACACCAATAAAAACGTTACTGATGATATGAATAAAGCAAAGGAGATTACTGATCCCGAAAAGAGAGCTGAGGTTTACAAAAGCATCCAGGAAAGCATAATAGATGATGCCCCATGGATATTCATATTTCATCCGCAGTCGGGGGTAGCTTATAGGAGTAACCTCGGAGGCATAAGGCTCAGTTCTCTGGGTCTGATGAAATATGAAGATATAATTGAAGAAAATATAACAAGCAGAGATGGCCAAGCTTATAATCCACCACTTATTATATAGCTTCCGGCATATTAGAATTATGATATAAAAATGAAGGCTCTGATGAGCCTCATTTTTATATGGATACTGGTGAAAATAAGCTATATATAGTATAATAATCAGAAGATTTAAAAGACAGAGACGAAATGGAGGTTAGAGTTTCATGGGTGAAAACACAAACAGCGGAATTTCCAACTTTATACATGATTTTATCGATAAAGACCTGGAGGAAAAAGTTTACGACAGGGTACACACCCGTTTTCCTCCGGAACCTAACGGTTATCTTCATATAGGGCATTGCAAGGCCATGTATATAGATTTCAGCATTGCAGAAAAATATGGAGGATTATGCAATCTTAGGTTTGATGATACCAATCCGATTAAGGAGGATACGGAATATGTCGAATCCATTATGGAAGACATCAAATGGCTTGGATTTGACTGGGAAGACAGACTGTTCTACGCATCGGATTATTTTGATCATATGTATGAGTTTGCGGAAATTCTCATAAAAAAAGGTAAGGCATATGTGTGTGATTTAAATCAGCAAGAAATAAAGGATTATAGAGGCACTCCGACTGAGCCGGGGGAAAACAGCCCTTATAGAGAGCGCACAGTTGCCGAGAACCTGGACTTGTTCAGGAGGATGCGGTCAGGTGAATTTCCCGAAGGATCAAGGACCCTTCGTGCCAAGATAGATATGGCGGCACCCAATCTTAACATGAGAGATCCCGTATTATACCGGATACTGAAGTCAGATCACCATAGAACGGGGGACAAGTGGTGCATTTATCCGATGTACGATTTCCAGCATCCGCTTTCCGATGCTCTGGAGGGAATTACTCATTCTCTTTGTTCATTGGAATACGAGGATCACAGGCCGTTGTACAATTGGGTTGTAGAGGAATGTGAAACCCTGCATAAGCCGAGGCAGATTGAATTCGCAAGACTGAATCTTACCTATACCGTTATGAGCAAGCGATATCTGAGGGAACTTGTGGAATCAGGCATTGTCAGCGGGTGGGATGATCCAAGGATGCCTACGTTATGTGGTTTGAGAAGGAGAGGTTATACAGCAGCCGCAATAAAGGACTTCTGTGACAGGATTGGTGTGGCCAAGACAAACAGTACCGTTGATTACGCACTTTTGGAGCATTGCATAAGAGAGGACCTGAATAAAAGGGCGGATCGCGTAATGGCAGTATTGCGTCCATTGAAGGTTATCATAGATAACTATCCCGAGAACCAGGTTGAGGATTTTGATGTAGAGATTAACCCGGAAGACCCCGGCAGGGGAATGCGCAAAGTATCCTTTTCACGGGAAATCTACATTGAGCAGGAGGATTTCATGGAGAACCCGCCAAAGAAATATTTCAGGCTATATCCCGGGGGAGAAGTCAGACTGAAAAGTGCTTATTTTATTAAGTGTGGAAGTGTTGTTAAAGATCCCCAAACAGGGGAAATTACTGAAATTCACTGTACCTATGATCCGGCTTCAAAGGGAGGAAACTCCCCTGATGGAAGAAAGGTAAAGGGAACTGTTCATTGGATATCCGCCGCCTGTGCTCTGGATGCGGAGGTTCGTTTGTATGATCAGCTTTTTGCGGTACCTAACCCGGGGGAAGAGGGAAGGGAATACAAAGATGATTTGAACCCTGATTCTTTGGAGGTGCTGACAGGCTGCAAGATTGAACCGGAATTGGCGGAAACCTCTGTAGGGACTGTCTACCAGTTCCTGCGAATGGGTTATTTCTGCCCGGATAATAAAGATTTTGGAAAAGGAAAACCAGTATTCAACCGAATAGTAGGTTTGAAGGACACATGGTCCAAAATTGCAAACAGATAATACTTAAAGAGACTGCCGCGGCAGTCCCTTTTTATAATCGTATTGTTAATCTTGCATAAAACTGCTATGATTAAATTATACTTAAACTGTGATAATGCCTTCAAGATAAGACATTATCGTTAAGATTTACTTGTTGGGGGGTGTAACGGGTGTTTGGAAATTGGGGCCTGCTCACTGCATTTTTATATGTGATGGGTCTGGTACTGCTCCTAGTGGAGGCCACAATACCAGGATTCGGCGTTGCAGGGGTGAGTGGTATCATACTGGTGTTTATCAGCATAGTAATGATTTCCTCAAGCTTTTATCAGGCAGTTTTTTTACTTATAGGAACTATATTGGGGACAGTATTGGCAGTTTACGTTTTATATAAGCTTGGGTATGGGAAGCGCTTTCTCAAATCCATGGTATTAAGCACCGAACAGAAAAACGAAGAAGGGTATGTAAGCAGTAAAGATTATGAGAAATACCTTGGTATGCATGGTACTGTAATTACCCCGTTAAGATCTTCAGGTACTGTACTTATTGATGGAAAAAAGGTAGACGCAATCTCGGAGGCAGAATTCATCGATAAAGATACGGAGGTTGAAGTAATAAAAATTAAAGGTAACATAATAGTAGTAAGGAGAATAAAATAATTAATCGGAGGTAAACAAATGGATATTTTGATTTATGTAATTACCCTGTTTATCATAATACTGGGCCTGACGATATTTTTGAGCTTTGTTCCCCTTGGGCTGTGGATTTCTTCACTGGCAGCGGGAGTTAACATAGGAATATTCAACCTGGTAGGTATGAGACTTAGAAGAGTAATTCCAAGCAGGATTGTGAATCCTCTCATAAAGGCCAGGAAGGCCGGTCTCGAAGTTGGGGTGAATCAGCTTGAAGCTCATTTGCTTGCAGGAGGTAATGTAGACAGGGTTGTAAATGCGCTTATTGCTGCACAGAGGGCGGAAATCGAACTTACCTTTGAAAGAGCTGCAGCTATTGACCTTGCAGGCAGGGATGTCCTGGAAGCAGTACAGATGAGCGTCAATCCCAAGGTGATTGAGACTCCCATTGTAGCGGCAGTAGCCAAGGATGGTATTGAAGTAAAGGCAAAGGCAAGGGTAACGGTGAGGGCTAATATTGAAAGGCTTGTCGGCGGAGCAGGCGAGGAGACAATAATAGCCAGGGTAGGCGAAGGTATAGTTACTACCGTGGGCAGTTCCGAAAGCCATAAGGCCGTCTTGGAAAACCCGGATTTGATATCGAGAACGGTTCTGGCAAAGGGCCTGGATTCAGGAACAGCCTTTGAGATATTATCCATAGATATAGCTGATGTAGATGTAGGAAGGAATATTGGCGCCCAGCTGCAGACGGACCAGGCGGAAGCAGACAAGAGGATAGCACAGGCTAAGGCAGAGGAAAGACGTGCCATGGCTGTAGCAAAAGAGCAGGAAATGAAAGCAGGAGTGCAGGAAATGAGAGCTAAAGTTGTGGAAGCCGAAGCTGAAGTGCCCAAAGCACTTGCTGATGCCCTTAGGAATGGTAAAATGGGTGTAATGGATTATTATCAGCTTCAGAACATCCAGGCAGATACCCTGATGAGGGATGCGATATCAAAGGTCAATAAGGGCGACTCAATGGAAAAGGACAGGAAGTAGTATATGACAGCATCTCCATTAAAGGAGGGATGTAATTGGATGGTTTATTTGTAATAATCGCTATTATCATAGGCATTGCAAATCTTGTGCAAAAGCAAAACCAGGCCCAGGGTCGTGGCAATGTGAAGGGCAGGCAGGATCAATACAGACAGAAACCGGAGAAACCGGTTCAAATGCAAAAGCGTGTTTTGCGGCCGCTTCAAAAAATCCTTACGGATCTTGGAGAAGCCCGGAGCGAAATGCTGAAAAGCATAGAAAGCAGCGAGGGCGTAGAGGCTGAAGACAGAAGCAGGACAGGAAGCCTGGACTATACGGAGCAGGGCAGGGGTTATGGGGATTCGAGCTGTCTCCCCATGAAGCCGGAGCTGAAGGTGAGTGAAGAGAGCAAGGTTGTTGTTGAGCCGGTAACAGCCGGAGAGGGCTATATATTTGATTTAAATGAGGGAAACCTTATTAACAGTATAGTTATGGCGGAAATTCTTGGACCGCCGAGAGCAATGAAAAGAAGAATAAGATAAGACATGGGAGAGGGAGTGTCGCAAAACTACTGAATAAGTAGCTGGCGATACTCCTTTGCATATAAGGAGAAAAAT
>ERZ795049.4876-NODE-4876-length-12877-cov-5.167837_pt1 | contig 12877 bp, 8 predicted proteins | sample MGYA00375133_ERZ795049 | MGnify/ENA primary metagenome ERZ795049 (study PRJEB30178, sample SAMN05720147) | activated sludge metagenome | isolation source: anaerobic digester from wastewater treatment plant | place: Japan | collected 2015-04-20 ...
AGAAAAGAATCTGTAGACTGCGGCTTTGTTCTAAAAAAATCAAGTTTTTATGCGGTAAAGATGACAATACTGTCAGTACTCGCAATTATTCCTGTCTATTTGCTTAAATCACGAATTTTTAGTATCTTTAAGGGGTTGGGAAGATTTATTGAACAAGGAGTACCGCTTTTTATATGCGGTCTTATTTTTGCATCCTGCGGAATACTTTTACTCATCCTGACAAAAGATTCCCTGCTTGAAGGACTGATACAAACAGTTAAAAACAAGCTTTCAAAAAACAAATGAGGTTTACATGAATACATTGTTTCAAAAAAGAAGAGCAGACCTAGCCCGCTGGATGGCGGCAAATAATGTGCAGGCTGTTGTTTTTGAGGATACCGAAGGGCGCCGAAGCCCGGCTGTACGATATTACACAAATCATCCCGAGGATGCAATTCTTGTCATAAATAACAAGGCTGAAACTGTTTTATGCCCGTGGGATGAAAATATTGCTAAACAGAAAGCAGTTATTGAGACCATCGTTCCCTACACAAAATATGACAGAACTGCCATAAAGGCGGTCGGAGCACTTTTAAAACTGCTTAAGGTCCCGGAAAAGTCACGGGTCGAAATCCCATCTATAACACCCTACCCTGTTTTTCTTCGTTATGTTGAGGCCTTTCCCCAATACGACATCTTGTGTAAAGAAGAATACACCCATCACTTTGCTGTAGAACAGCGGCAGGTCAAAGATGAATACGAAATATCATGCGCACGAAAAGCTGCAGAAATAACAAACCGAATTATTGACACAATTGAAACGCAGATAAAAAAGGGAAAAATTAAAACTGAAACTGATGCGGCGCTTTTAATAGAGAAAGAATGCAGAGCAGCCGGATGCGAGGGAACAAGCTTCGCAACCCTTGCAGCAGGTCCCTCACGCAGTTTCGGTATTCATTGTTTTCCAAACTATACCGACGCACAATTCCCTGCAGACGGACTTTCGATTCTTGATTTTGGTGTAAATTACAGCGGGTACGCCAGCGATGTAACCCTGACTTTTGCCAAGGGAGAATTAACAGAAGAACAGGAAAAGCAGATTCAGCTTGTCGAAAAAGCATACGATGCAGCCCTGCACCTGTATGAAAAGGGTGTTCCGCTTCGAACTCCGGCGCTCAAGGTTGATGAGATTTTTGCAAAGGCAAAAAGAAAGATGCCGCATTCACTTGGCCACGGAATGGGTCTTGAAATTCACGAAGCACCCTGGATCAGGGCAAAAACAGAACCTGAGAAAACATTTCAAACAGGAATGATAGCCAGCCTTGAGCCGGGATTATACGACCCAGCAATAGGAGGATGCCGACTTGAGAACGACATCCTCATAACCGACCAGGGGCCGGAAGTATTAACACGATCAAGAATTATCAGAATACCTTAATTTATTCCCAGTCTGATAAAAGACCTGATATTTTTGAACTAAGTATTGAAGCTATTTTTGTATCGTCCAGTTCATGAACCAGATTTTTTAAGTACTCAAGCGTTTTTTGTACTGCACGGGAATCAAGTTCAATACTATCGAGTTCTGGATCAGGAATTCCGTCAAAATCTCTAATACCCTGGGCCGTGCGCAGCAGTCCGGGAGAACCGGACATTTTTTTTAGCAGAAAATCAATACGAAGATGATCCAAACTTGACAGATATTCAGTCTTTTTATCCTGCGGAAGAAAATTACATAAGTCCTTTAGATTTTCCAGCAATGCAGACAGATCGGTATATTGTATTGATTCTGAGGAATCACACAGGGTTTCGAGATTCGAAATTTTATCTGATATCTTTTGAACAATGGTACTTGCAGAACTTTCAGCTCCAACACCGTAGCCTGATTGATCATCATCAGGATTAAGAGGCATCAGAGCATTCTCATCATTTTCTAAAAAGTCCATTGCCTCATCGCTGAGAGGGGATTCATCAACATCATCAATCTCCGGAAAACTGTCTTCCGAATCTTCTTGAGGCACTACCATCTCACCCTGTTTATCAGCCTCATTCTGCACTGCATCTTCATCATGTTCTTTACTGTCGTCCTGCTCTTCAGTTTCACCCTGTTCAACGGTTTCATCCTTCTCCACAGAGGCCGCTTGGGGGGCTGCAGCATCTTCATCAAGCGGAAGTTCAAAATCATCATCATCTAAAAGGGCCTCAGGCAGAACATATTCTTCTTTTCGTTCATCAACCTCCGGCTCCTCCTCTTTCACAGGGAACTCTGGTTCAGTGCCTTCATCACTTTCCGGTTCGCCAAAAAAGGGTTCATCAGAAATTCCATTTTCAGAATCATCCCCAAATACAGGTTCTTCGATTTCAGACTCATCAATCAACGGTTCATCAAGGTCACTTTCATCGGAAAGAAAATCTTCAGATTCTTGCTTTTTTTCCTCTTGTACAGGAGTTTCCGGTTCTTTTTTAGGCTCTTCTCTTTTTACCGGTTTTTGCTCAACAAGAGTCTCGCCATCTTCATCATTCCAAAGCGCTTCCGGCGGAATACTAGGCTCCGGCTTCTTCCGCGGCTCAGGAGGAGGCGGGTACTGGGGGTATGCCGGATACTGAGGGGGAGTGGGAGGTAAAACCGGGTCTTCTGTTTTCTCCGGAGTTATGGTAAATAATTCCTCTTCTTTTTCATTATCATCTGCTATATCTTCATCTTCAAAATCATACCCGTCTCCATCAACATCCAGAAATTCCGGATCTTCATCGGGTATATATTGATTCGGCTTAGAACCAGTTTCCTCAAAAGGATCATCAAGCGCATTAATAGTGTCAAAATCGATCGGTTCATCATCCGAAACAAGTTCCGACATATCAATGACTTCATCATCATCATTGTCAACCGGCTCGTCTTTTTCCTCAAAAAGAGTTTCAAATTCCAAAGGTTCTTCCAAACCCTCAATAATTTCATTTTCATCAAAGGGGACAATCTGCCCCAGCGGCTGGTCATCAAGAAATGAACCATCAGCATCTTCTGCTTTTTCATCTTCGGCAGTATCTTCAGGACAGGGACATTCACACATAGGCTCGTCCGTATTCTGCTCCTCTATTTCACCTTCTTCTAACAGCAGCTCCCCTACTCTTTGTACTGAATCCTGAAGCTCCTTACTAAGAAAACTGTCCTCTGCAAAATTTCTGTTTTTATCTTTTTGATCAAAAGCTTTTTTATATGTTTCCAAAGCCTTTCTCAAGTGATGCAAAGACTCATATATTTTCCCAAGCAGGAGCAATGCATAGGCATCGTTTGATTTTTTTGAGAGATAGAGTTTTATGTTTTTTTCAGCCTTATCGAATTCCTTTCTGTCATAATACAGCTCAGCAATATCCTTGAAATGATCATAATATTCAGGGGCAACCCGTGAAATTTTTGCGAAAAAGCCCTTTATCCTATATTCTTCATTCTTAAGCAGCGCATACTGACTGACAAGGTTTAAAAGCTCCGGATTGTTAGAATCCTGAGCATAAAGTTTGTTCAGGCGGCTGACAACCTCTGAGAGTCTGTTCAGTTTTAATAGTACAGACGCATATTGAAGAGCAATCTTTGAATCATCAGGATGTTTTATTCCCATCCGTTCAAGAATATCTTCTGCTTCCTCATATTTTTTCTGTTTAAATAGTACAGAGGAAAGCCCCAGCTGAGCTGTATAGTTTTCAGGCTCCTCGGAAAGCACGCCGCTAAATGAATCCTGAGCAGCTTCATATTTCCCTAGGTATTCATAAACAAGTCCCAAAGAATTTCTAACCGGAAGATTTTTTGCATCAATTTTTTTTGCCTGCAGCAGAATATCCTGAGATTCGGTATAAAGATTCATTTTTATTAATAAATGAGCATAATCATCCATTGCCTCTATCCAGCCGGGATGAGAACGCAGCGCATTTTCATAGGCTGTTTTAGCCTCTTTTAACTTTCCCAGAGCGATATAGCTTTTTGCTGAATTATAGTGAAGAATTGGATGATTCCTATCCAGCTGTAATGCTCTGGCATAGGTTTGCAGAGCCTTTTGGTGGCCGCCTCTGGCAGCCTGTATGCTTCCAAGATGATTATAGGCAAGAACATCATTCGGATTTTCATCAATAACCGTAATAAAACAGTCTGCGGCATCCTCGTAATTACCCATGAGTTTATAGGTATGTCCCATATTATAATATACGGCATTTTCATTAACACCGGTTGCGAGTGCCGTTTCAAGTACCGCTATAGAATCCTCGTACCGGCCGAGTCTTCTGTATATACCGCCGAGGCTGTTCAATGCGCTGAAATTTCCCGGATCCTTTGATATAACACTCTGATAAGCGGTTAATGCCTTTTCGTCATTTCCTTCACGAACATACACTGAACCAAGCTGTGAAAGATACTCCACATTATCGGGCTCAGATTTGAGCAATGTCTTGTACAAACGTGCTGCCAGGCTGAAGTCTCTGGAAAGGACTGCTCCCTTTGCACGATTTAATAAATAGCTTTTATCATCACTCATAGTCACTCCTGTTATTCCTTAAGCGGGCGCGCATACACCTCTTTAGAAAGAGAACCTTTTATTCTTTCATCGTATGCTGAATATGCTGATACCGCAAAGTAGTATATTTTACCGTTATCAAGGCCTGTAAGCCTTATGGACTGAACTTTTCCTGCATCAATGGGAGAATTACCCTGTACTGCAGTTCGCCCCAAATACTCTCCCGGCCTTTCACCGTAGTACACATAGTAACCGCCAATTGAACTCTCAACTGATTGAGACCAGCTGACATCAATATATGAATCACCGGCTCTTGCCTCAATCAAATACGGAGCAAGAGGAAGGGGGGCTTCTGTATAAAGCAAACGCATTTCTGTTATTACAGGACTGTTTTTAGCCGATCCGTCGGGATACATATTTGCAGACACTTGAAAATACCGGCCGGATACACCGCTTATTTCCTGACCGCTTTTAACCGGTACCCATTGAGGATAAGAATCATTCCATTCATAAAAGTTATCTCCTGAACGGACAAAAAACTGAACACCCGTCTGCTCAGGAACAGAAACCTCTGCTTCCAGACTTTTCATAACTGATGCAAAACTTCCGGTATCGAGAGGCTGTGACACAAAACGACCGCCGCCCGAACAGTAGGAGTCATTGCACATCGGCATTTTCTCTGCTCTTGCTGATATAAAAAAATCGTCTATAAGTCCGCTGAATTTCGGACATAAAACAATATCAGCAGGAACTCCTAGAAAAAGCCTTAAAACATCGGGACTATATGCAAGAGATTCCGTTGCATAACTTACCGCTTCAATTGATCCGTTTATATAATACTCCAGAGAACCGTCATCCTCATTATAAACCAGAGAATGATGAGACCAGGTATTTGGAATTACCGTACTTCGGCTTGTGAGAATAATTTCTTTTTCTATTTCATATTGATTAGTAAATACATTTGCAAAACGCCACTCCATTTTTCCGTTGAACATTGAGGCAGTAATAGTCTGATACGTTGAATAAACCAGCGAGTTGCGTGAAGACCTCCATGAAAAAATAATCTCACCGCTTTCTGCAAGCACGGGGTACAGCCAGAAACCGATTGTTATAGACCCCTTATACCCGGATGACCCGAAAATTGATGCCGGAGACCCCTTTAAGGCGAGTCCATTCGTTCCGGAACTTAATCCGGAGCTTTTTCCCATTGCACTTTTAGGCGACAAAGTGAGTGCATTTGAGACAATATTGTAATGTCCTGCAGCATCGCTCACTTCATCATTTTCAAAATTTAATAAAAGATCTGTAAATGAATCCGCCCGTTTTTCATTTGCTGCAAGGATCTTAGCCTCATAGCCGAACCGCCCTTTTCCTGATACAATATTCTCAGAAACTGATAACTGAGGCCATCCTTCTTTTCCGCCTAAGGTGATTATTTTTTCCTGTGCACCAACACAGAGAGAAGATATAAGCACTAGACAAACGAGGATAAAAAACTGTATTTCTTTTTTACACACCATGAAAAACGATACCACCGTTAGACAAAAATTACATGAGACCGCACTAAAAGCACCGACCTCAAGCGGCGTTTACCTTTGGCGTGATGAGGAACAAGTCATCATCTACGTTGGAAAGGCAAAGAACCTTAAAAACCGTCTTACCTCATATTTTTCCGGGGTCAAAGACGTCAAAACAAGAACCCTGGTTTCTAAAGCATTTTCCATTGAATATATTACAACATCGAATGAATACGAAGCTCTCATTCTGGAAAACACCCTCATAAAACAGCACTCCCCGCGATACAATATCAACCTGAAAGATGATAAATCATACCCGGCATTACGTATTACCAATGAAAAATTCCCGCGCGTATTTAAAACCCGAAGAATAATCCACGACGGCTCGAAATACTTCGGTCCTTTTCCTAATATTAATGCATTAAGCACCTTCATAGAAAACATAAACCGCATCTATCCGTTACGTCAGTGTAAAATATTACGTAAAAGAAATTCTCCCTGTATGTATTATCACATAGGAAGATGCTGCGCCCCCTGCTGCGGTAAAATCACAGAAGAGTCCTATACTGTATTTATCGATGAAATTTCAAAGTTTCTTGAAGAAAATCCGGAGTTAAGACTCGAAAAACTCCAAAAAGAGATGAAAGAAGCCGCAAAACAGCTTCAGTTTGAAAAAGCAGCGCGTTTAAGAGACGGGATTGAGGCTCTAAAACAGTTAACAAGCACCAATTCTGTAACGGACTTTAATGAAGAAGAGAGAGATTACATAGGGTTTGCATTTGAAGGCCCGCTTGTTAGTTTTACTGTTCTAAAAATGAGAAGCGGAAGCCTTGTCATGAAAGACGTGTATAGAACAAAGAGTTTAAACCGCGAGGAAGAACTGATCCTTGAATTTTTAATGGCGTATTATGCACAAGGTATGACGCCTCAATACATCTTTATTCCTTTGAAGGCTGATACATCCTTGTTTTCCGAATGGCTGTCCAGGAATGACAAGAAAGAAGTACAAATAATCGCTGTTACCGGTGAGACGGACAGCAATGTGGAAATTTGCGGACTCCTTGGATCCAGACATAAGGCGGCCATTGCGATGGCTAATCACAATGCAGAAGAAGATATACGCAGACGCATAAGAGAAAGAGGAGACCTGCCGGCATTGGAAGAACTGAAAAATCTTATTGGTATGGATACGCTTCCGGTACGTATAGAAGGATTCGACATAGCACATATTGGGGGAAATCTTCCGGTGGCAAGCCTTATCAGTTTTTATAACGGCAACCCTGATAAAAAAAATTACCGCTATTTCCGGTTAAAAACTACCGACGGCATCATTGACGACTTTGCATCGATGAAAGAAGCATCTGCACGGCGCTATACCCGGCTTGTGAATTCAAAAGAACAGCTTCCCGATCTTATTTTAATAGACGGAGGCATCGGACAGGTTAACGCAGTTCAAAGCGTGCTTTCCTCGCTTAAATTGGACATCCCGATAATCGGGCTTGCAAAAAAAGATGAAGAAATATACCTGCCTCATACATCGAAACCAATTCAGCTCCCGAAAAGAAGCGATGCGCTTCGGCTGCTCCAAAGAATACGCGATGAAACACACCGCTTTGCTACAACACGAAACCAGCGCCTGAGAACAAAAGAAAACACTGATACTATTTTTACCCAGCTTCCCCATGTCGGAGAAAAAAGAGCTTCCCTGCTTATGCAGACTTACACAAGTCTGGAAAACATAGTGCACGCAATTGAAAAAAACGAAGCAGAAGAATCTGCAAACTTGCGAAAACTTCTTTCCCTGAGTGAACAAAACACTTCCGATATTGTCAGTGCATTAAAAGTACTTTACGATAAACGCAATGAAAAAATCAGCCGTAAGTCTGCACACCCCTATGCAAAAAAAGCAGAGACAGGAACTGAAGAAAACATTACTGCAAAAACGCTTGCTTCTCTTGCCCTTGCCTCTGAAGATGAACATGAATACTCCGGCTCAAATTCGTAATTTTTTATATCTGTGCATTACGGGCTAACTCATCGCACATCTCGTTATACTTATTTCCCGCATGTCCTTTAACCCATTTCCACTGGACAGAATATTTTTTATGTAATGCATCAAGCATAACCCATAAATCCTGATTTTTTACCGGTTCTTTAGCCGCTGTTTTCCACCCGTTTTTCTTCCAGGATTCAATCCATGTAGTAATACCGTTTTTAACATACTGACTGTCAATATACAGTGTTATAGACCGAGAAGAATCTATAGAAAGTTTTTCAAGCTCTTTAAGTGCAAAAATAGCTCCGCATAATTCCATACGGTTATTGGTTGTTTTTGCCTCGCCGCCGGAAAGCCGCAGCTCTTTCCCGTTTGCTAGAAGAACAGCTCCCCAGCCCCCTTTACCCGGATTTCCCGAGCAGGCTCCATCGGTATAGATAATAATACCATCCCCTGTATCTGCATCTGTTTCTGTATCTGTTTCTTGTACCGAGCGCTTTTCAAAAGGATAGACTAAACCCCAATCCTTCCTCAGCGTATCCAGAATTGTAAGAACGTTAAAAGTGTCGGCATGAGAATGAACACCGCTTTCTATACAGTGAGGTATAGCTCCTGTCTTATTTCTTGCAATACAGGCATTAACCTCTCTAACCTCGTATTCATAACCATTCACATCAAAAGGATAGGAAATGTCTTCAAGTTTTTTACTTTGAGAATTAAAAAGTTCAACACTTTGAGCCATAAAAAAATCATTCATATGTATAACGCCTTCACTTCCAATAAACCAGGCGCTTCTCATCAGCTCGCCGCATGTCACATCTATGCCGCTCGAAAGATGAGCTATAACATCAGTCCCTGCAATGTCAAAGGTTAAACTCATGGAATTATAGTAATCAACACCGGTTTCTCCCATGCGTACCGAGGAAGCAATCTTATACGGCGCGGGGTGCTCAATTGTTTTAAGCGCCTCTTTTTTTCCCTGTTTTTTTGCATATGAAGATGCGCAGCGTATTGCACTTACTGCCGCTGTAACAGGATAAATGCCGACATCTAAAAGGGCACCGCCAGCCAATTCTTTTTCATACACCCTTGAACCCTTAACATAGGTCATATTTCCTGCAAAATCGGCATGAATCTGTTTTAGAAAACCGATTTTTCCTTCTTCGATCCACTTCATTGCCTGATTAAAAGCCGGATGAAATTTTGTCCACATCGCTTCCATGAAAAAACAACCCGTCTCCTTCGAAACTTCCATTATTTTTTTAAAGTCGGAGGCATTAACACAGGCAGGTTTTTCACAAAGTACAGATTTTCCGTTTTTCATGGCAGCAATTGATAATTCTGCGTGATTGACATGGGGGGTGGCTATATAGACAACATCAATATCAGGTGCCGTAAGCAGTTCTTCATATGATCCGTAAGCCTTTGAAACCTTCCACTGCTGAGCAAAGGATTTTGCTTTTTCAAGAGAACGGGCCGCAATTGCACAATTTGCAACATCGCTGTTATGCGACAAAGCCTTTGCCATAGCGCCTGCAATATTACCTGCTCCAATGATTCCCCAATTAATTTTTTTCATAAAAAACCTCGCTTTGCTTGCCGATTACACAAAAAATCAGTATTTTTAAGAGTACGGAAGTGCTTCCGTCCGGTATAATTATATACCGATGCTATTACATTTTACGCACAGTGTATCATATTTTAGGCATTGTGCAGAGGTATAAGGAGTATTAAAAATGGCTAAACAGTTGCTTTTTAGTGAAGATGCACGAAAAAAAATGCTTTCAGGCGTTGAACAAATTTCGCGTGCTGTTAAAGTTACACTGGGTCCAAAAGGACGTTTGGTAATGCTGGATAAAAAATTCGGCGCACCGACAATTACAAAAGACGGTGTATCAGTTGCAAAAGAAATTGAACTTGAAGATCCCTTTGAAAACATGGGTGCACAGCTTCTAAAAGAAGTAGCATCAAAGACAAACGATGTAGCCGGAGACGGTACTACTACAGCAACAGTGCTTGCGTATTCAATGGTGCGTGAAGGTCTCAAAGCCGTAGCTGCAGGAATGACGCCTATAGAATTAAAAAGAGGCATGGATAAAGCAGTTACCATTGCAGTTGAAGAAATTAAGAAAAATGCAAAAGAAGTAAAAGGCTCCGAAGATGTTCAGCATGTCGCTACAGTTTCTGCAAATAATGACTCGGAAATCGGACAAATTCTTGCAAGCGCTATTCAAAAAGTAGGAAAAGACGGCGTTATTACCGTAGAAGAATCCAAGACAATGGATACAACAACAGACTTTGTTGAAGGTATGCAGTTTGACCGCGGATACATTTCATCCTACTTTGTAACAGACCGCGACAGAATGGAAACAGTATTTAACGATGCATACATCTTAATTCACGACAAAAAAATCTCCAGCATGAAAGACCTTTTACCGCTTCTTGAAAAAGTTGCACAAACAGGTAAACCCCTTCTTATCATTGCAGAAGATATGGATGGAGAAGCATTGGCAACCCTCATTGTTAACAGCCTCCGCGGAACATTGAAGACCTGTGCAGTAAAAGCACCGGGATTCGGCGACCGCAGAAAAGCAATGCTTGAAGATATTGCAATTTTAACAGGCGGACAGGTAATTACAGAAGATCTCGGCTTAAAACTTGAAACAGCGGAGATTACTCAGCTGGGACAGGCAAAGAGTGTTAAAATTGATAAAGACAATACAACAATCATTGACGGTGCAGGAAATGCAAAAGAAATTAAAGAACGTGTTGCAGAAATTAAGACACAAATTGATAACGCAACATCTGACTACGATAAAGAAAAACTCAAGGAACGTCTTGCTAAACTTTCAGGCGGAGTTGCAGTAATTAACATTGGTGCTGCAACAGAAGTTGAAATGAAAGAAAAGAAACACAGAGTAGAAGACACCCTTGCTGCAACCCGTGCCGCACTCGAAGAAGGAATTGTAGCCGGAGGCGGTCTGGCACTTATTCAGGCGGCTCTTGCACTTGAAAAATCAACAATTGAGCTTACCGATGATGAAAAAGTCGGATTTAAGATCGTAAAACGCGCTCTTGAAGAACCGATGCGCCAAATTGCAGAAAATGCAGGCGTAGATGGTGCAGTAATAGCTGATAAAGCCAAGACAGCAAAAAAAGGTGTAGGCTTTGATGCAGCCAAAAATGAATGGAAAGACATGATGGAAGCCGGAATTATTGATCCTGCAAAAGTAACCCGTTCAGCTCTTCAAAATGCCGCATCCATTGCAAGCTTACTGCTCACAACAGAATGCGCTGTAACAGATATTCCGGAGAAGAATCCCCCGGCCCCGATGCCGGGCGGCGACGGAATGGGAGGAATGGGCGGGATGTACTAAGCTAAAACGAACTTCCTGTTCGTTTTAGCTTTGAAAGAAGCAGCTTCGCTGTTTCTTTCTACTTCCCGAACAAGAAAAATGCCTTCCATGGCATTTTTCTTGTTGTGCATCCATGCACTTTTTATCTTGGAACGAAGTAGCAAAGCTCCTTCATTCATATTCCCAAACTCATAAAATACCTTCCGTGGTATTTTTTGAGTTTAACATCCATGCACTTTTTATCTTGGAACGAAGCCTGCTTTTTCGGCAGGCTTCTTCTTTTTTAAATTACCACAGTTAGTGTCGTAATTCCTCTTCTCCCTGCTCTACCCCAAAATCTGTGTCGCCGAAGCTCGTAGGAGCTTTAAGCTCTTAAGAGCTTTAAGCTCCTACGAGCTTTGGCGCTGTGTTCATCTGTGGTAATTCTTTATCCTTCTTATCCGCAAAATCTGTGGATAAATTCTCCCCTTATTTTATTTCCTGCACACCAGCACCATTGTCCTTGCCTTCTCATTGTAAAGAGAAAAGTCAAAGTCGCCGTATATTTCGCAGCTTGAAAACCCGCAGGCAATAAGCATTCTCTTTAACTCAATAGCTGAATACAAACGCTGAACAAAGACATGCTCCATACGGTTCCCGTTTTTATCTATCAAAATCCACCGCGATTTTAACCCTTCCCATGCCCCTTCAACAGAAAACTGAGTCAGCACAGTTTTCCCTGCACGTTCAAACCACTCTCCCTCTGTAAAATATTTTACGGCATTTTCCCGGGAAAGGCACTCCATAATAAACCAGCCGCCGTCTTTTACAGCTGAATGTATATTTTTAAGAATTTTTAAATCTTCATCAATTGTTTCGCAATAACCAAAAGAAGTATACATATTTATAACTGCATCAAATTTTCTTTCACTATTAAAGGTACGCAAATCACTGTTTATGAGAGTAAGCGTTACATCTTCATCTTTAGCACTATCGGCTGCTGCATCTAAATACGGCTGAATTATGTCGACTCCGGTTACATCCAAACCTTTTGCTGCAAGTTCTATACTTATTCTTCCCGGGCCGCATCCTGCATCAAGAACTGAATTGCCCTTAGATAAACCTGCTATAGCACAAATTGATTCTGCTACGGTTTCTGCTTCTGCCCATCTTTTTGAATCAAACATAACAGGACCGTAATTAAGCCAGAATTGCTCATTTTCAAACCACTGCATATTCCCTCCTTGTCAAGTTATTATAAAGTATACCCTACATAAGCAATTAATTAAACCTTTTAAAAATGAAAAAGCCCCCGCTTACGCGGAGGCTTTCGGTATTAAACCTTATGTAAGATTAGATAGAAATCTTGCAAGTAACGTTTACAGTACCTAATACAGGAGTACCTGTGAGGTTTCCTGATTCATACCATACACTGAAAGTTGTGTTTGCTACAGCACCGCCAACTTCTACACCAGCTTTAAGCTTCATAGATGCTGTGTTTTCTAATACGAAACCAGCCTGTGGTGTGATAGTTGCAGGATCTACACTGATTGC